>Ga0307515_10014468_pt1 | contig 14623 bp, 15 predicted proteins | sample 17_EM_MG_FD_194513 | JGI IMG/M metagenome (GOLD analysis project Ga0307515, IMG submission 194513) | Populus trichocarpa ectomycorrhiza microbial communities from riparian zone in the Pacific Northwest, United States - 17_EM | ecosystem: Host-associated > Plants > Roots > Unclassified | place... | reverse complement strand
CAACACCTACTTCACGCTGCCGGTCATCGTGGCGATGCTGAGCAACCACTATGGCTTCCTGTACAGCGGGCCGAACAACTGGGTGGTGCTGGTGATGCTGATGCTGTCGGGCGCGCTGATCCGGCAATCGTTCGTGCTGCGGCACCGCGCGCTCGCCACCGGGCAGCCGGTGCCCTGGGCCTACGCGATCGTGGGTGTGGTGCTGCTGGCTGGCGTGGTCGGCGCGGCCATGCCGACTGCCTTGCCTGCAGCATCCGCGACCGGCGCAGCACCCACGTTCGCCGAGGTTCAGCAGGTGGTGACGCAGCGCTGCGTGCTGTGCCACAACGACCAGATGGCCAGCAAAGGCATCCAGCTCAACACGCCCGAGCTGCTGCTGCGCAATGCGCAGGCGGCCTACCAGCAGGCGGCGGTGCTCAAGGTCATGCCGATGAACAATGCCACGCAGATGACGCCCGCGGAGCGTGAACTGTTGAAGCGCTGGTTCGAGGCCGGCGCGGCGCACTAAGCCCGCCGGCGTTCAGTCCCCGCCGCCGCCGCAACTGCTGCCGCCGTCGCCGCCCCCCCCATCGCTGCTGCTGCCGTCGCTCGACCACGAGCCGAAGCCGCTGTTGTTGGATGACTCGGAGCCGCCGATGCTGCTGGCGTCTCCGCTGAACGAATCGCTGGAAAAGTCGGTGCCGCAATAGGTGCCGCTGCTGTCACCGCCTCGGGCGTTCTTGGCATCGATGTCGCGGCAATTGGGCACGTACGTGAAGCCGTTGGCGATGCCCAGCTTGCCATCGAGCGCAAACAGCAACGGCAGGCGGGTCGGGTTGCGCGGCTGGATCGATTCGTCGCGGCAGGCCCAGTACCAGGCGCGGCGCAGGCCGTCATTGCCCCGAGCCCCCGGGCCCAGTGCCTCGGCTGGTGTGTGGTGCAGAAACCAGCCCAGCGTCAGCTCGCACCAGTCGTTGTAGGCGCGGGTGTGAAGGATGAACTCGTGCCACATCGCGTCCACCGCCTTCGAAGGCATCGCGACGAACTGCTTCTTGCTGCGCAGGCACGCGAGGAAGAACTGGCGCAGGCCGCGCTCGACGAGATCGCAGTCCTTGCCGCTCAGCTGCGGGTAGGTTTCGCGTAGCTTGCGCTTGAGGAACTGCGGCAGGGGCGCTTCACGCACTGCCACCTCGCGCTGCCAGCGTGCCCACAGGCGCAGCATCACCACGCCGAAGCTGAGCACCACGAGGCTCATGATGGCGATGGACCGCAGGTGCCACAGGCGAAACACGGCGCCGCCGATGCCGACTGCCCACGCAACGATCAGCAGTTTGGTGAAGTTGCCGGTGTTCCGCAGCAGCTGCTGCTTCCACGACATCGCGCCGAGTCGCAGGACGGCGCTCATGCGGCGTGCGCGCTCATACGACGACGGGCTCGGGCTCCAGGCGAATGCCGAAGCGCCCGTACACGCTCTCCTGGATTGCCAGTGCCAGCGTCATCACCTCGGACCCGATCGCCCCGCCGCGATTGACCAGCACCAGCGCCTGCTTCTCGTACACGCCGGCGCGGCCCACGGTCTTGCCCTTCCAGCCGCAGGCGTCGATCATCCAGCCGGCTGCGAGCTTCATGCTGCCGTCGGGCATCGGGTAGTGAACGATCTCTGGGTCGCGGCCGATGATGTCGCGGCATTGCTCGGGTGTGACCACCGGGTTCTTGAAGAAGCTGCCGGCGTTGCCTACCATGGCTGGATCGGGCAGCTTGGCGCGGCGGATGGCGCAGACCCAGTCGAACACCTGTTGTGCGTCGGGCGTAAAGATGCCGGTCTCGGCCATCTTGCGTTCGATCTCGAGGTAGCCGAGCACCGGTTGCCACGGCTTGGGCAACCGGTACCGCACCCGGGTGATCACCACGCGGCCGGCCAGCGAACGCTTGAACTCGCTGTCGCGGTAGCCGAAGGCGCACAGCTCGCTGCCCAGCGTGACGGTGCGGCCGGTGACCAGGTCCACCGCATCCAGCGATTCGAAGCGGTCTTTCAGCTCGATGCCATACGCGCCGATGTTTTGCACGGGCGAGGCGCCCACGGTGCCGGGGATAAGCGCCATGTTCTCCAGGCCCGGGTGGCCTTGCGCCAGTGTCCACGCAACGAACTCGTGCCAGTTCTCGCCCGCACCGGCTTCGACGATCCAGGCATCGGCGCGCTCTTCGACCAGGCGGCGGCCCATCACCTCGACCTTCAGCACCACCTGTGGCATGTCGCGCGTGAGGATGATGTTGCTGCCGCCACCCAGCACGAACTTGGCCGAGCGCCCCAGCTGCGGGTGGTCGACCACGCGGCGCACGTCGGCGTCGCTCGCGATGCGCACCAACGTTTGCGCCACGGCCGGAAGACCGAAGCTGTTATAGGGTTTCAAGCTGACGCCCGATTCGATTTGCATGGCAGAATTTTCGCTGATCCGCACCAAGCCCCCAAGACGTCTTTACGCGCCCCCACAGGTGAGAAGTCATTGGCTTGGGGACGGCCCGTGCCAACGACTCGAGAACACCTTTCATGCCCAGCTTCGACGCCGTGTTAGACCCCAACCTGGTTGAAGTGCGCAACGCCGTCGACCAGACCGCCAAGGAAATCGGCACCCGTTTTGACTTCAAGGGCTCGTCTGCGCGCGTCGACCTGAAGGAAAAAGACCTCACGATTTACGCCGACAGCGACTTCCAGATCAGCCAGGTGCTCGACATCTTGCTGGCCAAGATGACCAAGCGCAACGTCGACATTCGCTTTCTCGACCGCACCGCCAAGATCGAGAAGATCGGTGGCGACAAGGTCAAGCAGCTGATCACCGTCAAGAGCGGCATCGACAGCGAGACCGCCAAGAAGATCCAGAACCTCATCAAGCAGAGCAAGATGAAGGTGCAGGCCGCGATCCAAGGCGATTCGGTCCGTGTGACCGGCGGCAAGCGCGACGACCTGCAGGCCGCGATGGCGCTCATCCGCAAGGAAGTGCCCGACGCGCCTTTGTCCTTCGACAACTTCCGCGACTAGGCGATGCGCGCCGCCGCGCTGCTGCTGTGGCTTCTGGCCACGGCAGCCCATGCGCAAACCGTGTCGATGAGCGGCCGCCTCGGCGACCGCGCCTTGCTGATGATCGACGGCAGCCCGCGCACCGTGGCGGTGGGCAGTACCGTGCAAGGCGTCAAGCTGATCAGCGTGACGGCCGACGGCTCGGTGGTCGAACTCGGCGGCAAGCGCGTCGCGCTGCCGATGGGCGGCGCCCAGGTCAACCTGGGTGGCGGCAACAGCGAAGGCGGCGGCTCGCGCATCGTGCTCACCGCCGGCCCGGGCGGCCACTTCGTCACCGGCGGGTCGATCAACGGCAAAGCGGTGGAGTTCGTCGTCGACACGGGGGCCACGTCGGTGTCGATGAGCCAGGTCGACGCCGAGCGCATCGGCCTCAAGTACCGCGATGGCCAGCGTGGCATGGCCAACACGGCGAACGGGCAGGTGCCTGTGCACCGCGTGATGTTGACGTCGGTGCGCGTGGGCGACGTGCAGGTCTACAACGTCGAAGCGCTGGTCATCCCGGCGCAGATGCCGTTTGTGCTGCTGGGCAACAGCTTTCTCACGCGCTTCCAGATGAAGCGTGAGAACGACATCATGACGCTGGAACGGCGCCCCTGACGGGCGCGTTGCCGATCAGGCGCTTCTTCTGCGCTCTTCTCCGCGTGGCACGGCGGCCAGGTGCGCCAGGCGGCGCTCCGTGCCGATGAACCGGACACGCTGGGCGCGTCGCTCGTCGATGGGCACGAGCACCAGGCTCGGGGCACTTGGCATCAAGGGCGCAAGCGAGCGTGGCTTGCTGCGGATCGATGCGACGCCCTCAACCAGCGCGAGGAAGATCGTGAGGCAGGCGCCCATCACGGAGATGATGAAGAGTATGGCCAAGGTGGTTCTCCAGTGACCTTGGCTTCGGCGGCTGGCACCGACTCTTGAGGGCGGGCCGCCTCAGCGCGTGCCGAATCGGCACAAACGCACGCAGGCCGCTGGCACCTCAGTCACTCAAGCCAGCTGCACCCATACCGGCGCGTGGTCGCTGGCCTTCTCTTTTCCGCGTGCGTCGCGGTCGACATCGGCTGCCTTGAGGCGTTTGGCGAGGTCGGGCGTCAGCAGCAGGTGGTCGATGCGGAAGCCCGCGTTGCGTTGCCAGCGCTGGCGCATGTAGTCCCAGAAGGTGTACATCGGCTTGTCCGGGTGCAGGGTGCGGATGGAATCCGTCCAGCCCTGCTCGAGCATGCGGAAATACGCGGAGCGGCTCTCGGGTTGGGTCAGCGCGTCTTTTTTCCACGAGGCCGGGGAGTAGATGTCGGCGACCTCGTCGGTGGGGATCACGTTGTAGTCGCCGCACAGCACCGTGGGCTTGCCTTCCTTCAGCAGCTCGGCCGAATGGGCGATGAGGCGGTCGAACCACTTGAGCTTGTAGTCGAACTTCGGGCCGGGCTGGGGGTTGCCGTTGGGCAGGTAGATGCAGCCGATCACGATGCCGTTGACCTCGGCCTCGATGTAGCGGCTGTGCGAGTCGTCGGGGTCCCCGGGCAGGCCGCGACGGCGCTCGACCGGCTCGCTGCCCTTGGTCAGGATGGCCACGCCGTTGAACGACTTTTGCCCATGCCAGATGGCGCCGTAGCCCGCTTCGCGGATGGCGTCGACGGGAAAGGTGGCGTCAGGCGTCTTCAGCTCCTGCAGGCACGCCACGTCGGGCGACGATTCGGCCAGCCATTCCAGCAGGCGCGGCAGGCGGGCACCGATGCCGTTGACGTTGTAGGTGGCGATTTTCATGGTTGGAGTAACTCGTTGAAAACTATCGACCTGGTTGCTGAATGCTCAAGCGCAGAGCCGCGTCATGAGTTGCTCGCACATTGTGGCGCGGCTCGCGGTCCCGTCCAGTTCGTCCATGGAGGGAACGTGCCTAGAACGGCGAGGAGACGTCCGCAGCTTGTTCGGCATTGCTTTCGCGCGCCTGGAGCAGCTCTTCCAGTCCCGCCACCTGCCGGCGCAACACCGCGTTCTCTGCGGTCAGGGCCGCTACGCGTTGCTGCAAAGACTCTACGGTGGCCTCCGGCTCGTCGGCTTCTTGCGGTGCGGCGGCGGACTCGCTGCGTGGCTTGCGTTTGGCTTCACGCGCGCGCTTGGCGGCCTGCTTCAGCTCGTCCTTGCCGGCCGCGGCCGCTGCGACCTGCTCCTCGGCGGGCAAGCTCGCCACGGCGGCTGCGGCGTTGATCGAGATCGTGCCGGCCTTCACGGCCGCCACCAGCTCGGGCGCTGCCTGCTTCTGGATCTTTTCGATCAGCACGACCTGGTTGCTGCTGAGGCGTGCGGCCTTGGCCAAAGCTTCGCGCGTGTCGAATGGTGCTGATGTTCCCGCGTTGCTGGCGTTTGCATCGGACACCTGGGCCGCCGGCTCTGCCGGTGCCGCTGCTTTGCGAGCGCGGCGCTCGGCCACGATCTCCCGCTTGCGCAGGGCGAGCACGCCGCGCTGGAAGTCGGAGATGCTGCGCCGGCCCAGGTGCTGGTCGATCATCCACAGGTGCACGTCTTCGATGGACTGGAAGCGCGTGTTCTGCACCGTCTGGAAGGGCAGGCCGTGCTTGCGGCAGATGCCGTAGCGGTTGTGGCCATCGACGAGCACGTCGCCCCACAGCACGAGCGCGTCGCGGCAGCCTTCGGCCAGGATGCTGCGCTCCAGGGCTTCGCATTCGTCCGGGGTCAACGGGTCGATGTAGGCTTTGAGGTCTTCGTTGACGACGATGTCCATGGGTCCGGTTCAAGAATGCAAGGGGCGCGCATTGTAGGGAGGGGCGGCCCCGAGGTTATGGGCTGCCTTGCCCCGACTTGCGTCGCGCGGGCTTGCGCTTCGCATCGCTTTCGCTGGGCGTGGCGTTTCCTGGTGTCAGTGCGTTGCCGGAGTTCACCTGTTCCAGGCAGTGCAGGGCGTCGACGTAGGTCATGAACCGCTGCAGATACGCCGGCGAGACCTCACGCATCAACTCGAGCGATCGAAGCACGAGCAGTTGTGAGTTAAGGGGGCCGGCATTCTTCGGAAGCTCGGCCAATGAGTGCGTCAGCTGTCGATCGACGTTGAGCTTGGACCAGGTGCTTCTGAAGTACCCGAGGGCTTTCAGTTCACCCCTTGGCTCGACGTTGGCAGCGAGCTCCTGAGGCGAGCTGCCACCTTCCTTCTCCGGTGAATGCAGAGCGATCAGGCGCACGAGCTCTATCAGAGGGCTCTTGTGAGATGAGGCTTCCGCGGTGGCGTCGAGTCGACGGCTGTCGCCGGCCTCCGATGAGGCCTTTTCATGCTGTTCGACATAAGCCGCCAGCACCGTCGCCAGCTTGTCATCCAGCACGCGTCTCGCCGCGCCTTCACGGGTCGCTGCGCGCCGGGCCAGGGCCTCGATGAAACGGAAGCGAACCGGGTCGAACGCTTGCGCACCCCGCTCGCGCAAGTCGGCGAGCGTTCGACCGGGATCGACGACATCGATCACCGCGGAGACCGGTGAGCCGGGTGCGCCGGGCTCACTGAGCGGGCTTCGGCGTCCCATTCGAAGATCTCGGCACGGGGGCCATTTCCACACGCCGGTTCCGGGACCGTCCAGTGGCATCGTCGTTCGACGCCACCGGCTGCTCGGGGCCGAACGCGGCCGCGAAGGTGGACGACGACGGTATGCCTTCGTCGATCAGCGCCCGCGTCACCGTCAACGCCCGCTGGGCCGACAGCTCCCAGTTGTCGACGAACTGCCGGTTGCTGTCGCGAACCGGCCTGTCGTCGGTGAAGCCGCTGACCATCAGCAGTTCGTCACGTGCGGAGAGGTAGACCGCCAGCGGCCCTGCCAGGCTCTTCAGCAGTTGCCTGCCCTCGGGCTGCAACTGGTCGGAGTTCAGCGAGAACAGCACGCTGCCGCTGATCCCGATGCGCCCGTTGCTCAGCGTCACGCGGCCGGATGCCAGCGGGCCCGCCAAGGCCTTTTCCAGCGAGAGGCGCCGCTGTTCTTCGGCCTGGCGCTTCTTGACCTCGGTGTCCAGGTTGGTCGCGAGTTCCAGCTGAACGCCCAGCACGCAGACCAGCATCAGCACGAAGGCGCCCAGCAAGCCCGACATCAGGTCGCCGAACACAGCCCATACCGGCGTGGTCTCTTCCATGCCGGTGTCGATGTCTTCCATCAGCTGGCCTCGCTGGCAAGGGCCACCTGTCGGCTGGAGAGTTGCTGCAACTCCTCGACGATCTGCTTCTGCGACGAGATGCTCAGGTCGATGATCTCCCGTGCCTGCGCCACGTAGTAGCCCAACTGCTCGTCGCTGCGCGCCGCAGACTTGTCGAGCGAGCCTTCAATGCGCGCCAGCGTGGCGATCAGCGCATCGCTCGACTCGCTGAACTGCTGCACGCCGAAACCGAAGGCTTCACCCAGGCTGGCGACCTCAACGGCACTGCCGGTGACTTCTGCGGCCACGGCCGTGAGCCGGTCGGATTCCGCTTCGATCTTCTCAGTGAACTGCGTGCTCACCTGCTTCAGCAGCGCCGCCGATGAGGCGACCAGCGCGTCGATCGACCCGCGCTGTTCGGTGGCGGCGTGCTGTATGGCGTCGAGCAGCGTTCGCAACGTCTCCATGATGCGATGGCGTTCTTCCAGCAGCTGGTTGTCCTGCACCATGCTGTCGGAGAGTTTTTCGCGCAGTTGGCCGATCACTTCGGCCGCGACCCGTGGTGCTTCTGCGGCGGTTTGCGTCAGCTGGGCAATCTCGGTGATCGTGTTCCTGGCATGCGCTTCGGCTTGTGCGTGGATGTCGCGGGCAGTGCGTTCCAGCGTCTCGCAGATCTGCGCTTGCTGGGTGATGGTTTGCTCGCCGGCTTGCTGCCAGCTTTGCTGGAGTGACGCGGCCATCGATTCCAGCGATTGGGCCAGCGCCGCTTGCCGCTGCTGGTCGCTCGCGGCCAGATCTGCCTGCAAGGCGACTTGGGCCTTCTCGACCGTGGCCATGAGTGCTGCCGGTTGCTGCTCGCAGGCCTGCACCAGCGACGTCAGCGACTTCTGCAGTGCGCCAGACAGGTTGTCGCTGGTGTGCTGGTGCTGCGCGAGCGCGTCGCGCCAGGTTTGCGTCAGCGCGGCTTGGCCAGTCGATTGGGCTGCTTCCACCGACGTCAACAGCTTGGCTGAGCGCTGCTCGAAGGTCTCGGCGAAGTTCTGCAGCGAGCCGTGCAAGCGCTGGATCATCTCGTCGCTGCTGTGCTCGTGGCGGGTGAGTGCGCTCGTCCACACCTTCTCCATGGCCGAGACGCTGTCGCTGTGGCGTGCGGACAGCCCCTCCAGCTGCATCGTGACCGTGCCGGCGATCCGTTCGTGCAGCGCCGTGGTCTCGCGTGCGATGCCGGCCATCGTCGTCTGGGCCACCGGCTCGATCGCGGCACCGGCGACGCGTGCCACCGTCGCCAGGCTTTCCTTGAGGGATTTGTCGACCGACGAAGCCAGGTCCGCATAGACCGTCGTGGTGTTGCGGAAGAAGGCTTCCTGGCTGGCGAACAAGCGGTCGTTCAGTGCCTGGCTCTGCCGCTCGCTGTGCGCCATCATCGCCTGCAGCTGCGCCACCACTTCGGGGATGACGAGCGATTGGGACTGCAGGGTCTTGAACGTTTCCTTGCGCAGGTGCGCGAGGGAGAAAGCGCTCAGGTCGGTCGCAATCCGCGTGTCGAGAACCTGCAGGGCCTGCAGTCTCTCGCGGCGGCACACGGCCGATATCAGGCCCAGCATGGCAGACGCGGCCACCCCGGCGACGGAGGTGCCGAACGCCAGACCGAGGCCCTTGACCGGCGCGCTCAACGCCGCGCGAATCGTGGGCAGATCGGTCGTGCTCTCTAACGCCAACACCGCACCGTCCAGCGTGACCACCATGCCGAGAAAGGTGCCCAGCATCCCCAGCAGCACGAGCAGGCCCACGAGATACGGCGTCATCACCGGGCCAGGCAAGCCAGCCCGTTCGCCTTCGATGCGCTGGCGCACCGGGTTTCGCAAGGCTGGAGGCACCTTGTCGAGCCAGTCGGCCAGGTTCGAAAGGTTTTCTGGAATCGCCGTCAAGGCTTTGGCCAATGTGGACGTGGCCAGATGGAAGCGACGCAGCTCCAGGGCGCCCATCAGGTAGAACGCACCGATCAGTGCCGTCATCGTCAGCGCCAGCGGATTCGAGCGGATGTACCCCAAGCCGACCCAGCATACGGCGGCCAGGCCCACGCAGAACGCCGCCACACCCAGTTTCTTGTTCATTGCTGCCTCGTGATCTCGTGGCCCATCGCTTCCATCATTCCTTCGACGGGCTGCAATCGAATGTCCAGCTCTGCCAGCAGCAGGTGCTGCACGTTTCTGCGGTACGCGGTCCACGGCTCGGGATGCGATTTGCGCAGGTGCTCGAATCGTCTTTCGAGCAACGGCGGAATGTGCGAAAGCAGGTGGCGTTCACGCGCGGCCAGTGCCTCGTCCAACGCTGCATCCAGGGCCGCCAGCCGGCTGAGGGCTCCCGACTGCTTCGACAGAGCTGCCCGCACGTTGGCGCGCAGCGGGCCGATGCGCTCGGCCATTGCGCGTTGATGCGCCAAGTACTGGCGCCGGCAAGCTGGCAGATCCATTGCGCTGTCTGCAGCTGGTTCTGGTGACGTCGACGATTTCATGCTTGCTTTGTCGACCCTGAACAGGTCATCCGTGGTGATTGACTTGACCAGGTCCGCGCGTACGCGGGTGAACTCGTCAAAGGCGGCGCCGGCCGCAGAGGTCGCGCCGGCCGGGATAGGAGGCGGGACGGGCGCACTGGCGCCATTCAACGCCGCCGAGAGGGAGATGGCATCGGACCAGTCCAGCCACAGGCTCAATCGTTCTGCGAAGCTCTGCTTGGATTCGGCAACTTCTCCGGAAGCCAGCTCCGTGAGCAGGCGAACGAACGTCGAACTGATGAAACGAGTGCGCGGCATTCTGTGCGCCATACCCTGCAACTGAGCGCTGCCCGAAAAAGGGGCGGAGTCTACCGGATCGCAATTGCCGGGCTGGCGCCTCAGGAACGTGAGTTCGTCCACCGGCGCGGCCCACAACCCGCGCTTGAAGAACGAGGCGGCGCCTCCATGTTCGACGCATGAACACCCAAACCAGAACTCTGCCCGAGAGCTTTCGGGTCTTGCTGACCCTGGCGCAGCTGCTGGAGCGCCTGGAACGCAACCTCGTCCCCACCTCAGCCGACCAGTACCGTTCGGTGGTGGCGCACCTGTCGAAAGAGCTTGCCGACGTCGAACCGGGTGAGGATCTCAACGTACTGCTCGAGACCTTCCCGGCGGCTTCGCAGCTGTACGAGAACCTGCAGTACCAGCACGCCGGCCTGTGCCGTTCGCCGCTGGACGCCTCGCTCGACGCCGAGCTGCGCGCGCAGGACCTGATCCGCAAGCTTCGGCGCTGAGTCGAAAGGCCGCTTGCCGGTCACGGCGAGGGGTTGTCCCGGGTGGCGCAAAGGGTTGTCCCCGTTGGGACAGGGCGGGTGTCGGCAGTCGTGCTAGAACCCCGCTCCAAGGAGGCACCCGACGATGGGGTCCATCACCGACGTCCCCGGCATCGCCGTCGGCCATTTCACAGACACGCGTAGACCGACCGGCTGCACGGTGATCCTGACGCCGAAAGGCGCCGTGGGTGGTGTCGACGTGCGCGGCGCCGCACCGGGCACACGCGAAACCGATCTGCTCTCGCCGCTGAACACGGTGGAGGTGGTGCACGCGGTGCTGCTGTCCGGCGGCAGCGCCTTCGGGCTCGACGCGGCCGGCGGCGTGATGCGCTGGCTCGACGAACGCGGCATCGGTGTGGCAGTAGGCCCCGCGCGCGTGCCCATCGTAACGGCGGCCGTGCTCTTCGACCTGACGCTGGGCGACAGCTCGATTCGTCCCGATTCGCACGCCGGCTACGCAGCCTGCGTTGCCGCAAGCGCCGACACGCCTACCGAAGGCAACGTGGGCGCGGGGGCCGGCGCGGTGGTCGGCAAGCTTTTCGGCTTCGATCGTGCGATGAAGGGCGGCATCGGTGTTGCGTCAGTGACGGTGGATGGCATCACCGTCGGCGCCATCGTCGCCGTCAACGCGACGGGCGACGTGATCGACCCGGCCACCGGCCGCCTCGTCGCTGGGGCGCGAAGCGCCGATGGGGCGCGGCTTCACGGCAGCACGCGCGCCATGCTGCAAGGCGAGTTGCCGACCCACATGGCCGTCGGCGCGGCCACCACCCTCGGCGTGGTCGCCACCGATGCCGTCATCACCAAAAGCCAGGCCAACAAGATCGCCCAGATGGCGCACGACGGCCTGGCGCGCAGCATCAACCCCGTTCACACCCAGAGCGACGGCGACACGCTGTTTGCGCTGGGCACCGGCGAAAGCGGCCGCACCGCCAACATCACGGTGCTGGGCACGCTGGCTGCCGAAGTGGTGGCCCAGGCCGTGCTGAGTGCCGTGCGTGCGGCCGAAAGCCTGCCATCGCTGCCGGCTTGCAGAGACATCACAACAAACGGAGACAGCCGATGAACCCGTTGAAGAACCCATTCCGCCGAAGGTTGACGATGGCCCTGGTTGCCGCTGCTGCATTGCTTGCGTCGTGCGCGAGCACGCCCCCTGCGGGCACCTACCCGCCGATGGTGTTCGTGCACGGCAACGGCGACACCGCCGCGCTGTGGCACACGACGATCTGGCGCTTCGAATCCAACGGCTGGCCACGCGATCGCCTCTACGCGATCGATGTGCCGTACCCGCTCGCACGCGACACCGACGACAAGCCGCAAGAGGGGCGCACCTCGACCGCCGAGCACATGCAGTTCCTGTCGGACGAGGTCGACAAGGTGCTGCGCGCCACCGGCGCGAGCCGGGTCGTGCTGTTCGGCAACTCGCGCGGCGGCAATGCCATTCGCAACTACATCGCCAACGGCGGCGGTGCGGCCAAGGTGTCGCACGCCATCCTCGGTGGCACGCCCAACCATGGTGTGCAGGTCAACCCGGACAGCAACCCCGGCAACGAGTTCAACGGCGCCGGCCCGTTTCTCCGCGGGCTGAATGCGCCCAAAGGGTTGGATGGCGATGAAGTGACGCCCGGCGTGAAGTGGATGACCATCCGCTCCGACAACAACGACAAGTACGCCCAGCCCGATGGGGTGTGGCTGGGCGCCAAGGGCAAGCCGACGAACGTGAGCTACGACGGCCCGACGCTGAAGGGCGCCGAGAACGTGGTCATTCCCGGCATCGATCACCGCGAGACGTCGTTCAGCCCGGCCGCTTTCGCGCAGGCCTACCGCTTCGTCACCGGCAAGCCGCCCGCCGTGCTGAGCATCGTTCCCGAGGCCAAGGTGGTGCTCGACGGCAAGGTGTCGGGTCTCGGGCTCAACAACGTGCAGGGTGGCTACGCGACCAACCTGCCGCTCGAGGGCGCAACCGTCGACGTGTTCGCCACCAACCCAGCCACCGGCGAACGCCTGGGCACGGCGGTGCACGGCAAGCTGATCGGCGCCGATGGCCGGTGGGGGCCGTTCACCGCGGACGGAAAGGCTAGCTATGAGTTCGTCATCCATGCGCGTGGCTACGCGGTGACGCACATCTACCGTTCGCCGTTCCCGCGTTCGTCCGACGTCATCAACCTGCGCGCCGATCGCCTGGCCGAAGCAGACAAGGATGCGAAGGCCGTGGTCACGCTGACCCGGCCGCGCGGCTACTTCGGCGTGCCGCGCGATCAGATCAGCCTGGATGGCAAGAGCCCGCCGGCGGGCATTTCGCCGGGCGTGGCGGGTGTCTCCACGGCCAAGCTGAAGGTGATGGATGCGGCGGGCCGGTCGGTCGTCGGCGAATTCAACGGCGAGCGCATCGCCGGCATCGCCTGGCCGGTGGCCGAGAACCATGTGGTGCTGCTGGAGTTGCACTGAGCCGCAGAGATAATGCGGCCCCCAGCCGGGTCGCGCCTCATGAAACTCTCGCAAATCCTCTTCTCCCAGGGCTTCGGTGCCCGCCGCGAATGCGAAGGCCTGATCGCCTCGGGCCACGTCAGCATCGGCGACCAGGTGCATGACGACCCGTTCGAAGACCTGACGCCCGAGGGCCTGGTGTTCAGCGTGCGCGGCGAATCATGGCCGTACCACGCCAAGGCCTTGATCGTGATGAACAAGCCGCAAGGTGTGGAGTGCTCGCAGAAGCCCAAGCACCACATGAGCGTCTACAGCCTGCTACCCGTGCCCTTGCGCCGCCGTGACCTGCAAAGCATCGGCCGGCTCGACGAAGACACGACCGGGCTGCTGCTTTTCACCGACGACGGGGCGTTGATCCACCGGTTCACCTCGCCCAAGAAGCACGTGAACAAGGTCTACGACGTGACCTGCAAGCACCCGGTCACGCCGGAACAGGTGCAGCAGCTGCTGGCTGGCGTGAAGCTGGTCGACGACCCGGCCACCGTGGCGGCGGCCGCCTGCGAAGTGACCGGGGAGCTGACGCTCAAGCTCACGCTCACCGAAGGCAAGTACCACCAGGTCAAGCGCATGCTGGCGGCGGTGGGCAACCGGGTCGAAGCACTGCACCGCAGCGCATTCGGCGCGCTGACGCTGCCGCCCGAGCTGGCGCCCGGCCAGTGGCAGTGGCTGAGCGGGCCTGAAGTGGTCAGCCCCCGATAATCGGCCCTATGCAAGTCTTTCGTGGGATCCATCACCCCGACATCGCATCTGCTTGCGCGCTGACCATCGGCAACTTCGATGGTGTGCACCGCGGCCACCAGGCCATGCTGGCGTTGTTGCGGTCCGAGGCCCAGCACCGCGGCCTGCCGTCCTGCGTGATGACCTTCGAGCCGCACCCTCGCGACTACTTCGCGCTGGCTGCCGGCAAACCCGAAACTGCACCGGCCCGCATTGCGACGCTGCGCGACAAGCTGAGCGAACTCGAGCGCTGCGGCATCGACCAGGTGGTGGTGCTGCGTTTCGACAAACCGCTGGCCACGCAGACGGCGCAGGCCTTCATCGAAGAAGTGCTGGTGTGCGGGCTGGGTACGCGCTACGTGCTGGTCGGCGACGATTTCCGCTTTGGCGCCAAGCGGGCAGGCGATTACGCCATGCTCGACACGGCCGGTGCTGCCTTGGGCTTCGACGTGGCGCGCATGAACAGCTACGAGGTACATGGCCTGCGCGTCTCCAGCTCGGCGGTGCGCGAGGCGCTGGCCGAGGGCAACCTGGCGCAGGCCGCCGGGCTGCTGGGCCGGCCCTACAGCGTCAGCGGGCACGTGGTGCATGGCCAGAAGCTGGGCCGTGAACTCGGCGAGAGCGCGAGCGGGCGCGCAGATGGTTTCCGTACCCTGAACCTTCGCTTTGCGCATGCGCGGCCGGCGGCCATGGGCATCTTCGCGGTGCAGGTGCACGGCCTGGTCGAGCGGCCGGTCGATGGTGTCGCGAGCCTGGGCGTGCGCCCCACCGTGGACGACAGCGGGCGCGTGCTGCTCGAGACGCATTGCTTCGATTGGCCTGCCGAACTGGGCGCCGAAGGAGGCTACGGTAAAATCGTCCGCGTGGAACTGCTGCACAAACTGCGTGATGAAGCCCGGTACGACGGGCTGGAAGCACTGACCG
>Ga0307515_10014467_pt1 | contig 14624 bp, 2 predicted proteins | sample 17_EM_MG_FD_194513 | JGI IMG/M metagenome (GOLD analysis project Ga0307515, IMG submission 194513) | Populus trichocarpa ectomycorrhiza microbial communities from riparian zone in the Pacific Northwest, United States - 17_EM | ecosystem: Host-associated > Plants > Roots > Unclassified | place... | reverse complement strand
TACATTACGTATAAGAAGGATTTCATAGGAGTACGGTTGTGTATTTAAGGACCCTTAGTCCCTACCTAGATAGTTCCTTCCTTATAGTAATTCTTAGAATATAATTAGAGTTAATCTATTAGGCAACTACTCCACCAGTTATTATTACGTTATTAACTTTAACTTATATTACCTATACACCTAGCCTATTAACGAGCCTATCGTAGTTCTTACTACAAGGTTTTATTCTATAATTACTACCTAGTTATAGTATTGAGTATAGAAAGTCAAATAACATGCCACTAAAAGCAGCCACTATAACGCCATTAACAGCGGCAACTACTTTAAGGTTAAGTAACGACACTAGTATAGCAGACACTAACTTACAGCAACCTGTAACGGTTGGACAACTATAAGAGATAGTCGACCAGCTAATAGAAAATAATATAATATTAGAAAATAGAATCAACGGGATTAGAGTAGTAAAGGTTAAGTTACCATTAATTAAAAGATACTTAGAAGAGAGATCAAAGCTTAAAGGATTCCTTACGTAAATGCACTTTAAGATTGCGCAAGAGGGAGTAAAGCTGGCAACACCTATAGATTAAATAGCCTATGCAGGACTATTCCTATTAGGAAGAGCGCTTAAGTGGTTTAAGTCTTACCTTATAAAAATACAGGCAAATGGAATAACGACCACTAACTAGGAGGTATAATTCATGTTCTTAAGCTAGGAAAGGTTCACGGAGCGACTTATATAAATATTTAGAGACCCAGAGGCAGTAACCACAGTAGAAAAAAAACTCTAAGACATTACGCAATAAACCTTAGCAATAGAGTACACAATATAGTTCTAGACGTTAGCAATATAAGTAGAGTGGAATAATAGGGCGCTTATAGCACAGTATAAGCAAGGACTTAAGGCTAAAGTCTAAAACGCGATTATCCTAATGGAAGATATGGACACCCTAAGGGAACTAATAAATTAAGCGATTAAGATTAACAATTAAATCTACTAAAGGGAACAGGCTAAGAGAGGTTAAGATAGAGTTCTATAGTTATATAAGGCGTAGAGTACGCAGCAACTAAAGCTAAGTTAAAAACCGTGGTATAGCGTAGAGCTAATAGACCTAAGTAGTACTAAAGAAGCCTATAAGAGATGGAGCAGACGACTATAGAAACCCAAAGGACAAGGATTAAGTAATTAAAGGTCTAAGGAGTAGAGGCTAAACCAGGGATCTCAGCAGTAGAAGACGTTTAGGTGGACTCTATAGTAAAAAAAATGGTTTAAAGAGGGAGCTTATATAAATTACGGAAAATAAGGTTATTACGTTAGAGACTATAGAAGTAGGCAGAGTTACTACGCAGTAAAAGGAACGAGACTAGCAGACAATATATATGTATAAAGGGACAATAATATACTATAAGAAACAAAAGAATGTTTAATCTAAAGTTTTACATTTTGTTATAATAATGTATACTAAATTTATAAGGACGCTAAGTACGGCGCAAGCTATTAGCTATAGGAGCTAGGTTTATTAAAATATTAAGGAACCAACGAACCAGTTTATAAACTGGATATTAAGGACGATAAATTCAGTATAGGTAAAACATTCTATAACGATAAGGTAATATAGGCGGTTTACTAGAAACATGTAGCCATTAAAGATATTACACTAGAGGTAGAGGATAATTCCACTATAGAACAGGGAACATTAGTAGGGATTAAGACCCTACTAGACACGATGTCTATTGCTTTACGAAACGTAAGAGAAGTAGGGCAGTGAACCACTTCGGCACTTAATAAAGGCAAAAGGCTAAAGGCTTAAGATTTTTAAGATAAGATAAAAGACAACCAAGATTCTTAAGATGAGATAAGGTAAGCTTAAGGACCTATAATAGATAATAACTAATAGAGTAGAGTAATAGCTTAGTTTAGTGATATATAAATAAGCTTAGGGCGAAGTTTCCTAAAGGCATAAAACTCTTAAGACGAGATAAGTGAGATTTAAGACTCTTAAGATAAGATAAGAATACTAAATAAGCCTAGCTGGACTAAGGCTAGAGCTAAGCTTAAGAAAGAAGCAAGCTTAGGATTAAAGAATCTAAGGGGTTAAGAATTTAGGGTATAAATAAGAACATCCGTAAGCAAGAGGCAAGAGGCTTCTTTATAGATTAGAGAATCTGCAGTACAAACAGTAGTTAGACTAGGAGACAGGTATATAGACCCAGAAAACCTACTAGGAGAACGTAGTATTCGGCCTAAAGATTAAAAAGTCAATACTAAGATTAAGAAGTAAGAAAACTTTAAGGATTCTAGCGTAAGACGCAAACCAAAAGAAACTATAGAGGAGTTTAGATAAAGAATTATCGCATAATAAGAACAGAAACTAGATAAGAGATCTAGCATATTAAGATGTATAAGGGACAGAGTGCTAGTATAGAGAATTACTAATAGGCCTAGAGCAGGTATACTAAGAGCTAAGTAGCTTACTAAATTAGAAAATAAAGAGGATTTAGGAATTCCTATTAGGTTTAAAGAACGACATATAAAGGGCTGTTATAATGCAGTAATAAGAAGATACTTCCTTACGGATAAGCCGTATACACTCTAATAGCTATACTAAAAGTGGTATAGGCAATGACATAATAATAAGTGGGAAGATTTCTATATATAGTTAGATAAGAAAGTTATCTAGGACCACCCGATTATAAAAAAGGCCATAAGTTATATTAAAGGAGCCTTAATTATAACGTTAAAGGATTTAAAGGAACTATTAGAGGACTAGAGAAGCAAGAGACGTATCTTAGTACCTATAAATAAAGTTATAACGTTTAGATTAGTATAATAAAGGTTTAAACTTAAGAATAAGGATAAGCTAAGAGTTAACCTAAAGCACCCGGCATACTATATACTATTATAGATTGCATGCGTGGACGACATATATAAGATATATAAAAATCTAAAGGAAAATAATCGGAAATACCCTATAAGGATATACTGGATAATAGATAAGCAATAGTATAGAAATGCTAAATATATATATGGATGGCATCTAGTAGAAGTCCAAAAGGAAGGGGATTTAATACTTTAACTAGGAAGATTCCTTACGGAAGAATACTTAGACAGATAATAGTAGTAGGAATGCCTAGAAAACACGTGTTTATAGTATATAGAAGATAAAAAGCGAACTAGGCATTAGCTAAAGAATGAGCCAAGTGCGGCAGAATTAAGTAGCTAATAGTTAGGAAAAGTAGAGGCCTATAGGACTAGAGGGAGCCAGTAATAGAGCCTTAGACCCTTAAAGGAATATAAGGACGACACCTAAATTTAAGAGTTAATTAGCAAGATTAGCAGTTTAAAGCGCTAATAGATAGTGAAGCAATATAAAACTATATCTTACTAGCAGCAATTAAGAGAATAGGGCTACCTTATAGATAGAAGGAGTAACCTTACCTATTAGTTACAATTTTAGGAGATCTAATAGCCTACGGGGGAGGGATTATTAATCTTAAAATAGGACCTATTTAGATAACTATTAAAGGAAGACAAATTAAGATGTCTTTTAATATCCTACTATTAGGACAGGATGAGGCAGTATTAGGGATGCCTTAGTTACAGGAATATAATCTAAAGATTAATTGGATTATAGGTTAGGTCAATATTAAAGATACTTAACACCATAAAACGCGATAATAAGCTAAGATAGTATAGTACTAAGTCGGAGCGATATATAAAGAGACTAAGCGAGGCTTAAGTTATATACTAAAGAGATACCATAAGTATGGTAAGAAACTATAGTCACCAGAAAGTAAAAAGCTGTTAAATTATATAGCATGGGACTATAAGATAGAATTAGAACCAAAAGTAAGTCTAAAGTTCCTTCTAATCTATAAGCTTACTAAAGAAGAAGGTAGAGCACTTAAAGAGTTTATCTAGAAGAACTTATAAAAGGGATATATTAGACTATCACAGTCATTAACGGGTTATCCAGTACTATTCGTACCAAAAAAGAACGGCAAACTAAGGCTATATATTAATTATAGGCAGTTAAACAGCATTACCAGAAAGGATAGGTACCCTTTATCCTTAATTAGCAAAATCTAAGACAGGATAGGTAACGCGCGAATCTTTACAAAGATAGATCTAAGATGGGCATACCATTAGATCCGAATTAAGGAAGGCAATAAATAGAAGGCAGCCTTTAGGTTAAAGGAAGGACTATACAAACTATTAGTTATACAATTCGGGCTTATAAACGTACTAGTAACATTCTAGAAGCGAATTAACAATATATTAGGAGAATACTTAGATGAATTTATTATAGTATACCTTAACGATATTATTATCTACTTAATAACTAAGGAAGAACACGGGGAATATGTTAAATGGGTCTTAAAGAGACTATAAGAAAAATAGATGCTAGTAGCAATTAAGAAATACAAGTTCTTTACTAGGAAGATAGATTTCGTCGGATTTATTATTAAACTAGGCCAACTTAGTATAGATTTAAAGAAGATTAAGGCTATAGTGAATTGGCAAGAACTAGAGAATATAATATAGTTAAGGTCATTTCTAGGGTTTTGCAATTACTGTAGAAGGTTTATAGCGCAATAGTTAAAGGACATTAAACCATTTACACAATTAATAAAGAAAGAAGAACTATAGGTATAGGGAAAGGAATAGTAAGAGCTATTTAAAAGAATTAAAGGATTGTTTACCTAGGAGCTAGTTCTTAAGATCTATTAACCAGAACTAGAGACGGTTATAGAGACAAATGTATTAGATTATATACTAGGGGTATACTTTATGCAAAAATATTAAGATAGATGGTACCTAGTAACATACTATAGTTAGAAGATAATACTACTAAAGTTAAACTATAACATTTACAACAAGGAGTTATTAGGTATAGTTATAGCACTAAAAAAATAGAGAGCATTCTTATAAGGCATAGAGAAACTATTTATAGTTAAGACGGATTATAAGAACCTAATAGGATTCCTAATAACAAAGGAACTTAACTAAAGATAGGTTAGATAGGCAGAGATACTTACAGAATACTATTTTAAGATTTAGTATACTAAAGGTACAGACAACACGCAAGCAGACGCTTTAAGTTAAAAGGCTAAACTACAAAATAATAAGAAGCCATTAGGGGCCTTACTGCGAAAAGACACAGACGGATTAATTAGGTATAATTACCCAAAAATCGCAGCAACTTAAGAGAGTAACGAGCTAGGGAAAGTCTATAAGACACTAGAAAGCTTTTAAGTATAAAGAATTCTAAAGGCATAGCTAGAAGATCTATAGATGGATATATACAAAAATTAAAAAGTAAAGTACATCCTAAAAAGCATAGCAGAGCAGTTTATAAAGGACTTCTATAAGGGACTAACTTAAGGACATAATAGAGCTACGGGCTTAGTGTTAAGACTTTAAGAAGAATATATTATTAACGGGATCTAGAATATCGCAAGAAAAGTAATAAAAGAGTGTTTAGATTGCTAAAGGAACAAACTAATAAGGCATAAGCCGTATAGAGGGCTACAACCTATTAAAATACCAGAGAAACCATGGGAGGTTATATTATAGGGCTTTATTATTAAGTTACTAAAGTTAAGAGATCCTATTACCAAATAAGATTATAACGCAATCTTAGTAATAGTAGACAAGCTTATAAAGTAGGGATACTTTATAGCATATATAGAAGAAATCTCAGCGGAAGATGTCGCTAGAATCTATGTTAAAGAAGTGTTTATAAGATATAGAGCACTAAGCAAGATTATATCGGATAGAGATCTAAGATTTATAGCAGTATTCTAGGAGGTATTCTTAACGGAGCAAGGAGTTTAAGCAGTAACTTCCACCGCATATTATCTATAGACAGACGGTTAGACGGAAAGACTAAATTAAACACTAAAATAGTATCTAAGGTACTATATTAATCACGTATAGAACAATTAGGTATCGCTATTACTAGTTATATAGTTTATATACAACGCAACGCCATAGGAAGGGATAGGTATATTACTATTTAAGGCAAATTACGGATATAAGCTAAGGATATCGTTATTACTACGGCAAGTAAAGAAGACGAGTAGTACAGCTAAAGAAAGAATAAAGACGTTAATAAATCTTTATGCAGACCTTATAAAATTAGTAAAGAAAGTATAAGAAAGAATAAAAAAGTACTATAAGACTAAGAGATCTAAGGGACCAGATCTTAAGGAGGGAGATAAAGTGTGGCTACTATACAAAAATTTCAAGAGTTAACAACTAAGTAAGAAGTTGGACTACGTTAGACTAGGACCTTTTAAAATTACGTAAAGGATTTTATCAGTTACGTTTAAGTTAAACCTACTAGCCAAGATAAAGATCTACCCTATATAGTATATCGCAATGCTAGAGCCAGTATATGGGAATATTAAGCCACTAGTTTACAAAGTAGACATGTATAAAGGACAGGAAGAAGACAAATAGCAAGTTTTAAAGATTATTAGTTATAAGGATATTAACAATAAAATATAGTACGAGGTTAAGTAGATAGGCTATAATAAGACTACCTAGGAACTATTAGAGAATTTAAAGAACACTAGGAGAAAGGTATAGGAGTATTAGAAAAGATTAGGTCAGATAGCATTAATAAAAAAAGATTACTAAAAAATAAGTCACCTAAGGGGGACCTAAGAAGAGCAGTTGCCGAGCTACTTGGATCTATTTCCTTCTCTATTAAAAGAGAATCCGTTCTTTTATCGCCAAGTTCCTATAAGCCTTATTCTATAAGTTTCTACTCCTTAAAATAAACCTTCTTACAAACCTTCTTAAGACAAATTAACTAAGTAAACGCAGCAAGACGAGAATTAAGGGCTCTTTGCTAAGCTTTAGCAGCCTCTTATTTAGCATTATAGGAATAATGTAATTCCGCCAGAGTAACAAACAGTTTATTATTTAGCTATATAGCAACAGATTAAACACGAAACCCTAAGACAAATTAATTAGGGAACTAGACAACTATTAAAAGTAATAGGTTACGTATATTTAGCATTAGAGATAGAGCGAACATTATAGGATAAATAAATATTTGCTTTAGTGCACTCTAAATAAGAGGACGGTTGTTACGAAAATAGACTCGCCAGCATAATATAAACTAACCCCTTTTTTAAACAACGTAAATATAGAGATGGTATAATCTCACTAAGAGATAATATAATAGTAACAGTACGAGACCGACGGGCTATAAAAGAAGAAGAAATTGCTTTAGGTATAATAAGTAAGGATATTAACTAAATTAATTAGACGGATATTATACCTTTAGTAAATAACTTAGAGATATTTTAAATCTTTAAGGATAAAGATAAAGAGGAGGGAGATAGTGTTACGGACGCTTTAAGTATAATATTATAACTACTTAGAGAAGAGATGGAAGAAGCTAGTTAGTTAATATAAGCACGGTCTAGGATAGAGCTAATAGAGCTATATGACGAAGAATAGTAACCAAGGTCACGTGGGGTGATCTATATAATCTATAGGATCTATGGGATCCGTAATAGAGTAGATAGAGTATACATACATTACGTATAAGAAGGATTTTATAGGAGTACGGTTGTGTATTTAAGGACCCTTAATCCCTACCTAGATAGTTCCTCCCTTATAGTGATTCTTAGAATACAATTGGAGTTAATCTATTGGGTAACCACTCCACCAGTTATTATTACGTTGTTAACTTTAACTCACATTACCTATATACCTAGCCTATTAACGAGCCCATCGTAGTTCTTGCTATAAGGTTCCGTTACATTTCTAGTGGAATTATTACTCTTTTTACTACTTTTAATATTATCCTTCTTACTTCTTCTATCTACTAATAGAGATATGTCGGTTATACTAGGAAAATATTGTAGTAAATATAGGCAGAGCTAATAATAGCGGATAAGAAATTTTAGGGTATTTAGTACGTAACACTTTCTATTTAGACTAAATTAAACTAAATAATAGCTGTTATGCTCTAATAAGCCTATATAGCAACGCGTAGCTATCTCTCTTATAAAATCTTTATAGTTTAGTAGTAGTATTCCCCTTAAGATTAATATTACGGGTTTAAGATACTTTAAATCTTTAAAGAATATTTTAAATGTTGGGATTATGCCTAGTACCTTAAGTAACTAAGTTAGGACCTTTAGGCGTAGCGAATTTGGTATATTAGGAAAAACCTAACTGGTATTTACTAATGTTATTACCAGATTTTTATCATTAGAGTACGCTAACGGCGTAAGGGATTATAGGCTCCTAACTGTACCCTTGTTAAGAAAATGCAGTATTAACTTATTATTAAAGGTAATAAACTTCTAAACTTGCTGTATACGCTCGATATAGCAGCAGATTTCCTATTATTTGTAAGTAATATATTAAAAAATCTTAATTATAGGAAGTAAACCTGTATAATTACAGCACCTGTTATACCAACCGCGTGCTTACGCGTTCGGTACGCCGAGTACGCGTTTACGCGTTTGGTGCACTAACCACCCGCTTACGCGTCTGGTGCACTTCTAAAGCACTGACTAATTAGGGGGGAGGCGCATCAGTATATAGACTACGTAGTCTGCTTCATATAATCGACAGTTATCATCATCTAAACGAGCATACAATACTATACGTATTTCGTGCCCCTGGATCTGACTCACTCGTGCTATTAAATTAGTACGAACAAAACCTTTAGGCACTTCTAACTCTATATTATAGGAAAATATCTAAGTTTAAGGTCCCCCTATAACCCTATATACGGTAAAAGCGTATCTATTATATAGCCTAACTATTTATATTTAGGTTATTAGATCTAGTTTATAACTTTACGCTACTTATTATCACTTAATTAAAAGAGCTATCTCTATTTACCTAACGTATCCCTATAAGATTAATAGAAGCGGACTAGTTGGTATACTTTGCCGTTAGTAACTTTTTAAGTGTATAAGTACCTTTCTTAAATATATATCCTTATTCGCTTAGATATACCTATCCCTATTAGATTAATTAATTGTAAATAAAAGCTATAAACAAACCTAATAAATATAGGTTAGTATACTACTATCTGTCCTCTAAGAAGAGCATATTCTAAGCTACTATAATGCAATGCCTACTATATAAGTAAAGTAAAGACGTATTGTCTTGTATAGGGAGCCTTAGTAGTTCTTAATAAAGTAGTTTTAGTAGGTGTTTTCTAATACTAGATTTCTGGACCAATATATTAAATTCTATAGGGTTAATAATTATAGGGATATAATTCCCTGGATTAAGTCGAGCGTAATCCTATTTAAAAACTTTTTCTAAATAAGAGATATAGTCTATATTAAGATGCTCTTCTTTAGGCCTATAAAATTTTAGATACTATAGAGCAATCTTTACTATACTAAGAAAGTGTTTCTATAGGTCTCTAAAAATAGCTTTATCCTATAATATATTTGCTATAATTATAGGTTATAGAGGAATTAGCTAGTATTAAATCTCTTTATACCTTCTAGCTAGTTTATAGAATTACCTAGCTCGTACGATTTACCAGTAGTTATTTTTAACTTTATAAAGGTAGCAGGATAGGCTTATACTTAGACTATTACTATTACCTAACTTATATAATCGCCTAGCTTACGTAATTACCTAGCTTATAGGATGGACTAGCTTATAGCTAAGCGTTAATAAAGGGTACTAGATTATAATTACCTAGCTCTTACGGTCTCCTATAAGCGCCTAGCTCCTATAAGTACTTAGTTTATATAACTATCTAGTTTATAGAATTGGCTAGCTCCTATAAGCACCTAGCTTATATAATCGCCTAGCTTATAGGATTGGCCGGCTCCTATAAGTACCTAGCTTATATAATTACCTAGCTTATAGAATTGGCTAGCTTTTATAAGTACTAGTAGAAAGAGTATAGAAGGCTATTTATTTACCTTATTTATATTACGGCACTAGCAGAACTTAGCAAAACTACGCACTAACAAGTTGCTATAGATTGCCGTATATTGCGGTCACGTAACGCGAAGATCTTATAAAACATTAAACGGCGCTACTCTTCTTCTCCTTTTCTTTCCTTAGTTTTAGATTCTCGTTTATAGACAATCTAATTATATAGGCTTGCGCGTCCCTTTTGCCGTACCTATACCTTAATTAACTAAGTTACTAACATTATCTAAAGCTTACTTTACTCTTTTTTCTTAAGAAGGAACTTAAATATATTTATAAGAATATAGAATAGGACCCTAAGAACATTATTAGGACTATAAGGATAGGACCTAAAAGAATAGAATAGAACCCTAAGGAAAGGACCTATAAGATATACATAGACTAGAACCCCTAAAGAAATTACCCAGAATTACCTAATACCCTTACTACTATGCCATGAAATATAATAGTAGGTAAAGCAGCTATAGGACCCTTAAATACTTTAGACGAAGAAATAATTAACGTTTTAACCCCCTAGGCGGAGCTTATAGCTGCTAATACCAAAATTAAATAATTACGAGAGCTGCTTAAAGCTAGAGACACCCCTATATCTAATAATAAGTCATTATTAGACAACTAAAGACTTGCTATAGTCCTTTAGGCCCTATTTTAGCGCCTTAGTAGATTTACCAAGACCTATATAGCACTAAAGTGGTCAGTAAAGGTCGCGGATCCCCTGTTACTTATAGACGGAACTGACCCTATATTTAATAATTAGAAGCTTTAATTATAGAATAAGTTTAAAGTTAATATAGACTACTTCCCTAGTGCCCAAGCTAGAATAGCCTATATTTTCGGCCGTACTAGCGGAGACGCTTAGACGTATTTATCCCTGCAATACACTAAAGACTTAATAAACCCCTTTATCTTTAAAGAAGAAATAATTAAATACTTATCTTCTATTTATAAAGACCCTTTTAAAGTATAAAACGCCCGCCTTAGCTATAAAAGCCTAAATATAAAAATAACGGAGACCTTTTTAGCCTTTTAAACCTACTTTTTATACCTAGCCGGATAGGCCTAAATCCCCTAGAAAGACCTATTACTAAACCTCTTTAATAAGCTTACCCTAGACCTATAGCGGGTTATATTACTAGCTTATACTATAGTATAGACGTTAAAGGAACTTATGGACTATTACTTAGCTATTAACTAAGGCCTTTATTAAATTAAGGTATGCGCTAATTAGCTAAAAACTAGAAACCTTATAAACTAGGCCATAAGTACTATAAGTACAGCCCGTAGTGCCCTAGTATAATTGGCAACTCCTATAATTAACCTAGTAGCTAGCCGCGTAGCTACCCCTACTATAGGCCTAGTGTATACCCGGCCTATATATAGCGACCCCTATATATAGGCCCTTAGCGATTAAGGAGCTTACTTCTTATATGGTTAAATAGGCTACCCTATAAAGAACTGCCTAATAAAGGTAAAGATAAACGAGGTTTTATTAATTTAGGAGGATAGTATAAAGCCGGAAAAAGAGGAACCCTAAAGAAAGACTCTTCTTTAGGGTTAAAAGGGATTAATATATTATATATCAATTTAGGTTAGCTAGTTAGTAAAAGAAGCTATACTATCCCTTATACTTTATTCTATAATAAATATTAAGTTTTAACCTCTACTTTAGCTAACTTAGGAGTAAATGCCTTTACCTTAATTAATATAAAGTGCGCTGTAAAACTAGCTAACTTTTTAAATATATCCCTTAAAGAACTGCCTAAACTAATCCCTATTTGTGGCTATAACGGATAAATAGGGCTACCTATTATAACTATTTTGCGGATTTACCTCCGCGTTAATAAATAAAGGTAGTATAATATCCCCTTCTTTATTACGGACCTTAGAAGCTATAATATAATCTTAGGAAGAAAATAGCTAGCCTATTTAGGCTTATAGCTTAATATACGGAATAGGCAGCTTATTTAGCCTAAAACTATACCCCTAACGCCTTCCTTTATAAAAGAGATTAGTATTATAATGGAAAACCTTATACAGCCGTAGATAAACACCGTTTACTAGGCTAATATAACGCGTAGAAACTAGGCTTTTAAGAAGGATATATAGCTTAATCCGCAACGGATCTATATACTACGCCGCCCCTAAACTACCTATATTACACCACCTGCACTAAAGACTTAAGAAGTTAATAGTGGCCTAGCTAAGTCCCTAATAGAGAACTTAGGCCCTACGTAGCCATAAAGAAAGGCTAGGGATATTAGGTAATATACTAAACTAATAAACTAAAAGGATAACTTATAGAAAATAAAACGTAAGTTAAGGAAGACTATAAACCCTATACCGTAAAATACGGCCTAATAAATATCCGTAAAGAAACCTATAGACCTCCTACTAGTTAATATCTACTATATTGGCGCTATAGGATTCTACTAGAACCTAGTTTAGCTTAATACTATTACCTTTATAACTAGCTTATACGAAATTAATTAAATAATTAAAGAGAAAAAAGCCCTAGCTTAAGGGAAAGGCGAGCTTATAAATAAGGAGCTAGTGGAATAGAAACTACCCTACTAATATTAGAAATTTAAAGATACCTTCTCTAAAGCAGCGTTTAATATACTTCCGCTTTACTAACCATACAACTATAAGATTAAAATTAAGCCGAATAAGGTAGTTACCCTTAGCTATAGCCCCCTTTAATAGCAATCTACTGCTAAATTATAGGCTATAGAGTAGTATCTTATTAATAACCTAGATAAGGGCTTTATTAAGCCTAATTAAGTGTTACGGGACGGGAGCAATGGCTATAAGACGTATGTATTTGAGGAGTCTACAAGACGTTACGCGATCGATCGTAAGGGTCAAGGGCATAAGGAGGTGATATACCTACGCGTAGCTGACATAAGCTATACGCGAGGTGTACGCAAGAGCACGGGGCTCTCCTATGGAGGCCCCTGCGGTAGGGTTCCGTAATACTACTCCCCCTCCTATAGAGGCAGAGCTCCGGCGACGCTGTAGTTACTATATATATATAGAAGGGACACTTAAGGTATAGAAAAGAAGAAAGGGGGGTATTGCTAAAAGCTTAAAATAACGTTATATAATAGGGCTTGGCATCTAAGAATCTGACTAATTAGATAACTTTAACCGCTAATTAAAGTTCCTAGACATCTTAACGATTTTCCAGTTACGTAATTGCACTTTACCGCAATCTAACGGCAATCTAACGGCAATTTAACGGCAATTTGCCCTTATATAGTAATATATAACGGTTTAACTCTATAAGGGCTCCTATAGAGGATTAGGTATAAAACCTCTGCTTAGGCCCGGTTTCTGTAGGTTCGTATAGTAAAAGTCGCTAATTAGATCCTTTGCATTTTTAAAGTCTTCCTATAGTTGCCATTCTGGCTAATCTATGTCGAATCCTATATATATAGCTCTGTAGTAGAGCCGTCGTCCTCTACCTTTACTAAAGTATTTAGAGTTAATAATTTGGTTGACGGTCTATTCCTTATAGTTCTCGTCTTCGTTCTTATCTCGGATTAGTACTAGTAGGGGTTTAAGCTATATCTGCCCTAGTAAGGGGTTGGGCTAATAGAGGTATAGTAGCTATAGGTAAAATACAGGCTATATCCTACGGGTGGCTAGGGTAGGTAGAAGTTCTAGCTTATATACGGCTCCCCTATTAATAACTTGTTTAATTAGATAGGGGCTAAGGTTTTTATAATTAAGTGACTTTATAGGCCTCTATGTAGAGATATTATATGCATCTAGCTATACCTAGTCGCCAACACGTATCTCCGGTAGTGGCGTTCTATAATAGTCGGCAAAGTAGGCCTACTTTGCTTAAGCCTAGGCCATTTCTCCCTTGTAGTAGTTAAGTAGATTTTTTATATAGTCTGTATGCTGGTCAGCAAGTAGTATCTTAAGGCGTTTTCTATATGGCAGTTCCTTATTAATAGGTTTTGGTGGCTCTATACTAGATTAGGGGTAATAACCCTTGTTTATAAAGAACGGGGTAAGTCCTATAGTAGTTAAGACGTAATTATTTGCTGCGAATTCACCTAGTGGGAGGTAATCTACCTAGTTATCTTAACTAATGGCAACTACCTGTTATAGGTACGCTTTTATACTAGTATTAGCGTTTTCCGGTTACCTAGTAGTTTTATAGTAGAAGGATATAAATATCTTAATGGAGATGCTAAGGCGTTAGCAGATTCGTCTCTATATATTAAAGTTAAATTATATACCTTGGTCGGACGTAATTGAGTTAGGTAACCTATATAGTCAGTAAACTTCGCGAAGGAAGGCGTTAGTAACGTTGCTAACGGCTACGCCTTCGGTTAGGACGTAGTGGCGCTCTTTTATAAGTCGGCATATTATTATAAGGATATTCTTATAGGTACGGCCGTATTGTTTATAAGGTAGTAGGTTAATAACGAAATCTATAGCGATATCTGCCTATTATTATATAGGTACTAGTAAAGGGTATAGTAGTCCTTAATACTTTATATTAAAGGCCTTAGCGCGCTTATAACCGTAGTAGGCGCCTATAAAGCGTTTAACTAAGTCTATTATTTTTAGCTAAAAGTAGTATCGGCTAAAAAGCTTGTAGGTTCCTTCTCTGCCTAGGTAGCCGCTTAATTAAAGGTTATGGGCTATTTAGATTAGTTGCCGTTATAGATTT
>Ga0307515_10014466_pt1 | contig 14625 bp, 8 predicted proteins | sample 17_EM_MG_FD_194513 | JGI IMG/M metagenome (GOLD analysis project Ga0307515, IMG submission 194513) | Populus trichocarpa ectomycorrhiza microbial communities from riparian zone in the Pacific Northwest, United States - 17_EM | ecosystem: Host-associated > Plants > Roots > Unclassified | place... | reverse complement strand
AGGCCCTATATACATCAATCTTTGGTAGGTGTACCAAGAATTTAATTTGGAGTAGTCTTCAGATTCTGTGGTATGGAGGCATTGAAATTGACGAGAGTTTAAATTAGCCTACCAGTACTACAAGTCAATTCAAGGCATGAAGGTGGTGCGACACAAATACATGTACAATTGTACTGTTGTATACCCATCAAGGAATTTATCAGGGAAAGGAAATAACAATGGAATTGCCTTGCTCCAAAGGCAACTGCACAGTACCAGGTGGAATGGAGTTCATCTAATTATTATTCAACTCAATTGTGTACTGAAGACAAATTTTCAGAAGGGTATGGCCTTGAGCCTTTCGTATTGAAGAACCATGCCATGCCCATGTTGGCAAGTCATCTGTTTGTTGGCAGCCATAGAAAGTACAATAATTTAGCGTGTCATCTCTTATGCTACTAATCCATGACGAGTTTGGTGGTTCAATTAATTCTTTGAAAGTCGGACGTTTGAGCAGTAATTAGATTTTCTCTCTATAGAGCAAGTTTCAAGAATAAGTCGTCAGGAGTTCGAAGTTCTGTATATTACCCCATGATCGATCGCATGAGCTGCTGGTTTTAGCGTGGCTCAGCCTCGAGGAAAACAGATGTTGTTAATGATTGAACTTTGAAGCGCTTTCTGGTCTGCCCCGTAAATGTTTTAGCCAATGGGGCCTGTTTCGTGCCAGATGGAACACGGCCAATGTTAATTATGTTTGCCTTCTGATTTACGGCAAGAAGAATTAATGGGCTGTGATGGCTACCGGCTAACCACCACACACTTAAATACATTGAGAAAAAGAACCTCAGCGGCAAGGAAATCCGGCAGAGCCCGTAGGATTTTGCCATTAATGGCTGACAGGAACGGGCTGTTCTTCCTATTATTAGAATAGACCCAGCCATGAAGGCTTCTGGGTGCATGTATACCTCCTCCTATTGTTTGATTGGGCATTGGAAGTGGTCAAGGATCTGTGCTGACGAGTCTGACATGGATTGCAAGATTTAGGAAAGAGAGACTGCAAAATGGAGATCATTTTGCCGTCGACTGAAGATCCTTGCAATTGTCGTTTCTGTTGAAACACCTTCAGTTGAAAGTTTATATCACCACTATCCATCAATTTTGCTGCCTGGTGAAGCAAGATGCATTCGTAGGGCAGGTTTCATTGGATTATAGATAGTCAACATGAAGGCAAAAACAGGCAAAGAACATTAGAAGACAACAAGCCAACCCTTTGCCCACCAATCCTTAAAAGAGCAAAGGCTTGGAGGCATCGAGGTCAATCCTTGCATAACTCGACTGGCTCTACAAACATCATGTTCCAACAAGGGTTCCTAGCCAATCACCAGCACCACTACCTTCCTATAACAAGCCTGGAAAGGAGAAGGTTGAACGGAGGATCGGATATAGCAGAGACATCAGCCTCAAAACAGTGCATTAACTCTAACCAGGTGTAAACTCGAAAGTGGCGATTGCACTAGGCATGCACTGAGAATCTAAGATCAGCCCCAAAATCATCAGAACACCAGGAAACCTTGAGTGATTTTTGACAACTATAGTTTTAAGGGTTCTTGACTGATTTTTGACACCAATATCTAACTTTTTTAGCTCCCAAGATAACTTTTGCCAACTCTATCACGACATGCCACCGAGTCATGAGAGAACTTACACCTGTCATGTATGACAATTTGGGAAACCAGTGGCTCAAAAACAATATGATCCTCTTAACCAGCTATCGTGTATGACAATTTGGGAAATGGAATAACAAGAATCATGAGAGAACTTACACCTGTCATTTCAAAAGAAAACAAGAGTCCAACAGAGAATCTCAAGCTGCCAACGCCAAAGACACTGCTAAGTAGAGTATTGCCTATTTTCTCAACAATTACAACCCAACTGCCTGAGCTTTCATCGAAAACAGTCTATAATATGTTGTCAAATAGGGTTCTTCAAAAATTGAAAAAAAAAAAAAAGCATTCACTCATGTCTAACCTCTAACCCTCATCATCACAGCAAAATGTTGATGCAACTGGAATGGCTCCTTGATAATTGATTTGATCGATGCAGGAGGTTCTGAAGGATGTAAATAGTCGAAGGTGGATTCATTGCACTTAGATAATGTGAAATGCCTCGTTTACGAACAAGAACGACAGGTTAAAATTTAAAACGAAATATAGACATGTCAAATGACCTTGTTTAATTTTTTATTTAAATTTTTCCAGAAATTTCTACGCGAGAAGCCCAAAAGGTTCTGTTTCTTCAAAAAAAAAATTAAGAATATACAATAATTTTAAGGTTCCTTAATCCCTTTTCATGATTTCTGCATTCTTGTTTCATTTGATTCCTAGTTTAAATAGTTTAGGTCGCATCATCCTTCCTCAACAACGGTGCCCTTCATCTAGAAATTTTGGATATCCTTGTTCTTGACATGAAATTTCTCTGCGAGAAAGAGACAAAATCAGAGAATGAAAGCATATTTAGTGACTTAGTATGCATCATTCACGTACACAGAACTCTATATTGAGCAAACAAGAACACTAAACTGTGCAAAAATAATAGTTTTGTACTATTCCCAGGATTTTACTTACTTAGCCTATTTGTATTTCCATTAACTTCCCACTAATTCACCAATTACCATCAAGCATTCAAGCATTTTATTCTGCAGGTCCCAAATCTAAAACTTTAACAACTATTATTCACATATTAACTTTCTTACAACTCTAATAGTTTTTGCCACAAAGTCTAACAAAGAAAAAACAAAAACTGATCTGATCTGATCTCTTTAATGTTTTAAGAGGAACATCGTGAAAAAACATTAATACACACAAAAATAATATCCCAAGAGATAAATGTCCATAAACAAACACTAAGCTCAGAGTTCTTTCAAACAATACACAAGATTACAACTCTCTTTCTCTCTCTCTCTCTTTATTCTCCTGATCACTCCACACATCTAAACACTCAAACTACATGCCTATTTATATATATATATAGAAAAACATAACACTAAAAAACATCATTGATTATATTACCCTTTTACTAAATTCTTCTTTTCAACTATTATTGCACCTCTTTCATTAATGGCTACTGCATTTTTCAATATTCATGGTTGCCTTCTTCTTTAACAATGGCAGACACCCACTTCTAGAAAGTATGGGTTGATAGTGTGTTGGTCAATTTTTAATGCTATAGTTGCAGCCACTGCTCTTGCCCTCTGGAAGCTCTCCTTACCTCTCTTTTCTCCACACAATTTAGCTCTTGGCTCTTCTAAATTGCTCTCTTTGTTTGGTTCTATTTATAGGCTTCAATGGATAACCATTCTAGCTCATTCTTCAATATTGGTGGTTGCCAAACATGCCAATCATTTTTTACCAGAGATGTTGCCGCCATTTAAGAACCTCAAGGTGTTGGTCTAGCTAGTGGATATTAGATGGGGCTTGGGGGTTTGCTCCCGCCAGGTCTCAAGTTCGACTCCTGATCCTGCCAACAAAAAAACTCTTAAGGCCACGAGCCGCAGGGTGCAAAGCACCATGTAAAAACTGTTTTTGAACCGCAAGGACTTATTAGTTTGGTGCGTGAAGGCTAATCTAAGATACCCTGTATTTCCATTAAAAAAAAAAAAGTGCCGCCATTCAAGCTTCTTCCAGCTCACTTTCGGTGCAGCTTCTTTTTCACTCTCCCCAGCCTCCTTGGAATGGGAGAGCTGTCATTTCACATGAATGGCGACAACATAACAACAATTCCTATTAGGAAAACAAAATTCGTGAACGATGATGATTCGTTTGTGGGAACAAAATGTTGGTTAATAAATACTTGAGTTTAGCGCATCCAATTCCCTTCCATCTTTGCAATGGACTGGTCAATGTCATGCTGCAGAATATTTTTATCAGAAAAAAAAAAAGAATAAAGGGAAAAATTGGACATTAGAGGTTAGGAGAGAATTTGACAGCAAAGGAAAAGAAAAGGAAATTTATTGTCAGTCTGAGCAATTTACTAGATTTAACTTGCCACACTACTTCATATTTGAGAGAAACACGCAAGCACAGAAAACAGTCAGTTTTTTTCAATATCTGGAGATTTCTCGGCTGGAGATTCACCATTATGTATTTCTTGTTTCTCAGCCTTGCTTCTTCCCCACAGGAAACCATAAAGACCAACAACCAGAATACCTCCCAATTTACTGTGGAAGAACACAATAAACATAAGAAACAAAGTAAGAAGGGTGCACCATAAGAAAAACCTAGCCGTGGTTATAATTGCTATTTGTCTCTTTCACTTGAAAGCAACAAACCTTCCTCAGTTCAATCGTTCAGCCCAGACAAATGCCGAGAAGATGGCAGTTAAAAGCAATGCAAGTGGAGAAAACATGGAAACGTAAAAAGGCCATTCCTTCTCTATACACCAAATTTGGAGTCTATATGCAGTCCCAGATACAAATACACCCTACATTTCGTTCAAGCAAGTTACAAATTGAATACGAACTACAAAAGGAGGATATAAATATGAATGATGGTGAGATGGTAATGGCAGTAATTAGTCTGTGGAAAGCTGAAGCTTATACAATATGCAAGGGAAGCAAGATGAATATCCCATCTTATCTTCCATGAGTTACGTTCTCGCTCCAAGGCTGCTGCTATAATAGTGGATTGCACAGAACCGATGAGACACTTTAGAGCGGAGAGGCGTGACCTGGCTGGATAAAGCTCCAGAAATTTTGATTGAACGCAAGCCATGTTGACCAAGCCATGGCAGAAAGGAACATTAGAACAGGTCCTAATATCAATCTCGTTCTATCCTCCAATTCATTTATAAAGAATGTTCCTTCACTGCTGCCAGAAGGACTTGGCGGGTGAGGGTGTCTCATTGGAGGTCTTCGGTAGAAGCTAAGCAGCATGGATCCTCCAGCAGTTATGACTATTCCAAGGATCTTTAGTCCACCATAGAATGATCTCCAAACTACAGCATCCATCCTACCATTTAGATTTTTCATATCTTTTATAGGACTGGATTTTCCAGATCTCTCTCTCTTTCTTTCTAAAGAAAAATGATTTCAGCAGCCAGAAAAAGCTTCCATCTCACCCTATAAAGATTTTGCAAAATTTGACACAAAGTGCAGTATAGAGAAACTGTAGTAGTAATTTAAAAGATGTTTTCTTTTGCTGGGTTGATGTTTCTTGATAAATGTTAGACGTTTACCTTTCTTTTGATTTAGGTCTGATCACTTTCTCATTTCTGTTTAGTGTTTCTTTTGGTAATGGAACACCTTTCTAGCATAAAGCCTGCTGTTACCCACTAGATCCGGATATTTGGTGCAGGAATCGAAGAATTTCTTCTATTTTTTATTCTGATCCACCAATAGTAATCTAAAACATCCTCTCATGCCAACATGAGGCACAATGATAAATCATTGACAGAGAATCTTGAAGGAAACACACCACAAGTAAACATATACAAATCTACTTTCTTCACATTTCAAGTCTACAGCAAGAAAACCAAAGCTACTTGGTGACTTGGTCGTCTAGTTTGGTGTTATCGTTCCAAAATATCCAGCAATGTTCAAGCTCTGGGAATAGTAGCGTGCTGGTAGCCAAAAAAAGAATAAAAGAGCAATCCCATGGCACACTAAATACTGAAAACATAGGCAGAACAATCAAAATTTTGGTGACTTGGTCATCTAGTTAGGTGTTATCATTCCAAAATATCCAGCAATATTCAAGCTCTGGAAATAGTAGCATCAGTGCTGGTAGCCAAAAAAAGAGTAAAAGAGATGGCACACTAAATACTAAATATTGAAAACATAGGCAGAACAATCAAAATATTGGTGACTTGGTCGTCTAGTTTGGTGTTATCATTCCAAAATATCCAGCAATGTTCAAGCTCTGGGAATAGTAGCATCAGTGCTGGTAGCCAAAAAAAGAATAAAAGAGCAATCCCATGGCACAATAAATATTGAAAACATAGGCAGAACAATCAAAATTTTATAAAATGACAACTCCACAAAACATCGATAAAACATCTTAGCATCCAGGGTATTAATTGAACATGAAGAGAACTACTTGATGAACAGAACTAAAACTGCTCCTCTCCTTGACTCACTCTTCCTCAACTACAGTTCCCTTCTCACTCACATAGATCCCATCAAGAAATTTGCGGATATCCTTGTTCTTCACATGACATTTCTGTTGAATGAAAAATCCTGGTCAGCAAATAAAGAGAAATGGAAGTTGCTGGGCATGCATGATTCATTTACAAAATAAGGTACTCCTAAGTTTTTCAAACAAAATTGTAAATTCAGATACAAAAGTGCACATTCAGGTATGTATTGCTACAAATGCGAGCACACCACACACACGAACCTGATTAATCAAAGCAGCAGACCGGGAGACAAGTTCAATGTCGTTGCCATCTAGGACAAGTTCATCCTTAACCTTTTCAGACCGAACAATAGACACGCCTTCCAACATGTCAACCTTCCTCACCTTCAGTAACCAAACACAAACAGCATTACAAAATTGAACCATCAGTAAAAAAATCATCCACAAAAAGTAAAACCAGTTCTTTTTTTACATGAACAAAATTCACAACACTGCTGACTGGCAACAGCTCATATCATATCCATATCCATTGACAAAAATTCAACACGGAACTACAGCAAAACCAAATGAATATTCTTCCTCTAGATTACTCTCACAACATTATCTCACTACCTTTACTTGTCTCAAAATCAAAATTGACAATCCAATAAAATTGCATTCTCTGTATATTTATCATACAACACCAAAATCAGCTAACAATAACCAAACCTAATAGAATAATCTCATAAACCATCAATTACCAGCATCAGTTACCAGCTAAATTGTCAATAGTTGAACACTAAAATTAAAAAATAAAATAAAATAAAATAAAAAATACTCACTTTTTTCAGTTTCTAAACCCAACATCAAGAAAATGGGTTTCTCGAAAGTAGTAACACGCATCAAACAGTAACAGTAGCCTTAAAGACCAAATGGGTTTCTCGAAAGTAGTAAAAGAATCTTACCTTCTTCTCGCCAAGAAAGTTCCTGATCTCAATGGCAGCATTGCTGTTGGTGATGGAGGCATTGATGGGAAAGTGAGCATACACAAACCTCATCTTGTATCTGTAGCCCTTAGTAACCCCAGTAATCAAGTTCTCAACATGGCTAAGGGCTGTCCTGATAGCAGCACTGGTCTTTCTTGACGCAAACCAGGCATCGATCTTGAGCTTTCTCTTCCCTTCCTCGTCTTTGATCAACTGAAAATCAAGATTCAAGTGCTTGAAGTTCCTTGTAAGCTTCCCTCTTGGGCCTTCGACTTCGATGATTCTGGCATTGATCTTGATCTTAACCCCATCTGGGATATCCATCGTTTCAGAAGAGAGGATGGTCTTCATGGTTCCTGAGCAGTAGCAGCTCTGTTCAACTCTAGTATCTCTCCAAGGCCACAAACCCTAAGAAAATAATTTTTTTGTTTATATAACAGCGGCAGCTTTCAGTAGAATAGAGTGTTAAAAGAAGCCCCCAAACCCTAAAATATGTTAACGTTAAGAAATAGGTTTTTCTCGAGCCCTATCGGCTGGTCCGGTTTGAAATTGTTTGATGGGTTTTCTCAAGCCCAGCCCAGACTAGCCCACATTTTCTTCCTTTATTTGTTTCTATATTTTGATTTTCTGTTGTTTCTTACCATTTTTTTTTTCTTATTATGTAGGAGGATAATCGATTTTTTGTACTATAAATTTTTAATTATTTATTTACAAAAATATTCAAATAAAGTTGAGCTAGGCAATATGATTATGTTATGGGCAATGCCACGTCAACACTAAAGGTGTGTTTGAAATTATGATGGTGATTGGATTTAAAGTGTTTTTCTGTTTAGAAATGCATCAAAATAATATTTTTATTATTTTTTATATCAGTACATCTGTAAAAACATAAAAAAATATTATTTTATTTTTTATTTTATTTTTTATTAAATAATATATATTTATTGAATTCCTATAACTAAACGGATAAATAATTTATGAATATTTAAATTTATTATCCAGTAAATAATAGATGTGATATGAAAATAAAAAAATCGAACACGTGAGGACCAGTTTCCATATCCCTATTGGTAGGATGAAAAGAGAGATGTGCAGAAAATGGATGGACAAGACACGATGTCGTTTAGCTAGATAGGGTAAATTTTTATCCAAGAAGGGAGGAACATGTCCATGATCCATCACTTTCTTTTTCGAGTTCACACGCTCCTGTTTCCCTCCTTATCTGACAGATTCTGAAGACAAGGCATGTGCTAAGGAAGCTTCCTAGTTTGTCTTGTGTTCTTTTCCTCTCTGTTCTTCGGACATTAATTCTTCTAAATTACCAAAGTGAGTGCTATTTTTCAAAAAAAAAAATAATAATTTGTGTTCATTTGCCAATTTTTATTATTATTGACAAAAAATTAATTCTCCATCATTTACGAGTGATGAAACCTTGCTCGCCCATTACATTGACAAAAACTAGACCGTGTGGTGTTTTATCTGTTGGAGATGCTTTGTTTACTCTCTCGTAAATTATTTTTTATTAGTCCTTAAACTTTATTTTTGTGCAATTAAGTTTTTTTAGTTCAAATTAGCACACAATTATATATTTTTAAAGAGATGATTGGATTGAAAAACAAATGATCAAAATGAAAATGACCGGTTAAAATAACTAAATAAGTGATGGCTTCAAATTTCATACAAAAATTTTATTTTGACCCCTCATGTTTTTTAGTTTATAGGTGATCAATCCCTTTAGTTGTCATAATTTTAATTTTACAATCAAAGTTCATTTCCCTCAATTTTCAATCTATTTTTTAAGAGAAGAGAGAGGACCGTCGGATTCCCATGAAGATAGAGAAAATTATCGTTGACGAAGATTTTGGTTATAAAGATGATTGAAAACTTGAAATCGTTGTCAATGGTTTCTATTTTATAAGAAGAGTTTTACCTAGATGGTTTTTTTTTTTTCTCCTTGCCGGAGGAGGCGGATCTAACATGAGAATTTTTTTAGGTTTTTTTAAGGCCACGTATAAATTTATCAAGGTATTTAGAGTATTTTCAGTCAAAATGGATTGAAAATAATTTTCTAAACAAAAAAAAATCAATGCCCCATTTTTCTAGTGACCTCCAATCACGGATTCTATAGAAAACAAACGATGTATCATCTATTGTTTTATTTCAACAACAACAAAATTAAAACTGGCGACAAGTCATCTGCTTCCTTAAAAAATAAAAATAAAAATTAAAAAAATTAAGGTCGAGGCACGCAGGCTGAGATGATTTTTTAATACCTATGCACGTTGGGCCACCAGGCCCACGTGCCTGGGCTCCTTTTTTTTTCTTTTTAATTTTTAAAGTTTTTCTATTTTATATTTGGGTTAAAATTGATAAGATAAATCATTGAACCTAATTGAGTTAATGAACTGGATCGCGAGTTTAATGAGTTAATATGAGGCATTCGAGTTACTATTTGTTTTTCTTTGTTTTTTTTTATTTAATGTCTTTTTCTGTTCCTTGATTTTAAAAAATACAAATTCATCTTTTATTATCAATGATCTATTTTTTTATCTAGCTCGAAACTAAAAAAATATATAATTTTATCATTTGTTATAAATGATTATCACAATTTTTTTCCTTTAAAAAAATTGTTTCAGGCAAAAAAATTTCCATGTGCTTTATCGTCATACAATTAAATGAAAAATAATTTATGATATAAAAAACTTATTGCATCTGATGACGTGCATGACTTGCATTGTGAGTTTATTTAGTTGACTCGAGTTCACTTAGTTTTTATTTAATTCAGTGCTATTTTTTACCTTTTTTTCTTAAATATTTAATCAATTGAGCTTTTCATTTTATTTTTTTCAAAATTATCCCTATGATTTTGACAGATCAGCCGAAATTAACTTAATGTTATCCGTTATCAATTGAGTTTTAAAACTTATTATTTTATCGATTTTGTCTAAAATATAATCACTTCATTCATTCACTTTCAATCGCAGTTAAAAATTCCATCAAATTTACAGATGTTCGTTTAGTATTTTCGTTCAATGTGCTAAAACAAGCCCCTCTCGTTTTTAAACAACAATTTTAATATTAAATCATGGTAAAATTGTTTTTCCCTTCATTTTATTAACTTGTGCTGGATAGGTGATCTTCGCTATATTGCAGGTCAATTCAAATAAGTTATTAACTCGATCGGATTTAATAAACTCGAATAATTTAATATCAAGAATAAAAAAAATATAATGATGGTAAATAAAATAAAAAAAATTACAATAAAAAAAAACTCAACTCGAATCCATCCGGGTTAGCACGTCAAATATGTGATTAGACTGTGATAACAGAATATCCCCGTGTAAAAGTAAATTAAATAAAATTATGAAACTCAATTATTAAACAACTTAAAATAAAAAGGTGAAATTATAAAAAAAACAATTTTTATCAATTTTTTTTATAAAGAATCTTATATAATACTAAGAAGAAAATTAAATGAGAATATAATAACCTTATATAAAGTAAAAAACAAAATTCAAAGCTCAATTATTTTGTTTTTATTTTTTATATCAATATATAAAAAAACATCTAAAAAAATATTAATTTAATATTTTTAAAATAAAAATAATTTAAAAAATAATCTGAAAAAATGTTTTTGTTTTTCAATCACAAAAACAAATATTCCCTTCATTTTGTTTTTCGACAAAGGCAAGTCACGTGATACCAGGCTCACCAGCTGATTTATTCCTGCTCGAGACAATAAAAAAGGTTACAAGTGTATCTTAATACGAGCGAAAGCTACTTGTCGGTCAATTATCGATGGCCTAAAACGACAAGAAATGGAAAATCTTTTTCACTAAGAAAATGTCAGCGTTGCCACCAACCACCATCACATCATCATCTAAATCCATGTCCCTTTATCTTCTAGCCGTGGGCAGCTGCTTTCTTGCGCAAGTGAACCTGGCACTTGATTCTCTTTCTCCCTCTCACGCCATCCTTCATCCTTTACTTCCTTCTTATCTCGTGTGATGCTCTTCCTTTATTATCATCACCATGCCTTTATTATCATCACTATGTAGAATTTGTTTCTCACCTATATTATATACAACTGATTTTGTTCAGATTAACATAGATGTCTGGATCAACTTACACACATTTCAATTAATCTCACGGATCCTGAAATTAACGACAATGTAAACCTCCAGTAGCCCCGAAGCTTATAGGACTCGAACCAGTGACATTTGAAGAGCAAACTCAGGGCCTGACTAGTTGAGCTACACCCCTCATAGTTTGTTTTTTCTTATCGTTCAAGGTATCATAGAGCTAGTTTCTTTTATGGCATGCAGAGCTTTAGGGTTTTTCTGGTACAATTTTTTGTTAGCACATATCACAATTTTTATTTTTTTTTGTTAAAAAACTACAATCACACGAGTTATCATAATACTAAGCACATGCTTACACAATTTAAGGTACGAGATCTGACATGAAAAAGGGTTTGAGTTGTTGGATTGTTGGGTAAACTTGTGAGTCAGTGGATCAACTCGAGTCTATCATTTTGTTCCTTAAAATTCAAAAGTAAACTTGAAAAAAGAAAAATAAGAATATGTTACCAAACCAAAAATAAAAGAGTAATCAATCATACATAAGAAGCAAGAAATGTTTCAGCGATAATTAAACTTGGAGATTTTATCTCTGAAGACATGTGAAACCTATCAATAAATAAAAAGAAAAGAAAAGAAAAATACAAAAACAGCAGCTTAATGCAGTAATCCTCCTATCTGCTTTTCCTAACCTCTTTCATTATTATAATTGCTTGTGCTAAAAGAAAGTAAACAATATTTATAATAGTTATCATACATGATCTGATCTAGACAAGAGTTTTAAAATCCAATTCAAGATTAATCTAGAAAAAAAACTCAGGTCAGAAGGTAAATCCTAATTTTTTTTAAAAAAAAAGAATCAAAATGATGTTATTCAAAAAAATAAATAAATGAGTTGATGATTAGGTTTTGACCTTGTCAGACTCAAGTTAATAGGTTTCTTTTTTTTTTACTTTAACATGGACTGGTCCAGGTTTCGAGTAATATTTATCATAGTTATCATACATGATCTGGGTAGAGTTTTAAAATCCGATCTAGAAAAAAACTCGGGTCAGGAGGTTAACCCTAAAAAACTTTTTTCAAAAAATAATCAAAACAAAGTTATTATAACAAAAAAAATTCTTAAAAAAAATAAATGGGTTAATGATTAGATTTTGATCTGGTCAGACTCGAGTTAATAGAGTGTTTTTTTACTTTAACATTAACCGGTCTAGATTTTGAGATCTCTGGATCTCGGATCGCGTTAGTCCGGATTTTAAAATAATGAATCTAAAGAGTGACCTAAAAAAAATTTAAGTTAGTTTAATTATGTTAATCGAGTGACTAAAAATTATTTAACCAAGTTCCGGTGCCCCCCAATCATATTTTAAATCCCAAGTTTTCCCGGTGAACAAACAACTATGGTATTAACAGATCCGCCCACAGGTTGGGGGTGCCTTCCAACGTAGAAAGAAGGGGAATTTCTTCAAAAACAAATCCAATCGTGAAATATAACCATAAAAGTGTCTCAACTTGGGCATGAAAATGCAGTCACCAATCACCATATTATATTATATTCATGGAATCATTTTGCTTGGATCTTTAACAAGCTGACAACGGCACTCACTGCTTTTCCTGTCTGCACAGTCACTTCCGAGCTCGAATATTATTATTATCTATGGGCAATTAGGCATACCAACTCTTGCTATTCTCGAGGCCATGTACAGGGCACATCTGGTCTCTCTTCTCTGGTACAGTTGTTGACTAGCCTCGACTCCCTGCTTGGTACACTGTCTTGGTGAAGATCTGATGTTCCTTTTCTTTAATCTTCTTCTTCTTCTTCTTCTTCTTGTATTAGCAAGCAATGATTGCATTTCTGAATTACTCGGGAGATGTCATGTGATTATAAGTCTTCTATGGTTTGGGACTATATATATATATATATATATATATATATATACATGTGTGTGTGTGTGTTATTCACTCTTTATTAAACTTTTTCTCTCTTTTTTCAAGTACTCAATTTTATTTTATTTTGACAATTGTATTCTTTTATGGTGAAATTGACAGAAAATTTATTCAAATTTATTAATCAGGAACAATATGAAAATAACGATAACTAGTGTGGAAAAGGCATAAAAAATAGATGGTCTATTTAAAGTTCTCAAGAAAATTTCAATTTAGTCCTTCATTTTTGTAAATTATACCCATTTGGTCTCTTAATTTTTTACAATTCAATTTTGATATATATATTTTTTTACTTTCAATCTCTAATATGAGAGAGAGAGAGAGAGAGAGAGAGAGAGATATATAGATAGAGAGAGAGAGAGAGAGAGAGAGAGAGAGAGAGAGAGAGAGAGAGAGAGAGAGAGAGAGAGAGAGAGAGAGAGGACCAGATTACGATATTAAAAGAGAAAGTTGTCTTCTTAAACTACTAAAATAATTTATCTTGGAGTTTATAGGTTCCATACAATGAGAGGAGTTTGATGATATTTATTTAGAATCTTAATATTACCTAAAAAAATTGATATAAGTCGAGGAAAACAAATCTAATCTTATTTGATTTTAGACTTTTGGATTGTTTTTTTGGATTTTTAGGTTAAACAACTTGTTAATAGATATTATAAAAAGTATTTGTAATGTATTTTTGGGTTGAAATTGCTTATAAAATAAGTTTGCTTCAACAAGTAACATGCCGTCTATTCCTTAAAAAAAAACTCCAAATCCATACATATGGGTTTGTGTTTGAAGGCCTGCATGTCTGGTCTTTTCTTTAAAAAGACCCAGGTTTTAGACTATAAGCGTGAATGTATGATTTTTTTTATTAATACTTAGAGCATAGCTAACTTTTTGTTTTTTTAAAGAGTACATGTGTAATTTTTTTTGTTCCTTTGAAAATAAAAAACTCAGAAATGCTTTTGATCTATAGCTTAATTACTCTATGATCTCAAGGATAAAAAAGTATTTTTATTATTCAAAAGTTTATGAAATATAAAAAATTTCTTGGTCAATAAATTTTTTTTTTTTGTTGATAATAGAGATATAATAGGGTTTTTTTCTATACATTTAAAATTAAAAAGACAGACATACCACCGATTAATTTTTTAATTACTGAAAAGCATATAAAAAAATCAAAATATCTTTACATCAAATACTTTTATTTTTCCCAAACAAATAATAGAATAATATTATTATTTTATGTGAAAAGATAAAAGTATCCTCGCACCAAGTATTAGCCACGAGAAAATCCATTGTGTCCTGTGTATAGTGGACACATACAGTGGTTTTCCCAACTGAGTTAGAGTTTTCTATAATCTATAATATAATAATAATAATAATGTATGTGCGTGAAAGGATCAGCTCATTTTTTTTTTAATTTAATAATTGTATTTGTAATTTGTAATAGGCTAAGTTGGCTTTTGAATTAGGTGTTGTTAGGATTAGGAGCCTGAAAAGATGGGGAAAAGGTTAAATAATTTAAAAAATAGAATA
>Ga0307515_10014465_pt1 | contig 14625 bp, 7 predicted proteins | sample 17_EM_MG_FD_194513 | JGI IMG/M metagenome (GOLD analysis project Ga0307515, IMG submission 194513) | Populus trichocarpa ectomycorrhiza microbial communities from riparian zone in the Pacific Northwest, United States - 17_EM | ecosystem: Host-associated > Plants > Roots > Unclassified | place... | reverse complement strand
ATTGATTTTTTTATTTGAACCGGTTCGGTTCGGTTCGGTTTATTCGGTTTCAGCCTTTTAAAACCAAAACCGAACCGAACCGGCTTGTTTTTTAATTTTTCTAATCGGTTTAATCGGTTTTTTTTTTTTGTTCGGTTTTTTCAGTTATTTTTTTTCCGGTTTTCTCGGTTTAATCGGTTTTTCGATTTTTTTGCTCACCCCTAGAACGAGGGTCACATGGGCGGAGCTGCTGCAACTCGTACCCTCCATTTCTCGAACACTTGTCAAGTTTTATAACCTCAAATTACTCATGTGATGAATCTTTCACAGACCTTTTCAGCGTACGATGGTGAAACTTTTCCTCTTTTTCTTTTTCTTTTTCTTTTTTTAAAAAACAATATGATAGCCCTAATGGAGCTAGCGAAACCCTACAAGACATCGAGGTCCATGTTAATAATCATCTTCAACCATATAATATAATTACTTAATCTTCACATGTTTTTTTTACCAAAACCAAGCACCTGGTCTGGTCAATATAAACCTTAAATTACTAGTATTTTATTTGGAATTAGGAATTAAAGCCAAATCTCTAGAAAATTATTCATAATTCAGCATGAGATGGTGAAACTTTTCCTCTTTTTCTTTAAAAAAAAAAAAAAACAATATGATAGCCCTTATGGAGTCTAGACCATTTGAAACCCTCCGAGACATCGAGGTCCAGCCCTCAATGTTAATAATCATCTTCAACCATATAATATAATTAATTACTTAATCTTCACATGTTTTTTTTACCGAAACCAAGCACCTAGTCTAGTCAATAATAATCAGCTCGTCACGTTATATAGTAGCTTTTCATTTCCACAAGGAATATATATTATTGAACAGAAAGGATTTGGCGACCCTGTTCTCGTCATCTTGAAAGTGATGTGAATTTTGAGCTGGGATGGATGGTGCCGTGTGCAAATGCTCCGATCTTTAGTTTCTACGTTAATTACTCATTTAATAGTACTCTTCAACAGATAATTAATTTCTTAAAATATTATTCTTTCTCTTTCGATCTCGCTTTGAAAAACAATATATATATATATATATATCACAGCTCACAATGCAAACACGTATTTTGTTGGTGATAGTTAAAAGATCTTGTACAATTTATACATATATATATATATTTATTAAGTGTTTTCATCCAAGATATTAAAATAAACAAAAGAATATTTTTTAGGACTAATTAAGTTTAGAAAAAAAAATCCAATTTATATAAGTTAGGAAAATAAGAGGAAAAAAAAGAATTGAAAATATTTAACACTAAGCTTGTTTTTGGGAATAGATTAATGTTAATTTTAGAAAATATTTAAAAAATCTCAACAAAAAAAATTAATTACATTAAAAAAATCACCAAAATAATCTGCGAGTGGATTATATTTATTATCTAAAATGATAGGTGATTCACTTGTTTTTAGCGACAAGTAAAATTCATTTGAGTCATTATTGAAAAAAAAAGTTATAAAAAACAATCTTTATATGATGAAAATAAAGTTACAACCATTATAAATATTAATTTTCACAAATTACATCATCAAATTTACTCATTTTTTTGTAAGCATTTTGAATTGTATTATTTCATCCATTTCCCATCCAAACCAATTGATATATTTGATCAAATATCCATTTGAGAACTCCAAAATCTAAAGAGTTATGAAATTTATAATGAAATAAACAAAACTGATAATTATGAAAATTGAAATAAAATAAAACGAGACCTGAAAAATTCATTTTTAAGCAGGATTTACCTTTTCTTTTCTTTTATTACTCTTCACTCCCAAGATTTTTAGTTTAAATCAAATTTTATTTTTTCAATATCACTAATTCCTTTATATTTTTAAATGATAAATTTGATTAATCTTTTAAATTCTATAGTTTCAAGTGAGCATTTAATGGAATTTGTTAATGTATTTAGATGGAGAGACGGCATGAGGATAGAATTGAAAACCTCAAATAATGTTAAGGGTAGAATTGATGGATGCAATAAAAAAAACAAGAAGAGTTTTTCTTAGGCAATCCCGAAAGAAAAGACGACAATTTTTGCTTTGAAGAAAAGCGCAAGTCGACATTTTTATTTCACATGAAAAGCACACTGCAAACTTTCCACAGGGAAATTGCAAGGAAATAGCCATGTTCGCCCTGGCTTGTTGACGAAGCTCTGCCTCATGTTCTTGCTGGCAAGAAACATGAATATGAACAAAATCAAGTCTTAATCTTAGCCTCCAAATTGGACTTCAAACCTGGTTGTTGCATGCTCGCCAAGGCGAAATCCATTTTGCCTGCTGCTGCTGCTCTGCAGTCTGCATTAATTCTTTCCCAGTATTTTACCATGCAGTTTCCTAACGTCTCTTCATTGGTTGCTTCAGAGGAGACCCAGGGTGACACAATCAATTTAGTTGGTCCGTGGCAACTTCGGTGATCTTTAAAAATAAATAAAAAATGACGAAGAAATTGAGAAATAAATAAATAAATAAAGCACCAGCTTGATTGTTTATACATTGAAGTAGGTGTCATGCACTCATTTATTTTATTTATTTTAAAAAAAAAAATTTAATAAAAAATAAAAAATAAAAAAAAAACTGAGATGACTTGAATTATTTTCAAAATAAATAAAAAATCCTACATGAAAAAAATAAAAAAATAATGGAACCCAATCTCTAATTAAATAAATGTTGAAAGATAAAATTAAAAAAAATATGAGTTTTTTTTTTTAAAAAAGATTTTATTATCCCTTATACTAAGTTATTTGACCAAAATGTAAAACGATGAATATATTCACAAACAATAAGATAATAATAAATGGATATTATAAAAAAGATTTTATTATTTCTAATAACAAGTTATTTTATTTTATTAAGAAGGACAAAATAGTCAAGATGAAACCACCCCACAATGAATTAGTACCATAGTGTTTACTAATGTCTTTAAGGTTTAATTTTTTTAATAAAAGATAAAAAAAAAAAAAAGAAGAAGAAGAAAGGAAAGACAGCTTTTAGATAGCTTATTGAGGACAACAATGCAATTTGATAAACAACTCGGGGCCAAGTTAATCATAATAAAAAATTGTCCTCTACAAGAGGCAATGGAATTATTTTTTCCCAAAGTCCAATCACAACTCATTAATTACTGAAATAACACACAAAAAATTAATTAATTAATAACCCTATAAAAATAATCACAATTAATTAACTAATCAATTTATAAATGTAAATAATACTCCTACTAATGCTCTAATCTGCAATACCTAGCGAGATAAAGCTGCTTGCTTTTTCTCTTCTCCCCGACTTATTGCAGAGAGAGACAAGGACAGAGAGAGAGAGAGCATAGCTCTTCTGCTACCCTCTTGGTTTGCTTCTTGCAGAAGGTTCTCTTTGATTTTTTTATTATCCTCATCACAAGCTTCTCTTGCTACTATATAATATATATAAAAGAAAATAAAATAAATACCAAAACAATCGTAGAGAAAGAGAAAATTTAAAAACAAATAGTACTAAAATCTAAGAGGTTTCGTGGAGAGAACCGTTGTGTTTGTAGAGAGAGAGAGAGTCTGAAATTCCTCTTTAATCTCCTCACGTAATCACTTTCTGATGCCTTTAATCCTCTACTTTAAACTTCTCTCTTCAGACCACGTTAACCAAGAAAGTGTCTTTTGATTTTCTCTGTTATTTTGCTGTCATTTCTTTTGTGTTTTTGGTATTGTGAGAGCAGAATTCTGGTTTTTTCCTTGGGTTTATTTGGATTTGGGCTAATTTGGGAGATTTTGATGATGGGTCGCTGATGATTTAGGGTTCTGTTGGAGTAATCATTGGTTGGTCTGTTGTGATTTTGTTTGTTTAGAGGAATTTTGAGGTGGGCTGTTGCTGATTTGGGTTTTTGTGGAGGATTTGAGCGTAAAGGTTGGAGTTTTTTTTTTTTTTTTGGATAAAGTCTCTGGTCGGTGTGGTTTCATTGTGGGTTGATAAAAATTGGTGCTTTGTTGATTCAATCTTTAGTTGGTTTACGGTATGTTTGCGGGTCTTGCAGATTTCAGTGGTGGACTTGGTGATAAGGAAGGGCTAAAGCTCTAAAAACTGTTAATTTCCCATTTGGTTCCAAGGGATTGAATTGAATCGTTTCTGCGCAATCGGACTGGTTTTGGGGATTTTTTATTTAAATTATCTCTCAGTGTTGGTGTTTCTTGTTGGATTTTATTTTTAAGGTGGATAATTCTGCTTTAAAGATAAGATGAGTTCAAGCATCACAGAAGGTGTGGTAAATCAGCCCAAACTTTTAGTTCATCTAGCAGAAAATGGTCATTCATTTCTACTTGATTGCGATGAAACAACGCCTGTGGAAGCTGTCATGCAGCGTATTGAATCAGTTTCTGGGATTAACTTCAACTACCAGCTTGTTCTGTGTTTGGAGAAGAAACTTGAACCTCAGCGGTCGCTTTCTGCTTATAAGCTTCCATCTAGTGATGGAGAAGTGTTTATATACAACAGAGCAAGGATGCAAACCAATCCGCTCCCCCCTGCACTCGAACAAATTGATGTCCTTGAAATTGCAGATCCTCCACCGCCAGCTTCTTCACATAACCCCCATCCTTTAGATGATGCTTCAGACCCAGCTCTGAAGGCTTTGCCATCTTATGAAAGACAGTTTAGGTACCATTACCATAGAGGTCAAGCAATGTATAGGAGAACCCAAGTAAAGCATGAGCATTGCCAGAGGTTATTGAGGGAGCATAAGGTTCAGGAGAGGGCAATGGAGGTTGCTAGGATTAATGTGCAACAATTCTATAGAGCAATTCTTCAGAATTACTCAGAGTTCATGAAGCGTTATACACAACAACACAGGATACATTTAGATCTTTTAACGAATTTTGAGAGAGATTTAGAGAAACTGAGGTCGATCAAGCTTCATCCATCTTTGCAGTCTGATTCACGCAAATGCTTAGTGGATTTTGTGAAGGAAGATAACTCGAGGAAGGCCGTGGAGAATTGTAGCAATTCACATAGGCAGTTTGAGAAGAAGGTATTGGAGTTCAAGCAAAACTTTAGTGATGCAAAGCGCAAGGTGGAAGAATTATTTTCTTGCGGAGCAGCATCTTCTATTAGGAATCTGGATCTTACCATCAAGGAGCATCAGCGATTCATCAATGAACAGAAGAGCATAATGCAGTCTTTGAGGTTGGTTGATTTCGTTTTCAATCATTTGAACCGCCTTCCTATTTACAATTATTCTGTATGATTTTTGAGCTTGTTAGATTTTTCTTGATTGATTTAGTATGTTGATTCTTATAAAGCATTGCTGTGATAATACATCTCATCACTTTCAAGTATTGAACTTATAGCTTTTCCTATAATTTTTATAATACAGCTGGGTCATTGTTATGCCAAAGTTATATAATTGTTGCTCTGAGGGTTTTTTTTTTTTTTGCATTTGATAAGCGTAGAGGAACGAATGGTGCAATGGCTGCTCAGTGGTGGTTGCATTTGATATGACTCACTCGTCTGTCTTTTTTATAGATAATATTACTTATCCCCTCCCCCACTCTTTTCTTATGTAGTCTGTCATTTAGATCACCAGACTCATCTCTCGTAGTCCCTCTACAGCATCCAGGGAATTTAATTGTTTTTCCATTTGATGCATGTGCTGTTGAATATTTTGTTAAAGACGACCTATGACAATATTGTTATCTTAAGGGACCATGAGAGTAGAAGTACAAAATTATGCTTTGGCTCAATGCCACTGGTCTGACAATTTTTGTTGGAAGTAGGAGCTGGACCTGAATGAATGAGAATTCCTGGTCCCAATTCACTTCGAGCTTCAGCTTGGTGTGTGTGGTTTGGATATTTTAAAACATTCAAGAGCGTGCAATAACTTGATTAATACCCTGTTTTTTCTTTTTCTACAAACATTGGGAATTAGGAAAATATACAAAACCTATAACTCACTATGCTAACCCCTGAAAATCCAAAAGATGTGTTTCATGAATCCATGAGAAACTAGGTTCCTGAAATCCACTAAAACAGAATTCGGAATTCAATTTGTATTCGTGAAGCAGCCATTTAATGCATGAACCCTTAAGATCCCTGATACATTTAAAGAAGCAAACTTCCTACTAAAGTTAAATACCAAGTGATATTAATATTTAAGTTCTCAAACTATACAACTATATTGAATAACAATTTACAACTAAAACCTATATTTTCTATTTTCTTGTCTCATATTAAAAACTCTAGTAGTTAGGCTGTAGGAGGATAATGTACATTCCACTGATTAATGGATGTGAGCTTGTATTCATGCAGCAAAGATGTAAGCACGGTAAAGAACCTTGTGGATGATTGTCTGTCATGCCAATTGTCTTCCTCAATTCGACCTCACGATGCAGTTTCAGCCCTGGGCCCTATGTATGATGTCCATGACAAGAATCATTTGCCCAGGATGCTGGCTTGTGAACATTCAATTTCCAAGCTGCTTGATTTTTGCAATGATAAGAAGAATGAGATGAATGTCTTTGTGCATGATTACCTACAAAAGATCGCTTATGTTACTTACCTCATGAAAGATGTGAAGTTACAGTTTCCTGCTTTTAGAGAGGCAATGTTGTGTCAGGATAATATTTTTAGGGACTTGAAGCTATTTCGTGGGATCGGTCCTGCATATAGAGCCTGCCTTGCTGAAGTTGTGAGAAGAAAGGCTTCCATGAAACTTTACATGGGTATGGCTGGACAACTGGCTGAGCGGCTTGCTACAAGGAGGGAGGTTGAGGTTAGGAGACGGGAGGAGTTTCTGAAGACAAACAATTTATATATACCAAGAGATATATTAACATCAATGGGGCTATATGATACTCCTAATCAGTGTGATGTCAATATAGCTCCATTTGACACTAATTTGCTTGATATTGACATCTCAGACCTGGACCGTTATGCTCCTGATTATTTGGTTGGACTTCCTTCAAAAGGTGATAAGACTGCAAGCTTGAAAGGTTCATTTTCTACATCTAATGACTGCTCTCACTCAACTGAGATGGAAGAAATTGGTGAGGAAGCAGTTGAGAAAGATGGCTCTGAGGAGCCCCTCGAGGACTGTGAGCTGTTAGAGATTGCTGGAACTAGCAAGATGGAAGTTGAGAATGCAAAACTGAAAGCTGAACTAGCTTCTGCAATAGCCCTGATATGTTCCCTTTGCCCAGAAATTGAATACGAGTCAATGGATGATAGCACAGTGGATAGTCTATTGAAGAATGCAGATAAGACAAATGAAGCCTTGCGGCTGAAAGATGAGTATGGAAAGCACCTTCAATCTTTGCTTAAGGCAAAGCATGTGCAATGTATGTCGTATGAGAAGCGCATTCAAGAACTAGAGCAGAGATTGTCTGACCAGTATTTACAGGGGCAGAAACTTTCAAATAGTAAAGATGCATCAGACTTTGCTCTTTTAGCTGCAAAGACTGAAGACTGTAAACCAGAAATTTCCAGCGGTGGTGAAGCACACATGCCTTATGCATTGACCTCAGAGCCCATGGATGAGGTTTCTTGCATTTCTAGTTTGAATGCGAAACTGGGGCTTTTCACCAGGCAAACAAGCAAAGGTAGAGAAGGTTTTGATGAAAATATGATGGACTCCTCTGGGATGTTGAATACTCAGTTGGATTCATCAATGGCGGAGCCTCATCGTGAAGAGCTGCAAGTTTGTGATAAAGATGGGAAGGACAAGATGGCGCGACAACTGGGCATGTCACTGACTAACAGTTCCACAGCTGAGAGCATGCCTGAGCCTCTCGATGTTGCACCATCTGATGCAGACGCTGAGCCTAAAGTCAGTAGTGACCATGACATTGTGTTAGACCTTCAAACTGCACTTGCTGAAAATTCAAACCAATTGAGTGAAACTGATGCAAAGCTCAAATCTGCTGTGGAGGAGGTTGCTGTGCTCACAAGGGAGTTAGAAATGAGTCGGAAGCTCCTTGATGAATCTCAGGTACTGGTACATGAACTGCCTTTTGTCCTCTGTGGTTTTCTTGGTGTTTATGTTGCTCTTATTCGCTCAATTATATTGCTGAGTTGTTCTGGGTGATGTTCCCGTTTATCGATATTTAGTATTTGTACCATATTGCTCAACATTATTGAAATGCTTAGATAATCATTTTTGTTTATGGTTTGATGTTTTGTTTTTTGGTAGATCCCGTGATGGACAAGGCGTATTAGTTATTAGTGGACAACAAATTCCTAGAATTCCTATGAACTAATAATTTTCCCAAATAATCAGCTTCCTTCTGTTTACTAAATTATGCCTGGCTTCAATGTTTTTTTCCATGCATAAAAATGTTCAAAATGCATTTATGAACTGTTCTCAACATATACTGACAATTTCAACTTCTTGCTGTGCAAAAGATGAATTGTGCTCACTTGGAGAATTGCTTGCATGAAGCAAGAGAGGAAGCTCAAACTCATCTTTGCGCGGCTGATCGAAGGGCTTCGGAATACAATAAACTGCGGGCATCTGCTGTGAAACTCCGTGGCCTTTTTGAAAGGCTTAGGTGCTGTGTATATGCTCCAGGTGGAGTTGCTGGTTTTGCTGATTCTTTGCGTGCTTTAGCTCAATCTTTGGCCAAGTAAATTTCCAGAATCCTCTCTACTTTTTTTTCTCCATACAAACTTTAACTCAGTTGCAAGGCTGAGCTCTGTCTTAGTCTCTTGCTTGTTTTGAAATTTGTTCATATCAAATTATCAATGGAACTTTTTCATCATGTTGTTTGTAATTTATTGTCTGTCAATGTCTAGAAATGTCAGCTCGAGGCCCTGACGTCACAATTTTTGTCTAATAGCTTGTCCTACACTATTTTAACCATTAATTTTTCTACACTCAAATATTGTTTGCCATTACGAGGAATCTTAAATTTAAGGGCTGCAGGAATTTTTAGGGGCTTCTTTCATAATTTCTTTTAGAGTTTATCAGTGGCATTCAAATTTCTTATGGTGATTGCTGATGGAATGAATTGCTATCTTTTTTCTGTAAAACTTCAGTTTTAAGATTTGAAAATGACAATGGCCATGGTTTAATTTTTTAATTTGATCATTTTCAGTTCAAGCAATGACAATGAGGATGAGGGTGCTGCTGAGTTCCAGAAATGCGTACGCGTCCTTGCTGATAAAGTTGGTTTCTTGTCCACACACCTTGATAAGTACCCCAAGCTCGAAGCTGCAAATGAACAACTTGGAAAAGAATTGGAAACGAAGAAGGAGCTGGTTGCAACTTTGTACAAAAAGCATCAACTTGAGAAGCAGGTTGTCTGAACTTGCTAATGGTGTTCATGCTTTATCTATAGAGCAACATTTAATCAGTACTCTTCATTGCCAAGGATGTTCAATATCTCTGATTTACTGTTTACAAGCACTGATCCATGCTTTCCTTCTAATTACTATACGTGATCATTTTTTTCTCATCAATTGCTTGTGATCATTGGTTTTAAACTCAACTCTAATCAGTTTTTGACTTGGTAACTGGCCTTTGTTTCCAGTGGAGCCTTAAAGCAGTGGTTGGTTATCTGGTGCTTTTTTTGGCATGTTAAACTTCGACTGTTTCTGGCCCTGCCAGATTTAAGTTCTGCCCCTTGACGTGCAGGGATCCTTTTTGCATGGTGCTCTGTGCTTGTCTTCTAACTGCAAAAGCTTGATATCTTTGTTGATGTTTTTCTGCAGGCAAACAAAGAAAGGATATCTTTTAGCCGGTTGGAAGTTCATGAGATCGCTGCATTTGTTCTCAACTCAGCTGGACATTATGAGGCTATCAACCGGAACTCCTCTAACTACTACCTGTCTGCTGAATCTGTGGCCCTGTTCACAGACCATCTCCCAAGCAGACCCAGCTACATTGTTGGGCAGATTGTGCATATTGAACGCCAAGCTGTAAAGCCATTGCATCCTGCCTCAACTAGGCCTGAGCATGGTAGGGCAGATCAACTGGATCTTCTGACCACTGACCAAGGGATTGACCTGTTGAACTTCAATTTGGGATCGACTTCCAACCCATACAATCTTCCTATGGGGTGTGAATACTTTGTAGTGACAGTAGCCATGTTACCTGATACAACCATTCATTCAGCGCCTCCTTCCTGATCCCCTGCTTCAGGCAGACAAGACGTGATGGAAGAAACTAAGTGTACATATATAATAATATATATATATATATAAAAGATGAGCCTTCATCTGGGAATTGAACTTCTTTTTTTCTTTCTGTACAGCTGATTATCCAAATTAAGTTGATTTCCCCTTTGTACATAAATCTTCTGTTTTTAAGCATGTACAGAAACTGTGAATATTCATCCATCTCTGGAACTTCAATTGAAATTCCCCATTTATTCTTCTTCCAAAATATTTGCCTTTTGTTTTTTTTGTAGTTTCTTCCAAAATATGGTTTTAGTGTGTTTTTAGGATCGAGGACCAATCATTTAAACCGAGGGGTATCATTTAGACCAAGTGGTTTGGCTTGATGCTTCAGGTAGCATGCTTCTCTTTTAGCTTTCTGGGTTTCAGCCTAGGTAAGGCTGCAGCATGGATGCCTACCTAAGACGGAATTGAAGAAGTGGATTTAGCCTCGGTTTTAAGATATCCTTGGCTGAAAACTACCTCTAAATGGGTGCTGGAGAAATTGTCAACTTTGGTTTATATTTTTTCAAAATAATAATATTATTTTTCTTTAAAATTCTTTGATATTAACCCAATCAGGTTAATCTGGTCAATATCAAAACTAGATCAAATTAGAACCTAACTCAAATAAAGTTTCAGGATGTGGGCTTGCCAGGTCAAATGTTTGGCAAACCAAACTTAATAACTATGCTTATAAGCCAGATTTCCAAATCCAAAGAGCTAGTAATTTGACAGAGATGTGCAAAACCCCAGATTCTGTCATTGATGATTGTTTAGGAGACCCACCTAATTGAAAATATATACGAAGGCTCGGATGAATTGCATATCGTCCACTCCTTTATTTCAGAATTTAGAAATCTCATAAAAAAATTTCAATTTTTATTTAGGATGCGTTTATTTCATGAAAAATATTTTAATATAAAATAAATGATTTGATGGTAATAAAATGAGAAAAGTTGCAATATTTGTGATTAAATCTGTGATGGTGGTTGTAATAGTTATGATATTTGTCGCATGTGTGCGGCGTTACGACAATTATTTTTCTGGACCAGGATTTTTGTGGGTGATAAGTGGAAGAAAAAAAAAAGAATTCTTGATTTTTATCAATAAAAAGGGATTGGAGTCGCCACCTAGTATTTTAGTCACTAGGAACCCTAAATAGTCTTAGAGTATAAATAAAAAAGAGTGATTGTGTAAAGAAAAAAACATATCACCCTTAATACACCCTACCTAAGATAAACTGTATTGTTTATTTGTTTGATATAATTTAAAGTAGTGTTATGTTTTCTAACAGTTGGTCTGTCTAATGGTTAAAGTTGGCATCGATCCACCTCAGTAGAGTGGTTCATAGCTTTATAGGTCAACCATAACTATGCTAAAGACAAGCAAAAGAAATGTACCTTAATATCTGTCGCGCGCGCGCGGTGTGGCTGAACGTCGAGGTCGAGGAGTCGCCATGTAATTGTTTGGTTTAGGGTCATTAGGAGACCCGGATGAACTGGTCTTATATGAAATTTCAGGGTAAGAGATTAGTTGTGGTTAAGAAAAGTATTAGCACTCCTAGCATACCTAACCTGAGGTAAACTGTATTGTACGATTTAGATGTGACTTAAAGGTATTGATGGGTTCTTAACCGATGGTCCATCTATGGCTTAAAACAAAAATTTACGCTTATAAATAAATATTGCATTTTGAATTTATTATGGGCTTGTATACCCAAATAAATTCTTGTGGGAAAAAAATCTTTGTAGGTGCCCTGACGGAGTTCAACTATCCTGGAAGGCAAAAGAGTTTTTCACAACTCGTATATCATGATGAAAAATATACTAATTAAAATTGGTGAATATCAAAAAAAAAAACTATGAGAATTTTCTAATCAACTCCTGGTATTGAAATACTAGCCTACTTGTAAGTCCAATATTTATATCAGAATGTTGACCATTAATTCTCAGAAATTATTTTTTAGGGTTTTTGAAATATTGACAAAGTTCTCATGCATTCAATAAACTGGTTATTAATTCTAAGAAATGCATGCAAATATATTTTTTGAATTTTTATGTGTGTGTATGTGTGTGTGTGTAAATGCTAAATCATACCATGTATTTTTATATTTTTTAAACTAAAATATGATTTTTATTTTTTGAGAGACTTGACCGTATACACATAAAATAAAACATATTTTTTTTATTTTTTGAAATGATAATTTTTAGAAATTTTTGAGATTTCGACGAAAAGCAGGAATTTTAATACCAGACTAACATCTTACAGTATAAGTCTATAACCCTAATATTAAATAAAACTGCTGAAAAAACATGTGAAGAACCCAAAAATAATTTTAAATTGGTCCTTGAATTTTATTTTTTTTTGAATTTTTTGGAATTTATTTGGGGCCTGTTTGGCAAAAAAACCATTTTTATTCAAAGCAACATTGTCAAAATAGATCTAAGGGTGTGTTTGTCAAACAACCCCTTACGCCAAAAATTCCTCAACATGAAAATTAACTAACCAAACAAAGCCTTAGTACTTGACCTAAAACAAAACCAATTGGGTTGACTTGAAAACACTTGTTCAACCCTGAACCGAACCAAAAACCATGGTTTGACCCGAGTCAAAAGCAAAACAAACAATTAAACCAAAAATATATCAAAACTAAAAAAACACAAAACATAAAATTTTCTAAAAAATAAACAGATTAAACACCAAGAACACGATGAACATTTAAATAGAAACCTAAAAAACACAAATCACAAACCAAACAAGTTTTCACTCAATCAAGCACAATGTTTTGTTTGTAATCATGCATAGATCAAGAATCAAGCATACACTTTCTTCAATTAACACTCAGAAGCAAAGATTTGATAAAAATATGTTTGGGAAGTTGAAAGAATCCTATAATCTAAATGCATGATTACGTGTTATTGCTACGTTTTAACCCTAGATTATTTGCTAAATGTAACAAGTTAATATGTCTGTGCCAACAATTAACCCAAAACAACTAAAAAACAAGAGGCTTAAGATAAAGTTCAAGCAAAGAACATGAACCATGAATCTAAAAAATTTCCAGAGATTAAAAACTAATGTCAAAACCCAGATTTGACCTTCTAGACCTCTAAACACATTGCTTTTAGTTCTCACAAACCACATTAAGCATATTTGAATCTATAGAACTAACAAATATAACATGCATGGAGTTTCAAAGTTCAAAACTACAAAGCTAAACAACAAACATATTCATGCTATTTGAATTCAAAACTTGATATTTTTTAACATTTAAATGCCAAAACATACTTGTATGAACCATGAACTTGCATTAAAAAAATCAAATTGATCAACATGCTTCCAAAATCTTTAACTTATAAGATAAGCAACTTACCATTTTATTACAAAATAAATTCAAACACCAATCAAAATATCTCAAATACATCATTAACATGCTATTGGGCTAAAAACACAGAATAAAATAAGCATCAAAACCAAGAATCATGCCTTTAGTGCAAGCCTTACTAGCACATTATTGACCAAAATTAGAACAAACTATCATAAAGAAAACTTTAGCAATATAAAACATGCTTAAAACAATAAAAAGAACAAAACAAACTCTGTCGAAAAACATTAGATTATTGCAGCACCAAAATCAATCCAACAATATAAGATGAGCTCAAACAACATCATAAGAGGTTTAAACATTAAGAAAGCATGAATAGACAGGCCACAAGGACTTTACCCTTGATCTTTTATATGGTTATACCTTCTCAAAGCTTGCTGGATATGGACTACTATATTCCTTCTCTCTTTTTTTCCCTTTTTTCCCTTTTACTATGTTTTCCTTCCAAACCTTTTTAGACCCTCTATGTTAGGCTCTTGAACCTTCACACTAGGGTCTTTGTATAATGTGTTTCTTCATGTTTTTCCTTTATTTTTTCATTATTTTATTTTATTTTTCAAGGGGTATTTATAGGGTTTTACTAGGGCTTTTGACAGGTTCAAACGTAGATTAATCAAAGCTTAGCTCTTTGATCAAAATGAGAGGGTTCTGAAGTACATTTCACAGCTGTGAGCTTAATACCTATGTTGGTTTTTCAATGGTGGTTTTGCAACAAACTTAGTTTTTTGAGGTTTTGATGGTTTTCCAAACATGGAGACCAAAGAGCTTGTTTATGGCTTTTTGATCTTGAGAGAAACGTGGTCAACCTTTGATAAGAACCACTAATAAGGCTTGATATGTGAAATGGGTATCACAACTATTGATAATTAAGTTGACCACTTTCAAGGCTTCATTGGAGCAAGTCAGACGTCATCATCATTAAAGACCACCTGATCTTGGTTGAGGGGGTGCACTGTTAGCATAGGCAGTAGTTGTTATTGATAGAAATACAGCTGAAATAGGAGTGTAATTATAGGATAAGTATCTTCCTATAATTTAGGCCTAAATTATAGGAATGTGATGTAAATCAGGATTGATGTA
>Ga0307515_10014464_pt1 | contig 14626 bp, 8 predicted proteins | sample 17_EM_MG_FD_194513 | JGI IMG/M metagenome (GOLD analysis project Ga0307515, IMG submission 194513) | Populus trichocarpa ectomycorrhiza microbial communities from riparian zone in the Pacific Northwest, United States - 17_EM | ecosystem: Host-associated > Plants > Roots > Unclassified | place... | reverse complement strand
TGGCCGTCGGGCGAGAAGCGCGCGTTCATCGGGTCGGCGATGTTCCAGGCCGCGCTGTCGAGCCGGGTCAGCGTCTTCGCGGCGAAGTCGTAGAGGAACAGGCGCGAAGTGCCGTCGCCATAGGCCACGTACGAGTGGAAGAGCAATCGGCCAGGCAAGGCCGGGAAGCTCGCCGCAGGTTCGAGCGGGTGCTGCGGTATGCAGCCAGTGACAGCGGCTTGCGCTGGCGGGGTGATGCTGGCCAGCAGCGCGGCCGACAGGGTCAGGGCGAGGGCAGTCGAATGCATGTGCCGCATCGTAAGCAGCGCGCTCCGCCGCTTCGGTGTGGCATTGCAAGCAAACGAATCCGCCCGAGGGGCGTTCCGCCTGTTCGACGGCGTGGCCTTCAGATCTTCGGCGTGATGCGTATCTGCGCCAGCGGTTTCGGCGCCGTGTGCTCGAGGGAGATCGTCTGACCACCCTGTGATGACAGCGCACCGAGCTTGCCGAGGTCGGCGAGGAAGCTCTGGGCCAGCGCTTGTTCTGCCGCCGAGTAGTTGCTGACGGTCTTGGCCAGCGTCGCCCAGTGGCCCGAGCCGATCGTTGGGCACAGCGCCGCGCTGCCCGGCTGCATGACGCCGAGAAAGGTCCTGAGCCGAATGGTCTGGTGGTTGGTCCACCCTGCGCCGGCCTGGGCGCCGGCCGGGTGAAAGCGGTCGATCAGCCGCTGCGCGGCCATGCCGCCGGCGTTGCCCAGCGCGTCGATGGCGTCTTGCGGCATGTCGAGATTCAGACCGCCTTCGCTTTGTCGTTGGCTGATCTGCACGATCCGGTCTTTGAAGCCAGGGTAGGGGAACTGGATCTCGTCGCGCCAGTTCTGCATCGTGTTGACGATGCTGCCGAGGAACCCCACCAGGCCGCCAAAGGGTTGACCGTCCTGAGGCGCCGGCCAGTGGCGCAACGAGCCTGACCGGTTGTCTTCAGGCAGGAAGATGCGCCCGTCCTTGTTCTCCTTGGTCTCTTGCTCGCTGATCTTGTTGTCAGGGTGTTCGGGCTTCAGGTTGACGGCGAAGGTCGGGTGGCCCGGCAGCAAGGCGTCGAACATGTGCAGCGGCATGTTGCTGCCGATGCCACCGTCCGAGAACCAGATGCGCGTCGCGTCGAACACCGCGGCGGGAGGCTGGCCGGCGGCGATCGCGGCGCGCATGCGTTTCTTTTCGTCTTGGTTGACCTGACGCGTGAAGTCAACGGAGTACAGCGGCACCGCCGACAGCAGCACCGGAAAACTCAGGCTCATGCGCACGGCCACGACCACCGGCAGGTCGGCGCCCCGGGGGAACGGGCGCAGCTTTCTCAAGCCGGCTCCTTGGCCGTTCTTGATCGTGGTGTCGGGCGCGTAGTCGTCAGGGCGCAGCTTGTGGTCGCCGGTCGGTTTCTCAGCCCGGCTGGCGGCGCTGTCGATCCAGTCCATCACGCGCGGGGGAAAGAAATCCTTCAGCTCGTCCGGGTCGTAGTACAGAGTGGGCGTGCCTTCGCGGAAAGGGATGCCGTAGATCATCTGCTGGCTGACCGCGCTGGTCATAACTTCCAGATTCACGGCACCCGGTGCATGGCGGTCGCCGCCGTTCCAGAGGTCGCCGAAGGTCAGCGGATGAGCGCGGCTGGACACCCCGGCCAGATCATCGAAGTAGCCGGTCAGCCAGTCGGTCAGCCCCGGCAGCGCTTCGGTGGCGTCTGCCGGCGCGGCCATGGTCCGGCCACTGCACATGCCGTAGCGGTTGCCATGCAGCCCACGCAGCAGACTGAGCACGAACCGGGCACCGGTCATCACCAGCAACAGCGCCCAGGCCAGCAGGGCGCCCACCAGCAGCGACAAGCCAACCCCAGCCAGCGCCCAGCTCCACGGCACACCGAACGCCACTTGGGGCCCGAGCACCAGCAGCAGGTACACGCCCAGCCAACCGGCCACGAGGCGCCACTTGGCTGTCTGAGACGCGACAGCGGTGCGCCAGCCGGCCAACCCGACCAACACCAGGGCCACGAACGCCACCCCGAACGAAGGCCACCAGGTGACCGCGGGCGACAGCGACCGGACGAGCGGGGCCAGCAGGGCCGCAGCGGCCAGCAGCAACGCCAGCACCAAGCCGGCATTCAGGCCCAGCATGCGAAGCAGCATGCCAACCACCGCCGCCAGTGGCTTCTTGTTCAGCGCTTGCAGCAGCACACCAAAGTGCGGCTGCAGGCTCGGATGGGGCTGGAACAGGCTCAGCAGCCGAGAGCGCTTGCTCGGCTCGACCGGCCGGCCCAACTCATTGGGCAGCTCGTTGAGCCGCTCGAAAGCGCCAGCGCGACCGTGTTGCCGCCCGAACTCGGCGGCGGCGCAGGCGCCTGCGGCAATCGCACCAGCCGACGTGCCGCCGATGTTCTTGAACCGGTAGCGCTTCGACAGGTCGTGGATCAGCTTGGGGTAGATCACGCCGCTAGTGATGCCGCCTTTCATCACCAGGTCGCAAGCCTCTTGCTGCCCACCATCCGGGGGCGGGGCGGCCTTGGTGTCGAAAGCGATGGGGTGGTCGGTTGTGGTGGACATCAAGCATCTCCCTGTCGGTCAGCGGCAAGGTCGTACATCGGCCTCACTCTCTGATCAGCCTCTGAGCATGGCGCGCAACGGCTCAGCGAGCCATCCCCTCGACTGAGGGTGACATGGCATGTGCAGCGATGGCTGCCTGTGAATCGACCCGGGCAGCGTCAGAGACGAACGCTGAACTGCAGCAGCACCGATCGCCCCGGTAGCGGGATGTCGAACGGCAGCGAGACGTAGGGCACGCCGTAGGTGCTGGGCTCGCGGGCGTCGGCGTTGAAGAGGTTGCGCACGGTCAGTGCCACCGCCCAAGGGCCACCGCCGGGTTCGGTGCGCAGGTTCAGGTCGACGGTGGTGTAGTCGGGCACTTTGGGGCGGATGTCGTTGGCTTCACGGCGGCGGTCGGCGACCCAGTTGGCCTGCAGGTTGGCCAGCCAGTCGGCCGCCGGGCGCCAGTCGGCGCGCAGGTTGGCATGCTGGCGCGGCGCCAGGCCGGCATCGAGGCCTATGTCGCTGTCGACGGTGCGCTGGTAGCCATAGCTGCCGACAAGATGCCAAGTGCGGCTGGGCTCCCACTGGGCCTCCAGCTCTACCCCTTGGCCGTCTTGCTGGCCCTGGTTCTGGAAGGTGATGGCGGTGTCGGTGCGGATGATGTTGCTTTGCTTGAAGCGGTACAGGTTCAGCCCCAGGCGCGTGCGGGTGGCGGCTTGCCAGCTGACTGCGGCTTCGAGTGCGCGCAGCGTCTCGGGCCTGAGGTCCGGGTTGCCGATCGCGGCGGGGTTGTTGATGACGTACAACTCGGAGAACGCCGGCGCGCGGAAGGCGCTGCCGTACATCAGCTTGGCCGTGATGTCGTAGCTTGCCTCCCAGACCAGGGCCAGGCGAGGGTGGGTGGTGCCGCCGAAATCCGAATAGCGGTCGTGGCGCAGGCCGGCGGTGAGCGACAGGTCGGGCGTCAGGGCCCACTCGTCTTGCACATAGGCGTGCACGACCTGGCGTTTGTGCGGCGTGGTGAAGGGGACGGTGTCGGTGACGTCGATCTCGTCTTCGAGCGAGCCGGTGCCGATCGGGCTGAAGTCGGGGTTGAAGTTCTTGGTCTCGCGGTTGCGGTACATGTCCTGGATCGTGAAACCGGTGCCCAGGCGAACACGGTGCTGCGCCCAGCCGGTGTAGACGGCGGTGGCCTCCAGCCGTAGGTGGCGCTCCCACTTGGCGGGCGCGCCGATCATGCCGTCTTCGAATGTGCCTTTGCCGAGGTTGGTGCCGGCGGGGAACAGGAACAGGTGCGAGATCTCGTCGTAGTGCGACAGGTTGGCGCGGCCCATCAGGTCCCAGGCCTTGTCTTCGCTCAGGTCGTGCCAGCTCAGGTCCAGGTCGACACGTTCGCTGGAACTTCGGCCTTTCGGGTCCAGCGCCTGCGCCACGCCGGTGCCCGAGCCGAGGCCGGTGACGTGCTTGTAGCTGGTGCGAAAGCGCCAGGCGTCCATCGTGAAATCGAGTGCGCCGTCGAGGATCTTGCGGGCGGAGTTGGGTGGCCCTGGTGCCAGCGACACCGGTGGCACGCCGAAGGGAGAAAAAATGTTGTCGAGCCCGGTCTGGGCGTCGGCCTGCACCGTCGGGCGAGCACCGTCGGTGCTGTTGAACGACAGGTAGCCCGCGACGTCGACCCCGCCCCAGCGGCTGCCGTGCAAGACCCAGCCGCCGACGGTGTTGAACGAGCCGCCATAACCACCCAACCGGGTGCCACCGATGTCGGCCGCGGTCTTGGTGGTGATGTTGATCACGCCGGCGTAGGCGTCGGCGCCGTACAGCGCCGAACCCGGCCCGCGGATGACCTCGATGCGGGCGATGTTCTCGACCGGCTGGCCGCCCCAGTTGATGCCGCGGTCGCCGGCGTAGATGCGGGTCTGCGGCATGCCGTTGACCAGCATCAGCACCTGCGGGTTGGTGATGCTGCCGCGGATGCCGCGCACCGTGTACATCGGTGTGTAGGCAAGCGTCGAGCGAGCGACGTGCAAGCCGGGCACGGTTTCGAGGACCTCGTCCAGGTCGGTCGCGCCCATGGCCACGATGTCTTCGGCGGTGATGACGGTCGCGATCGACGGCGCACGCGCCACCGGCACGCGCGAGCCGGTGGCGATGCTGACGAACGACTTGTCGCCGAACGCCATCGAGAGCTCTTCTTCTTCGGTCGGTCCGGCGGCACGCACATCGGGGCTCGAGCTCAACAGCAGGCCAAGCACCAGGCCGGCGGTGGCCAGCGGTTTCAGGTGCGGCGGTGAAGAGAAGAGGTGACGCAAGAGGCTTTCTCAGAGTGCGTAGCTGGCTTGCACGAAGAAGGCGCGCGGGGCCATCGGCAGATCATTGGGGATGGCGGTGCCCGGTGCGAGGCTGGGCTCGCGAACATCGGCGTTGAACAGGTTGCGCACCATCAACGCCACGTCCCATTGGTGCTTGCGATGAATCGTGTGCAGCGCGAGGTCGAGCGTGGTGAAGTCGGCGATCGGCGGGCGTGCATCGCCCATCGCACGCTCGCGGTCGGCCACCCAGTTGAGCTGCGAGCTGACGAGCCAACCGTTGGCGAAGCTCCAGTCTGCGCGGGCGAACAGGTGGTGGTGCGGGGCGTACCCGGCGTCATGGTGGGTGGCCTTGTCGACCGAGCGCTGCCAGGCGTAGTTGCCGGCCAGCCGCAAGCTGCGGCTCAGCTCCGACACGACCTCAAGCTCCAGGCCCTGCCCATCCTGGCTGCCGATGTTCTGCACCGTGTTGGCGGGCGGCGGCACGGCATTGGGAACGCCGCGGATGATGTCTTTCATCGCGTAGCGAAACAGGCTCAGGTTCACCTGCGTGCGGGCGTCCACCGTCCACGCGATGGCCGTCTCCAAGGTCTGGATCGTTTCGGGGTGCAGGTCGGGGTTGCCACCGATCACGGGGTTGTTGACGCTGTACTGCTCGGTGAACGACGGCGCGCGAAAAGCCCGGCCGTAGAGCAGCTTGGCCGTGACGTTGTAGCTCGCGTCCCAGACCAGCGCCAGGCGTGGGTTGGTGGTGCTGCCCGAATCCGAATAGCGGTCGGTGCGCACGCCGGCGGTCAGCGTCCAGTCGGGAGCCAAGGCCCACTCGTCCTGGGCATAGAGGTAGTCGATCTTTCGCCGCTGCGGCTGCATGAACTTCAGCGTGGTGTCAGAGAAGTCGGTGACGTCTTCGAACGAGCCGGTGCCGATACGGCTGAAGTTGGGGTTGAAGTTCTTGTACTCGGTCGTCTTGTAGAGGTCCAGGTCATCGTGGCCCAGCCCGACGCGCAGGTGGTGGCCGCTGAAGCCCGAATAGGTGGCAAAGGCTGACAGCCTGATTTGCCGTTCCCACTTGTTGGGGCTGCCGATCAGGCCATCGGTGAACACGTTGCCCGGCCCCAGCGTCGTGCCGGCTGGCAGCAGCACGAGATCGGAGACGATGGTGTCGGCGTAGTACAGGACGCTGGCCGTCAGCCCCACGCCCCAGCCGGGCGCGAGCTGCGCTTCGGTCCACGAGAGATCGCTGTGGATGCGCTCGCTGTGCCCCTTGCCGTGCGGGTCGAGTGCAGAGGCAATGCCCGCGCCGGTGCCGACGTTGTCGCGCAGCTTGTAGCCGAAGCGCCAGCGCCAGGCTTCGAGGGCCAGGTCGAGGTGGCCGTCGACCGCGTCATGCCCGGTGTTGACCGGGCCGGGGGCGAGCGTGACGGCGGGCTGGGCGCCGTCCTTCGTGATGATGCTCCTGAAGCCGTCGGTTTGCCCCATGCGCAGATAGGCGGCCACATCGACCGGCCCCAGCTTGCCGCCGTGCAGCACCCAGCTGTCCCAGGTGTGGAAAGAGCCGCCCCGCACGCCGACCTCGGTGCCGGGCGTGTCGGCGGCCGTCTTGGTGATGATGTTGATCACGCCGGAGTAGGCGTCGGCACCGTACAGGGCCGAACCCGGGCCGCGGATCACCTCGATGCGGGCAATGTGCTCGAGCGGATAGCCGGCCCACATGTTGCCTTTGTTGCCGACGAACATCGTCGTCATCGGCACGCCGTTCAGCAGCAGCAGGGTTTGCGGTGTGAACTGGCTGTAGATGCCGCGGATGACGTAGAGCGAGGCGTAGACATTGGCGGACCGGGCCACGTGCAAGCCGGCCACCGCTTCCATCACCTCGTCCAGGTCGATGGCGCCCATCGCGGCAATGTCTTGTGCGGTGATGACCGTGGCCACCGCGGGCGCGCGGCGCAGGGGTTGCCGGCTGCCGGTGGCGATGCTGATGTTGCCCTGGTCGCCATAAGCGAGCGCCAATTCCTCTTCGTCGGTCTGTGCTTGCACGCCGATGGGCGTCAGCAGCAGACCGGGAGCCAGGGTCAAGGCACAGCACCACCAGGGTGTCATACATCATTGCCGTTGCGGGTGCGACGTAGTCTATTCATTCGGGCCTTCCGCCGCTACCTTAGTTGGTGGCGGAGGGCCTGCGGTGTCATGCCCGACGCCACGTCAGGCGCAACTGCTTGGCCAGCACCGCCAACAGCTGTTCGTGCTCCACCGGCTTGGGCAGAAAGTCGACCGCGCCGGCCGCCAGGCCTTTGTCGCGGTCGGCCGGCGAGGCGTTGGCCGAGACCAGCACCACCGGCGGAGCGTGGGTGCCGGTGTCCTGCAGCAGCCGGGCCGTGGCCTCAAGCCCGTCCATCACCGGCATGCGCACGTCCATCAACAGCAGGTCGGGCTGCACGAGACGCACCTGGTCCAGCGCCTGCTGGCCGTCCGCCGCTTCGTGCACGTCGAAGCCAAGGCGGCGCAGCATTTCGCACAACATCAGCCGATTGGCGGCCACGTCGTCGGCGACGACGATGCGGCGCATCGGCCCGTCGTAGCCTCGCACGGCGGGCGTGGCGGCGGGCAGCGGACCTGGTCTGGCGGCCAAGGGCAGCGTCAGCTCGAACCAGAACACGCTGCCGGTGCCGAGCTGGCTCTGGACCTGCACGTCGCCGCCCATCAGCCGCACCAGCTGGCGGCTGATGGCCAGGCCCAGGCCGGTGCCGGCTGCGCGTTGGTGAGACTCGCCGGCCTGCTCGAACGGCTGGAACAGGCGTTGCGCCGCCTCGGCGCTGATGCCCACACCACTGTCGCGCACTTCGAAGCGCAGCTTCGCGCCGCCGGCATCGTGCCCCTGGTGGCGTGCGCTCAGCGTCACATGACCTTGCTGGGTGAACTTGACGGCATTGCCGAGCAGGTTGATCAGCACCTGGCGCAGGCGTTTTTCGTCGCTCAGCACATGGGTTGGCAATGCGGGATCGGTGTCGATCACGAAGACCAGGCCTTTTTCTTCGGCTTTCACGCGCACGATGTCGGCCACACTGCGGACCAGGGCAGTCAGGTCGACCGGACCACTGTCGATCACGGTCTTGCCGGCCTCGATGCGGGCCAGGTCGAGGATGTCGACGATCAGCGTCAGCAGGTGTTCGCCACTGCTCTGGATGATGCCCAGGCCGGCTTGCTGGCGGCCGGTCAGGCCTTCGTCCATGCGCAGGATCTGCGCGTAGCCCAGCACCGCGTTCAGCGGCGTGCGCAGCTCATGGCTCATGCGGGCCAGGAACTCGCTCTTGGCGGCACTGGCCACTTCGGCGCGTTCCTTGGCCACCTGCAGCTCGGCGGTGCGCGCCAGCACGGCGGCCTCGAGTTGGTCGCGGTGGCGCTGCAGCTCTTCGCCGCGGGCGTTCTGCGCGTCGATCATGCGGTTGAAGGCCCGCGCCATCTGCTGGATGTCGCTCGGGCCGCTGAGCACCGCATGCACGCCGGGCTCGCCGCGCTCGGCGCGGGCCATGGTGCCGGACAGCTCGGTCAACGGCCGCGTCAGCCGGCTGGCCAGCCAGCGCAGCAGCACGACGAAGACGACGGCCAGCAGCAGCGAGATGCCCAGGCTGGTGAAGAAGACCTGCGCGAGCATGCGGTTCAGCGTGCCCTTGCCGAGCACGACCCGTACGTCGCCGAGCAGCTCGTTCTGGCTCTCGATCACCTCGAAGGGGCTGGCGTTGCGCTGCGCCACCACCGGCGCGACGAAGTGCCAGGCGTCATCGGTCTCGGCAGCCAGCCGGGGCTCGCCCAGCGCCGGTCGCCCGGCCAGGCCGGTGGTGTCGGCGCCTACCGCACCTTGCGCCAGCAGCACCTGGCCATCGGCGCTGCGCAGCTCGACACCGATCACGTCGGGGAAAGCCAGCGTCGCGCGCACCGCCTCGGCGGCGTTTTCATGGGCCAGCGAAATCAGCGCCAGCGGGGCCTGGTTGGCCAGGCTCTGGGCCACGCGCTGGCCTTGCTCGACCAGTGTGGCGCGCACCTGGCGGCTGGCCATCCACGAGCTGACGACCGATGACAGCAGCGCCAGCAGCAAGATGCCGGCGGTCGCCGCCGCGCTGAGTTGGCCGCGGAAGCTCGACTCGCGCCACTCTCGCGAGAACAGCGCGGAGGGCCAGGGGGAGCGCAGGAACCGCATCATGATTCGGGGTACAGCTTGGCGATGCGCTGGTCGCGCGGGTCGAGATCGACACCCAGGTGGGCAGCGGTGCGCTGGTTGGCGGCCAGCAGCACGTCGCGCAAGGGCAGCAGGCCGTGGGCCGTGCGTTTGGCGTTGGCCAGGGTGTCGAACGCCGATTGGGCCAGGCTGCGGCCCATGGCCGGGTTGTCGGGGTAGAGCGCGAACAGGGCGCCGCGGCGCACATGTTGGGCGTTGCTGGAGATCACGGCGAACTTGCGGCGCCAGGCCTCTTGCAGCACCAGCGGCAGCAAGGTCGCTTCTTCGACGGTGGTTGAGTCCTGCGGCAGCCACAGCACGTCGCGCTGCGGCTCGGCGGCGGCGATGATGTCCTGGTAGGCCTTGGTCGCGCGCTGCAGGTCGCCGGCTTCCTGTGCCGTCAGCTCCAGCCCGAGCGGGCGGGCGGCCTCTTGCGCCAGCCGCATCAACCAGGCGTTCTGCTGGGGGTCGTGCACCGCCCATACCCGGCGCGCGGTGGGCAGCATGCGGCGCAGCTGGGCGAAGATCAGCGCGGGGTCGGGGGCCAGGCTGTGCACCGTGAAGGCCTGGGCCTGCGCCTCGGGAACCGCCAGCACGCAGCCCGCGACGACGCCGACCGAGCGGTCCAGCGCCTCGGCCACCTTCAGCCCGCTGCGCCCCAACGCGATGACCACCCGTATCTCGCGCTTGCGCAACTCGTCGACCAGCGCCGGTATCGGCGTGTCGGCGCCAACACCGAAGCCGGGGACCGCCTGGCGAGCCTGCTCGCGAATGCCTTCGACGATGCTGGCGAACACCGAGCGGAAAGGCTCGCCGATGTCGGGGTAGACGACCGCCAGCGGCTGGCCATCGGCCGCCCACGAAGGCAGGCCCGCTGTCAGGGTCCACAGGCCCAGCGCACCCAAGGCTTGCACCCTGCGGCGTTGCGATGGCGGAAGCGGCAGGTGGGGCACGGGGCGCGTGGGGTGCGATTCAGGCGGGGCCGTCGGAATCTAGCACTCCGGTGCGCGGCCAGGCCCCGAGATTGTCGTGCGGGTGACAGCGACTATCAGGGCTTCACCCCTCTGTGATCGGCATCTGTGCCTGCCTATCATGCGTATCAACCCTGACAGGAGAACACCATGTCCGCACTCGCCGGCCAGATGATGAACATGCCGCTGTTGATCTCGTCGCTGATCCGCCATGCCGCGCGGCACGCGGCGGACACCGAGATCGTTTCGAAGCGGGTGGAAGGCGACCGGCACCGCACGACCTGGTCGCAGGTCGAACGTCGTTCGCGCCAGGTGGCGCAGGCGCTGGCCCGGCTGGGCTGCGGCACCGGTGACCGGGTGGCCACGCTGGCCTGGAACGGCTACCGCCACCTCGAGCTGTACTACGGCTCCTCGGGTTCGGGCCTGGTGCTGCACACGATCAACCCGCGCTTGTTCCCCGAGCAGATCGCCTGGGTCGCCAACGACGCGGCCGACAGCGTGCTGTGCTTCGACCTGACCTTCCTGCCGCTGGTCGAAAAGCTCGCGTCCGAATTGAAGTCCGTCAAGCACCTGGTGCTGATGACCGACCGGGCCCACATGCCGGCCAGCACGGGCCTGGCGAACCTGCGTTGCTACGAAGAGCTGGTCGAGGCCGAGAACGGCGCCTACGAATGGCCGGTGCTGGACGAGAACGCCGCGTCAAGCATCTGCTACACCTCGGGCACCACGGGCCACCCCAAGGGCGCCGTCTACAGCCAGCGCTCGACCGTGCTGCACGCCTACGGCTCGGCGTTGCCGGACGCAATGGACTGCTCGGCGCGCGACGTCATCCTGCCGGTGGTGCCGATGTTCCACGTCAACGCCTGGGGCTTGCCGTATTCGGGCGCGCTGGTTGGCGCCAAGCTGGTCTTCCCCGGCCCGCACCTCGATGGCAAGTCGCTGTTCGAGCTGTTCGAGGAAGAGAAGGTCACCTTCTCGGCCGGTGTGCCCACCGTCTGGTTGGGCCTGCTGACCTACATGAAGACCAACAACCTGAAGTTCAGCAGCTTCAAGCGCACGGTGATCGGCGGCTCGGCCTGCCCGCCGGCGATGATGAAGACGCTGCAGGACGACTTCGGCGTCGAGGTGATCCACGCCTGGGGCATGACCGAGCTAAGCCCGCTGGGCACCTTGTCCAAGCTGACCTCGAAGCAAGATGCACTGCCGCGTGACGCGAAGCAACGCCTGCTGGAGAAGCAGGGCCGCGTCATCTACGGCATCGACATGGCGATCATCGACGACGACGGCAAGGCCTTGCCGTGGGACGGCGTGGCCGCCGGCAACCTGGTGGTGCGCGGGGCCTGGGTCATCAACAGCTACTTCGGCCATGCCGGCGAATCGCCATTGGTCACTGTCGACGGTGAGCCGGGCTGGTTCCCGACCGGCGACGTGGCGACCATCGACGCCGACGGCTTCATGCAGATCACCGACCGCAGCAAGGACGTGATCAAGTCCGGCGGCGAATGGATCAGCTCGATCGACCTGGAGAACATCGCGATGTCGCACCCGGGCGTGCACGAGGCCGCGGCGATCGCCTGCAAACACCCGAAGTGGGATGAGCGGCCGCTGCTGGTGGTGGTGCCCAAGCCCGGCTCGACCGTGACGCGCGACGAGTTGCTGGGCTTCTTCGAAGGCAAGATCGCCAAGTGGCAGATCCCGGACGACGTGGCCTTCGTTGCCGAGATCCCGCACACGGCCACCGGCAAGGTGCAAAAGCTCAAGCTGCGCGATCAGTTCAAGGCCTATCGATTGCCGACGGCTTGAGGCGCACACTGCGTTGTCGCCGCGGCGCTGTCTCGCCGGCGACAGCGCCGTTCGGGGAACCACCAGAGCCGGCCCAAGGCATTCGCCGCTACCGTCCGCACTTGCAGGACAGCACTTAGGAGACATCCATGGCAACGCGACGTTCTTGGTCTCTGGCGATGGGCGCGGCGCTGCTGCTTCAAGCGGGGCTGGCTTGCGCCCAGGCGGGCGAGACGGTGAAGATCGCCTTCATCGATCCGCAATCGGGCCCGTTCGCCAACATCGGGCAGAACATCCTGCGCACCTTCCAGCTCTCTGCGGAGCGCGCCAGCGCCAAGGGCGGTGTGAAGTACGAGGTGGTGGCCTTCGACAACAAGGCTTCGCCGCAGGAAAGCCTGAACGTGCTGAAGGCCGCGATCGACCAGGGCTTCCGCTACGTGGCGCAGGGCAACGGCTCAGGCGCCGCGGCGGCGATCCTCGATGCGGTCAACAAGCACAACGAACGCAACCCCGGCAAAGAGGTGGTGTTCTTCAACTACGCAGCGGTCGACCCGTCGCTGACGAATGACAAGTGCAGCTTTTGGCACTTCCGTTTCGATGCCGACACCTCGATGAAGATGGAGGCCATGGTCACCGCGATGTCGGAAGACCCATCGGTCAAGAAGGTCTACATCATCGGCCAGAACTACGCGCATGGCCAGCAGGTCTCGCGTTATGCGAAAGAGATCATTGCCCGCAAGACGCCGGCAGTGCAGGTGGTGGGTGACGAGCTGCACCCGCTGGGCCAAGTCAAAGACTTCGCGCCGTACGTCGCCAAGATCAAGCAAAGCGGTGCCGACACGGTGATCACCGGCAACTGGGGCCAGGACCTGGCGCTGTTGATCAAGGCCGCCAAGGACGCCGGGCTGGACGCCAAGTGGTACACCTACTACGCCGGTGCGCAGGGCACGCCGACCGCGATCGGCAATGCGCTGGCCGGCAAGATCACCACCGTCTACGGTTCGTACTCGAACCTGCCGGGTGAGTACAGTCAGTTCCGAGACGCGTTCCACGAGAAGTACAAGCAGGACTTCTCCACCTCGACGGTGCTGCACCTGTTTGCCACGCTGCAAGGCGCGATTGCCAAGGCCAAGTCGACCGACCCGGTCAAGGTGGCCCAGGCAATGGAGGGCCTGGTGGTGCGCTCGTATGCCGGCGAGATCACGATGCGCGCTTCTGACCACCAGCTACAGCAGCCGCTGTTCTTTGCCACCTGGCAGAAAACCGACGCCAAGCAGAGCTACAACGTGGAAGACACGGGCAACACCTTCGGGTTGACGAAGATGTACCCGTCGTACGTGTCGGCGACACCGACGTCGTGCCAGATGAAGCGCCCCTAGAGGGGAATGGGACACCCGGTGGCGGCGATACCGCCACCGCCCGCCTTGGGGCGGCTCGGCGCTGGCTGAGCCCGCCGCCTCGACTCTCTCGCTGTCGCAGCCCTGGGCTCGCGACTGCCTCATGCCGCTCATTCGCCGCCTTCTGCCTGCCCCATGACCCTCGAGGCCTTCGTCATCTCGCTGCTGAACGGCATCAGCTACGGCCTGCTGCTGTTCATGCTCAGCTCCGGCCTGACGCTGATCTTCAGCATGATGGGTGTGCTGAACTTTGCCCACGCGAGCTTCTACATGCTGGGCGGCTACCTGGGCTACACGATCTCGGGCTATGTCGGCTTCTGGCCGGCGTTGATCCTGGCGCCGCTGGCGGTGGGCGCCCTCGGCGCGCTGTTCGAGCGCTTCGCGTTGCGCCGCGTGCACAAGTTCGGCCATGTGCCTGAGCTGTTGATCACCTTCGGCTTGTCGTACGTGGTGCTCGAGCTGGTGCAACTGATCTGGGGCCGTGCGGCCGTGCCCTATGCGCTGCCGCCGCTGCTGGATGGGCCGCTGTTCACGCTGTTCCAGACCCAGTTCCCACGCTCGCGCGGCTTCATCATGCTGGTCGCGCTGCTGATGCTGCTGGGCCTGTGGCTGCTGCTGACGCGCACGCGGGTCGGCCTGGTGATCCAGGCGGCACTGACGCACCCGGACATGGTCGAGTCGCTGGGCCACAACGTGCCACGCGTGTTCATGATGGTCTTTGGCGGTGGTGCCGCGCTGGCCGGGCTGGCTGGCGTGATCGGCGGCAACACCTACGTCACCGAGCCCGGCATGGCCGCGGGGGTGGGCGCAATCGTCTTCGTCGTGGTGGTGGTTGGCGGCATGGGCTCTCTGGCCGGTGCGTTCCTCGCCTCGCTGCTGATCGGGGTGATGGTGAACTTTGCCGTTGCGCTCGACCATTCGGCGCTGGGTCTGCTGACGTGGCTCGGGTTCAAAGCCGGCCCACAGACCTTTGGCTATGCCTTGCTGCAACTGAAGATCTCGCAGGTCGCGCCGATCCTGCCGTTCCTGTTGCTGGTGTTGATGCTGGTGTTCCGCCCGCGCGGGCTGCTGGGCACGCGGGACGATTGAAAAGCATGAGCAGCACGATGTCATCGAACGCGAACACTGCCGGCTCTTTTTATTGGAGACCCATCAACGTCGGGCGATGGGTCATCTGGGGCGGCTTTGCGCTGATTCTGCTGATCGCGCCCAGGCTGTTCACCAGCGGGCTGTCGCTGACGATGCTGTCGCAGATCGGCTACGTGATCATCATCTGCCTCAGCTACAACCTGCTGCTGGGCCAGGGCGGCATGCTGAGCTTCGGCCACGCCGTCTACACCGGGCTGGGCGCGTTCTTCACGGTGCACGCGATCAACCTGGCGGCCAAGGGCACGCTGCCGATCCCG
>Ga0307515_10014463_pt1 | contig 14626 bp, 4 predicted proteins | sample 17_EM_MG_FD_194513 | JGI IMG/M metagenome (GOLD analysis project Ga0307515, IMG submission 194513) | Populus trichocarpa ectomycorrhiza microbial communities from riparian zone in the Pacific Northwest, United States - 17_EM | ecosystem: Host-associated > Plants > Roots > Unclassified | place... | reverse complement strand
TAAACTTTAATGCTAGGTTTAAGATATAACGCCAAAGTCGGACGACTTTAATAGCAAGTTTCTAGAAGTTTTCCACTACAAAGTCGCTCCAAATCTACACCTTATAAAGCCTATATCAACTTCCTACTATACAGCATAGCCGATAGCTCTTTATTTAATATTGATTTAACTCTTCCTAACCTTAATAAGCTCCTACAGCGTCGTCCTGCTGCCTATACTGCCCATACTACCTCTACTACTCCGGTACGAAAACCTAGTAATCGCCAGAGCAACCCTATTAAAGTCCTTAATACCCTACCCCCCCCTCACCAGGTTACTCCAGATGCTTAGCGTAAGATTTCTTAGGCTCCGTTAACTCCATCTTGGCTTCGCCGGCTATAGTATGCGGGTGTAGAGAGCTTGGCGCAGGCCTCTGCACAGGAGTCGTTCTCTCCTCTACCCCCTCCTAAAACTCTAAACCCCAGCAGTTATAAATATTATGCTGCTTCTACTTCTTTAGTACACGATATAAATAATCCTCTTCCGCTATAGCTTTAATTGCCGTTACCAGAAGTTAAGATCTAGCGTCTAAAGTAGCAACCAAACCACCATTTGCACCCGGACCTAGCTCCAGTAATAAAAAGGGTAGTTAACTCTATGCCCGCCCACCACCTTTTAGAGCCATATAATAGCGAGACCTTTAAGGATTCTAACGCCGCGTTTAATCGATACTAGGACTACGCCTTTAGCAAAGGCTTCTTTATTATTACACTATCCTTAGGTAATAAAACCGCTCTACAACCGCACCGTATCTTTAGCTATAAACACTATAGTAAGCATACCCGGAACTACCGCAAGTTAGACAACTTCTACGGTAAAAATAGCAACTAGTAGCGAGAGGCCACTAAGGTACACCAAAAGAACTGCGGCTGGTGTATTCGGGTGGCCTAAAAGAAGCTTCCTAGCTATATTGGTGATATTAAAGAATAGGTGGCGACTATTACGTATACCAAGCACTCTAATCCAGATGCTCTAGAGGCTCTAGAACATAACTTCGTTACAAATCCCCTTGCTTATATTAGCCACTAGGATCAACTACCAGAGGCCAAAAAGGCAGCTACAGAAGCCTACGCTCTTAGGGCAACTCGAGAGACCTATCTTACTATACAGCGTCAGCTTTCTGCCCGGGAGTTATATATAAGCAAGAAGAAATACTATAGCTTAACGCGATTATTAAGCGGCTTTCCTAGTGGAGCTAAGGGCCAGCCGCGAGCGCTCAGCGCGCTTGAGCTACTTCTCCACTAGCATAGATTTAAGTACCAGTCTCAATATACCTACACAATTAATCCAGAATCAGGTCGTCCAATTACCCGGAGTCTCCAGCAGCTTATATTCTGGCTTCCTATCTAGGTAGATTTAGCGTAAAGGTTTATTACCAACTTTAGCTACTAAATGGATACTATATTTAATACCAATCGATCTAAGCTCTTATTAGCTATTATCACTAGCGTCACTAATATAGGGTCCTCTTTCCCAGTAATACAGTCATTTATTAAAAGCGAGTCTCAGCCAGATTGGACCTTTTTACTAGAGTCTGCTTAGCAGAAACTTTGGAAACGGCCACCTAAAGTTATTATCGCCGATTTTAGTAAGGGCCTTACGGCCGCCTTATTAGTAGGGCAGTTAATTACAGTTATTCTCTAGTACTATTAGTGGCACGCTGCGAAGGCAATAAAGAAGCGGATTAATAAGGGGATCCAAACAAAGGCCAAGAGGCCGCATGGCTACTCGGCGGAGGAGAGGAAGGTAGTAAAGAAACTATTTTAGCCCTACCTAAAATCTAAAACGGTAGCAGAGCTTAAAGCCAATTAAAAGGCAGTCCTAGATAAGCTACACCCGTACAATAAGGTGTGGTTTTAGACTATATACGTTAAAAAGGAGAGCCAGATAATTACCTGTTATATTAGGTAAGTTTTAGTAAGCTAGGGAATAAAATATCGCCATAAGGTATTTAGATAAGCTTTACTATAGGCTGGCCTATAGTAAAGCTTATCCAAATGTCTTATAGCGACATTCTGTTCCCCAGCTTAAAAACCTTATTTTAACGTCAACTTTTCCTTAACCGCTTACTCCCTCACTAGATACCTTCTAAATTTAGGTGCAGCGGCAAACTAATAAGGTAAGGGTATTAACAGAGGATTAAAATGCTTTACCAATTATCAATTAAGCCTTAAGGATACTATAATTAAGCTAAAGAAATAGATCTTAATATTGTGTAAGGAGTTAATTAAATCCAAATATACGTCCGAAATGTCCCTCCCCTGAATCATCACCCTAGATTTCTTTTAGCACTACTTCGCGCAAATTAATGGTGTAGTAATATACTATACGCTTAAGCGAATCTTTAACTCTATGCGTGGTGCGAGAGCTTTAATAAATAAGGAAAAGCAAAAGTGGGCCAATTAAGAATAGAAGTAGGACGACTACAACTGCGAGGACCCCTACCAATATGGCCTCCCCTATCGCTATATGCTTATTCAGTACTTAATACAGAGGCTTCCTATATCGCCGGCTTTAATCCACCCTTGCTGGTGCATTGTAATAAAGCTAATTACCGCTCTAGATTGGCAGCCGCAATATATTAAGGATATGGCGTTCCAGGGCAACCTACTGCTAAGGCACCCAGAGGCTCTCACTAGGATCCGGCTATCGGTTCTCTAGCTCCTTAATATTATTAAGAACCTTCCTACTAAAGAGATAAGCGAGCTTACCAATAAATTTAAAGACTTTAAGGTGGCTTAAGTAGCTATTTTAACTAAACAGATAGAGCTTTAATTACTGCCAAAGGGCGCTCTATTTAAGGTTCCTCCAAAGGCTTACTAGCAGCTACCACCTAAAAAGAAACACAGTAAGGCCAACCAGTGGGGTAAAACAAGCGCTAAGATTGCTAAACGTACTACCAATGTTGCTGTGCAAGAGCTCCAAAAGGAAAGGCAGGAGGAGGCCCGAAAGCAGAAGAAGCAGGTAGAGTCTAGAAGTCGGCTTATACTTACTCAACCAAGTAGCAGTATAGATCTTAGCCAATTTCTGATCTAAAACAAAGAACCAGCTAACGAAGTAGATAAGGATATTAAGGAGGATAAGGAGCTACCGTTTAACGGGCCGTCGGTGCTATATAATAAAGATTTAGGGGGGTTAGAGGATAAGGTGGTTATTTTAGAATTAGGGGAGGACAACAACGACTTATAGCTTAATAACACAGAGGTACTCCATGGTACTATATTAGGCGATCCTCACCAAAATATTGGTAAGAAGGAGCCTATCGCGACCTATTCGGTACCTAATAACTATTAAGAGCCGCTACCTCTCCTACTCCATCAATCTGGTAGAGCGGCGCGTACTAGAGCTCAAAGGACCTATACCCAATTAGCTCATGGTAATTTTACATTAATCTTAAGTAATACTAACGAGGGTCCTAGTAATCCTAAGTTAAAAGAGGTTATTAATCCTAAGCGAAAAGAGATTAGCATTCCGTTAAAATTAAAGCAATAGCAATAGGGAGTTTCTACAGACGCATATAAGGCTCATAAAGCTAGCGCACTTGCTATTAGGTCCCCCAAGGCCAAGCGCACACATAGTAATAAAAAGGGAAAGGACCCTGTTAAAATAGACGGCCGAATATTGGAGTATTACACGTATAAATAGTGCTTTATTATTTAAATCGGAATTCAAGTTGGCGATAGTGGCCTGTGCGGGCTTACTAATTGCTTATTAATCACGGTTGTGTGGGATGATTGTGCCCGGAGACGCTCCGCTCATCTGAGGCCTTTTCAGAACGATCAACCGAACAGTCGGCTTTATTTCAGATTGAGTACGACTACTAGATTAAGCGCCACTAATTATCTACTAATTGACGCCGGTCAAAGCATGGACCAACGTCAGATTGAAAAAACTCCAGATTGCAACCGAACACGCCCTAAGTGGTTGCCCGTCATTGGCCACTTCCAACACAGCAGCACATTTTAAGACTACAACGTCCACCTTCCCACACAAATGCTAAGTATACACTGCACATCGGCATATTTCAGAACAACCCAAATCCAACACAACAAAAAATTCTAGCCTCTTGTTCTTTCTCTCCAATGAATACTTAAGGCTAATTACTTTTTAACACGACGGCGCACCTCAGACTAAAAACTTACGATTGACCTGAAAAGCAAGTCTTTTCACTTTCCTGTACACTCTCTATATGTAGCACACCAATAGATCTATGGCTCCAGATCGAAGTACCTAATCAAGCCTATAGACATTCGCACTTCCTCACGCTGTCAACCAAATTTTTTTTTTCAATTCTCAAGGCTATTTGAATCTCTGCCTAGCACAAGAGAGAATGATATATTAAGAGTTTGAGGGATATAGGAAGTGGTACGGGAGTCTTTGCTTGTGAAAATCACGGCCTCACGGAACGACAACATAAGAATTTAATGGGAAACCAGTAATCGCTGGCGCAATTTTTAGGAGACTACTGGGAGAACAAAATTCAGGAAGTGGGTTCTCGCAGCGATGGCTTGCCAGATTCTTCGAGAACCTTACGATTCAGAAACGTAGTCGAATCAGACGCCACGCCCCATGCAACAATACGGCAAGGTGGAACGCATATTTTGAACAGTAGAACTTACCTCCCAAGAGCGGCCACGTCTATAGAAATATCCCTTTAGTCCTATTAATAAATTTGACCAGTATATATAGATGATTGAGGGACAGCAACCCAAGGGTCTTCCTTAGGTAGATATAATGTAAGTTCTTCCGAACATAATCACCCCGTTTTATATGTTTTGTGCCGCAATTTCTTGCAATAGGTCCATTAACCTTGTTTAGTGGAACAAAAGACTAAATTGATGCATCCAATCATATTGGCGCCTCTTCAACAGTTAGGCACTGCCACGGAGCCCGCGCTTTCACAGCTTCCATCCACCACTTCCTCCAACTCAAAGAAACACCTATCCAGCACACCAATCTATGGCTCCTGACCAAAGTACCAAATCAAACTTATAGACATTCACACTTCCTCGCGCTATCAAATTATTGATAACATGGTCGGCAAACTGGAGCAATGCGTACTAGATGCTTCCCTCTACTCAGTGAGTAAATTTATCAGATACCTGGCAGAAGTGTTTGAAGAGCATCCGGTTGATCATCATCCTTCCATCCTAGTATTTTGGGCGCACTAATACTTTTAGAATGCCCCGAATCATCGCATTCGACATGTCCTTAATCAAAAAATGCTTGTAGGGGTTTTATTAAGCGAGAGTATTACCTCTTTCACGACATTTGATGACCTGGTTGAAACCGAAGTCCACTCAGGCATTAACAGAACGGTTTGGGAAATTCTCTTATTTGCCGAGACTGCACATAGCAATCACAAAAGTGGAGCTCCGAGGCCTAGCTATATGGATGGATTTATATACAGATGTTCCTATATACGGTAAGTCTCAATCTCGCATATGATGATTATATTAACGATGTTGAAGATATCTTCCCTTCGCAATCTGCCTGTTGGCTAATCGCACCGGCCGCATAGTAACTTTGTTATTTCTGTCAACGCACCTGGTTTCTCCAGTGACAGCAACCCCACTCTCAAGCCGATGGGCCTACTACGGGCAACCTATCTCAGGATGTACGACAGCAATCACAGCGTTTACGCATGCTGGATTACAGACGAGCCCTAGCATATCTATCACTTCTCGAATACTGTAAGTAATGCTAGCCTATGTCTTCGCCATCACGCTGATAGTTTTTCCAGAACATCGACGATGTGGACCATATTGCTGGTGATATTTACCTCCCTGCAGTGCTACTGGATAAAATCAAATATGCGTCGCTGGTACATTGTTAGCTTTATAGGCTGGGACATTGCAGGAGTGCTTATTCTGGGCATATTTACTCGGACTGCTGAAGCGTTTTCTCGGTCTTTCAATACCTATGCGCCTTTGATGCTTTCAGCCAGCGCTTTCTTGGCCTACCTTCCATTCGAGAAACGCGCTCTGAACCGACACACTAGAATATTACATACAGAAACCAATACTAGATTGCACAACATAGGCGATGGATACGAAGACGGCACGGATGCAGTCCCTTTGCCTCCTATTGCAGCCATACCTCATAATTCAGATACCGATGACTACAACTCCACCAACATACATCAGACTCCGACTACTACTCCATTTCATACCCCTGGCCGGCAGGCAGAACTATCTGGTGGTGGTGCTGGCAGACGATTAGACCCTTGCAATATCGCAGTGGCCAATGGATGCAACTCCCCCAAGCAGGAAAGCCTTTGCAATGGCACGGAAAGCCTTAACGAGCTTCTGGCATATGATGGACCACGACAGCTTCATAAGTCTCGATCTTTTTAAAGTCGCTCAGTTCAAGTTTGGCGGCCCTATCTGATTAAAGAGGTAGTTTGGATTCCTTGCTGCAATACAGGTGCTGTTAACATGTCAACCATTTTTTGAACTCTGTTTCTTTGAACATCTTGTGATGTTGCACCAAGACGGAGCTGTGGGGCTTCTGCTGTATTTGACATAGGCCTTTTGGTGGTTTTCTGCGTTTCTTAGCAGGATCTAATACGCCATTCAAACGATTGACCATCTTAGAGAAAGAAAAGGGAAGAGATTTCTAGAAAATGGCAACACAATTCATAGAAGCGGTTCAGTCATAACCACTCATCATATCTATGCATCAAGCAGAATAAAAAGAAAGACTTGCAGCAAGGTTTTCCTAGTAGAGTACTCTTAGGCCGAACACTTAGATCAATCGAAACTTGATTCTACGAAGCTACTCAGGTGAACTACATATACACGACCCATTTAAGTATAGGCCATCTAGATTTACCCAGCACGGGCCTCCGAGTATATTGGTCAATCCTGATCTACACGAGTTATACGGAGGTCCCTAACAAAAGTTCTTGCACCTTCCTAACCAGGAAGTTTTAAACTGACGTATGCACAAGCATAGGTGCGTTTTTTGCAGCCTGCGTAGCATATATTAGAGTCTACCTAGCGTATATTAAGGCACGCAAACTTTAAAGATTAATTTACTAGCCTAATACTATATATAATAAATATTCCTTATTAAGTTTTTTAATTTATACTTAGTAAGATAATATATAAAAATATAAAAAGCAGTAATAAGTATTATTGACCGAGTTTACGAGGTCTATACTTACGGATCCAGATTTTAAACTTTGCCAAGCCAACTTCTAATTGGTCTAAAAAAAGTTGCGGGCGGTATCTACTTGTAGAATACACGTGACGAACATTAAAATATTGGAACATTAAAATACCTTTTAGTTGACATCTTTATTAACATCTATTAATACTACTATACGCGTCTTAGCTATAGCAAAGCCTGCTTTAATTAGGTATAGCAAGTGCTGTTTAATGTAACCCCGTATTAATTTTATTAAAAACAGCCCATCTACTAAGCTTTTAAAGCTATATTAATTATATTGGTTAAAGGCGCGTTTCCCCTATATATTACCTCTACTTCTGCTTACTTCTCTAGGCCTTTAAATATAGTTTAAATAAGCGGAAAGCTCTTACGGAGCTAGGTTCTATTACTAAGACTTATCCTGCAAAGCGCTAGCCAAATACTCTACCTAGAAATGGTACTAAGAACGCCTTTTTACCTTGCGGCCAGAACAGTTAAGATACCCCTAAAATTGCTTAGTAACGGAGGGCAATTATAGCAATATAATGGGAGCACCGCTTTCTAAATCGGTAGGGTAAAGCTTACTTATAGACTCCTCCACTATATACACCAAATAAGGCTCCAATACCTTCTCTAACGGTAATACCTACCCTAGCGTTAATACTACCTATTTCGGGGTAAGCTCTAACTATAGCTATACTACCCGTTTCGGCTGTTAATTGGGAGCAAATTAAGAAGTTTAGGAGTACGCTATAAGCTAAACGTATAGAGACGTGTAGGCGTTATAAGGAGCAGTGGTTTTAAATAGGCCTAGCTATAGAGGGTAATAATATCGGTATATGCAAAGCCTGCATTAGGGACGCCAATAGCCTTAAGGATTTAGCCCTTTCTTCCCTATTTAGTAAAGGCAACGAGCTTAATCCGGGGCCCGTTCCTGGCTTCTTACCTATACTTACCGCTGTAACGGAACCTTGTAGTAAGTACTACAATAGGCTCGTTAATGGGCTAGGTGTGTAGGTATTGCAAGTAAGTTAACAACGTGATAATAACTAGTGGAGTGGTTGCCTAACAGATTAACTCTAATTATATTCTAAGAATCACTATAAGGAAAAAACTATCTAGAGTAGGGACTGTGGTCCTTTAAATATATAACCGTACTCCTAGGAAACCCTCCTTATACGTGAGGTATACATTATACGTAAGGTACGTAAGTCCCTCTCGTTCCTCTCGTCCCTTGCGTAGCATATTATATAATTTACTTACTATTCCTTATTATATGGTTCTACTGGCTCTATACTAGACCGTGTTTATATTAACTAACTAGCTTCTTTCAACTCCCTTCCTAGTAGTTATAATATTGTACTTAAAGCGTCCGTAACACTATCTTCCTCCTTTCTATCTTTATCCTTAAAGATTCTAAGTATCTCTAAGTCGTTTATTAGAGGTATAATATCTGTTTAATTAATCTGGTTAACATTATTACTTATTATACCTAAAGTATCTTCTTCTTTATACGCGTAATATTGTGCACGCACTGTTGCTATTATACTATCGCTAGGTAAAATAATGCCATCTCTATATTCTCGTTATATAAAAGAGGGGTTAGTCTATATCGCGTTAGCGAGTCCTTCGTCTTAGCAACCTTCCTCTTATTTAGAGTGTACTAAAGCAAATATTTATTCGTCCTGTGACGTTCGCTTTTTTACTAATGCTAAGTATACGCGTCCTATGACTCTTAATAGTCTTTAAGTTCCCTAAGTAATTTATTATAGGGTCTCGTGTTTAGTCTACTACTGCCTATCTAGATAGTAAGCTAACTTAAGCTCTTGCTAAGTTGGAATATTCTTGGGATGTAGAGCAGAAGGCTCTAGAGGCCCGTATTACTACATTTACTTATCTCCTTCGTCTTAAGAAAGTTTATAAGAAGGTTTATTTTAAGGAGTGGAAGCTTATAAAATAAGGTTTGCTGGAACTTAGTAATAAAAGAACGGATTCTCTTTAATCGGCGAAGGAAACAACTCTAAGTAGTTCGGCAGTTGCTCCTCCTAGGTCCCCCTTAGATAACTCATTTTTTAGTAATCTTCCTTTATTAATATTACCTAACCTATTCTCTTCCGATACTCCTATACCTTTCCTATAACATTCTTTAAATTTTTTATTATTTCCTAGGTAGTTTTATTATAGCCTATCCACTTAACCTTATACTATATTTTATCATTAACGTCCTTATAACTAACGATCTTTAAAACTTACTATTTGTCTTCTTCTTATCCTCTATACGTGTCTGCTTTATAAACTAGTGGCTTAATATTCCTATATACTGGCTCTAGTATTGCGATATGTTATATAGGGTAGATTTTTATCTTGGCTAGTAGGTTTAACTTAAACGTAACTAGTAAAATTCTTTACGTAATTTTAAAAGGTCCTAGTCTAACGTGGTCTAATTTCTTACTTAGTTATTAACTTTTAAAATTTTTATATAGTAGCCATACTTTATCTCCCTCCTTAAGATCTAGTCCCTTAAATCTCTTAGCGTCATAGTATTTTTTTATTCTTTGCTATACTACCTTAGCTATTTCCGTAAGGTTCTTATAAAGATTTATTAGTATCTCTATCCTTTATTTAGCTATACTACTTATCTTCTTTACTTAATATGGCGATAATAATGTTCTTAGCTCGTATCTATAATTTGCCTTAAATAGTAACGTACCTATTCCTTCTTATAGTATTGCATTGTATACAAACTATATAACTAGTAATAATAATACCCAATTGTTCTATGCATAATTAATATAGTGCCTTAGATACTGCTCTAGTGTCTAATTTAATCTTTCCGTTTAACCGTCTATCTGCGGATAATATACGGTGGAAGTTGCTGCTTAAATTCCTTGCTCCGCTAAGAATACCTCCTAGAATGCTACTATAAATCTTAGATCTCTATCCGATATAATCTTACTTAGTACTCCATATCTTATAAACACTTCTTTAATATAGATTCTAGCGACATCTTCTACTAATATCTCTTCTGTACACGCTATAAAGTATCCCTACTTTATAAGCTTGTCTACTATTACTAAGATTGCATTATAATCTTATCCAATAATAGGATCTCTTAATTTTGGCAGCTTAATAATAAAGTCCCATAATATAACCTCCCATAGTCTCTCTAGTATTTTAATAGGTTATAGCCCTCTATATAGCTTATGCCTTATTAGTTTATTCCTCTAGCAATTTAAACACTCTCTAGTAACCCTTCTAGCTATTCTCTAGATTCCGTCAATAATATACTCCCCTTAGAGTCTTAACACTAAGCCCGTGGCCCTATTATGTCCTTAAGTTAATCCTCTATAGAAGTCTTCTATAAAGTGCTCTGCTATACTTCTTAGGATATACTTTACTTCTTAGTTTTCGTATATATCCGTCTATAGATCTTCTAGCTACGCTTTTAGAATTCTCTGTACCTAAAAGCTTTCCGGTAACTTATAGATTCTTTTTAATTCTTCCTAAGTTGCTATAATTTTCAAATAATTATACCTAATTAATCTATCTATGTCTTTTCGCAATAAAGCCCCTAATAGCTTTTTATTATTTTGTAGTTTAGCCTTTTAACTTAGAGTATCTGCTCTCATATTATCTGTACCCTTAGTATACTAAATCTTAAAATGGTATTCCGCAAGCATCTCTACCCATCTAACCTATTTTTAGTTAAGTTCCTTTATCATTAGGAATCCTATTAGGTTCTTATAGTCCGTCTTAACTATAAATGGTTTTTCTGTACCTTGTAAGAATGCTCTTTATTCCTTTAGTGCTATAACTATACCTAATAACTCCTTATTATAAATGTCATAGTTTAACTCTAGTAGTGTTATCTTTTGACTATAGTATGCCACTGGGTGCTATCCGTCTGGATACTTTTATATAAAGTATACCCCTAGTATAAAGTCTAATGTATTTGTTTCTATAACCGTCTTTAGACCTAGTTAATAGATCCTAAAAACTGGCTCCTAGGTAAATAATTCTTTAACTTTCTTAAATAGTTCTTATTATTCCTTTCCCTATGCCTATAGTTTTTCTTTTTTTGTTAACCGCGTAAATGGTTTAATATTCTTTAACTATTGCGCTATAAACCTTCTGTAGTAATTGCAAAACCCTAAAAATAATTTTAACTACATAATATTCTCTAGTTCCTGCTAATTCACTATAGCCTTAATCTTCTTTAGATCTATACTAAGTTGGCCTAGTTTAATAATAAATCTGACGAAATCGGTCTTCCTAGTAAAGAACTCGCATTTCTTAATTGCTACTAGCATCTGTTCTTTCTATAGTCTCCTTAAGACCCATTTAATATGTTCTCCATATTCTTTCTTACTTATTAAGTAGATGATAATATCGTTAAGATATACTATAATAAATTCATCTAAGTATTCTCCTAATATATTGTTAATTCGCTTCTAGAACGTTGCTAGTGCGTTTATAAGTCCGAATTATATAACTAATGGCTTATATAGTCCTTCCTTTAATCTAAAGGCTGCCTTCTATTTATCGCCTTCCTTAATTCTGATTTAATAGTACGCCTATCTCAGATCTATCTTTATAAAGATTTGCGTATTACCTATCCTGTCTTAGATTTCGCTAATTAAGGGTAAAGGATACCTATCCTTTCTAGTAATACTATTTAACTGTCTATAGTTAATATACAGCCTTAGTTTGCTATTTTTCTTTAGTATAAATAGTACTGGATAACCTGCTAATAATTGTAATGGTCTAATGTATCCCTTTTATAAGTTTTCCTAAATAAACTCTTTTAATACTCTACCTTCTTCTTTAGTGAGCTTATAGATTAGAAAGAACCTTAAACTTATTCCTAGTTTTAATTCTATCTTATAGTCCTATACTGCGTATTCTAATAGCTTTTCACTCTTTAGTAACCATAGTTTCTTACCATACTTATAGTATCTCTTTAGTATATAGCTTAGCCCTTTTTCTATTTCTTTATAGGTTGCTCCTACTTAGTACCATACTATCTTAGCTTATTATTATATCTTATGGCGTTAAGTATCTCTAATATTGACCTAACCTATAATCTAATTGATCTTTAGATTATATTCCTATAACTAAGGCATTCCTAATACTGCCTTATTATTTCCTAATAGTAATATGTCAAAAGACATCTTAATCTGTCTCCCTTTAATGGTTATTTAAATAGGTCCTATTTTAAGGTTAATAATGCCTCCTCTATAGGCTATTAGATCTCCTAAAATTGTCACTAATAGGTAAGGATATTCCTTTTTTCTATATAGTAACCCTATTCTTTTAACTACTGCTAGCGAGATGTGGTTCCTTGTTGCTTTACTATCTATTAGTACCTTAAACTATTAATCTTGCTACTTAACTCATAAATTTAGGTGTTGTCCTTAAATTCCTTTAAGGGTTTAAGGCTCTACTACTGGTTCCCTTTAGTCCTATAGGCCTCTACTTTTCCTAATTAATAGCTGCTTAATCCTATTTATACTTAGTCTAACTTAAGCTAATACTTAGTTCGCTTTTTATCTTTAATATACTATAGATAGGTGTTCTCTAAACATTCCTACTATTATCGTTTATTTAGGTATTCTTCCGTAAGAAATCTTCCTAATTAAAGCGTTAAGTCCCCTTATTCTTAAACTTCTATGGGATGCTAACTATATATATACTTAGCATTCCTAAACCGTCTCTTATCTAGTGCCTAATATATTCTTATAGGGTATTTCCGGTTCTTTTCTTTTGGGTTTTTGTGTATATTATATATATTATCTACGTATGCAATCTATGCCAATATATAGTGCGCTAGATGTCTTAGGTTAACTCTTAACTTATCTTTATCTTTAAGTTTAAACCTCTATCGCGTTAATCTAAACGTTACTGTCTTATTTGCTAGTACTAATATTCGCATTATCTCTTTTTAGTCTACAGCTTATTCCTCTAGATTCTTTAACGTTATAATTAAGGCTCCTTTAATATAACTTATCTGTCTCTTAAATATTGCCTAATTTAGTATAACCTTTTCGTCTAACTACATATAAAAGTCTTCCTACTTATTATTATATTGTTGCCTAAACCACTTACGGTATAACTTACTAAGTGTGTACAATCTGTCTGTAAGAAAGTATCTTTTTATTACTGCTTTATAACAGCCTTTTATGTGTTATTCTTAGAACCTAGTAGGAATTCCTAGATTTTCCTCTTCTTCCAGTTCCGTAAGTTACTTAGCTCTAAGTATACCTACCTTTAGCCTATTAATAACCTTTTATATAGGTGTCTTTTTCCTAAAGCGATCTAGCATTCTTAGCTCTATAGATTGCTTTTGCTATACGAAGATTTGTCGTCTGAATTCTTCTATACTTTCTTATAGTCGTCGTCTTTCTAATAGATCCTTAACGTCCTTATACTTTTTAACCAACGTATTAACTTTTTAATCTTTAGTCTAAATACTTTATTTAACTAGTAAGTCTTCTAGGTCTATATATCTGTCTCCTAGTCTAACTACTGTTTGTATTACAGATTCTCTAATCTATAAAGAAGCTCCTTACTTCTTGTCTATGGGTGTCCTTATTTATGCTCTAAATTCTTAGTCCCTTAGATTCTTTAATCCTAAGCTTACTTCTAACTTAAGCTTAGCTCCCGCCTTAGTCTAACTAGGCGTCCGTAGTGTTCTCATCTCTTCTTAAGAGTCTTAAATCTTACTTATCTTGTCTTGAGAATCTTGTGCCTATGGGAAACTCTGTCCTAAGCTTATTCGTATGTCTTTAAACTGAGCTGCTGCCCTACTCTATCGGTTTCTGTCCGTTGTGGGTTCTTGGGTTATCCTTATCCTATCTTTAGAATCTTAGATCTCTCTTATCTTGTCTTAAAAATCTTAAGCCTTTAGCCTTTTGCCTTTATTAAGTAGTAAGCTAGTACTAGTAGTCGTCTACTTACTTAATCTCTTCTAGATACTGCTCCTGCCGTCTTATAAAGTGATAGACAGTGTAAGAGATGGATGGATCAAGATTGGATCGGGATCCATTAATCCACTAATCCACGCCTAATCCATTGGTGGCGTGGATATGGATCTAGATCCAAACTTTATCCATTCTTAGGGCACGTCCGATACCTTTTTGGATACTACTAGCCATATACCCCCTAAATGACACGCATATACCCTCCAATTAATACGCATATACCCCCTACCTTATTTAGTTTAGACGCTTCTTTATTAAGTTAGATGCATCCTCATTAAGTTAGAATATCACGTGCGTTTAACTTGTTTGTGCTTGCATCGCGAAAATCAAAGTGCGCGCCATGCAAGTTTTATAACTGCAACATCACGATTAAGTCTTAATTTTAGTTATATTATAAGTAGTAGAGTCTTAATTTAGATCGCGCCTAAATTAATTAATTAATTGTGTAGTGCTTT
>Ga0307515_10014462_pt1 | contig 14627 bp, 21 predicted proteins | sample 17_EM_MG_FD_194513 | JGI IMG/M metagenome (GOLD analysis project Ga0307515, IMG submission 194513) | Populus trichocarpa ectomycorrhiza microbial communities from riparian zone in the Pacific Northwest, United States - 17_EM | ecosystem: Host-associated > Plants > Roots > Unclassified | place... | reverse complement strand
AAAGTGGAGGATACTTTGTAAAAGATTCCAGCATGTATCCCCTGGATAATGTCTGGACGAATTGATTATAAAATCACAATGAATCCTCAATGTATCCCCTGGATAAGTGCCCCCTTGCCCCCAGTGTATCTTCTTGATGAGCTGATGGACGGGATCGCGTTCGGATGATCGATATTGACGAATATGAAAAGTCGGCCATCTCAGAAGGTGACACGGGTGGGTGGGAGGAAAAAAGTGGGCGGTGAATCGCAGTCGGGTGTAGGGAGCTTTGCGACGAGTCGCGAGAGGAGAGGGAGTTGATTGAGGTGTTCGCAAAGGGGATGGAGGTCTTCGAGGAGTTTTGTCGAGTGACTAGAAAATTTTCTAAGCGAGTTTTCAAAGAGATGAGACTGAAGAACCTGGTCCTGGCATGGGTTCCAAAACAATCAATGAGGCCGGAGAGTGGGGAGCGAAGGAACCATCTGTAGGCTCGAACGTCGACAACACGCTGGTCGGGGAGCTATTTCCGGGGATGCCTGAGACGAGATCAGAAACTTTTGAAGTTTCGGAAGTCAGAACTAGTGGAGCGTTGTGGTTCAGAATCTCCTCCTACAACCGCAAGGATAGGGGAGCGAGATTCTTGGTTGGGGATCTTTCGGGAGGTGGCGGAATGCCATGCAGGAAAGGGTTTCCACAAGGAAGTGGTTGCTCGAATGATGAGAGGTCTGGAGAGGAACAGACAACGCACCTGCCCCTGTAATGTATGGTGCACGGGAACTGCCGGCGTTGGTCAGCGAGTAAGTACCCTAAGTTACTTTGGTACTGAACCGGGTCACGATCGTCCCGGTATTATTTCCCATTCGTTCAGTACCTTTCCAGTACCCAAAAGATCATGTGCCCATTTTCATGGTGAAGTACCGCGGGCACATGACGGGTACTTACTGCAAGTAGCGCCAGTTCCCACAGTGGGGGTGGAGGAACAGAGCGAATCAATCCAAAAAACTTGGCTCTGGGGTACATGCACTCTATTTAATGTGTAGAATATGACAACCGGTTTGAAGGAGGGTCATATATTTTTGGCCATTGCGACATTGGAACAACGTGCGACATGATCAAGATAGAATCGAGGCCCGTTACCATATTTGGGCCAAAAAGTTTTGCTATCTCGACCCGAAACAGTGGAGTGCAGACCCTCACCAAAACACCAAACAACCGTCAGCCCGAACTCTGAATTCGAGGCTGGATTCCAGCCTACTCCATGGCAGCCGCTCCCTCACCCCTCAAATGCTGTCATACACCTCCACCCCACAAATTCGGACTTCCGCGATCGGTTCAATGGTTTTGTTGACGCTTCCGTTGAAGCGCTCGGTTTGTGAAAACGCGCCAATGCGTACTCCACCGGCCAAGTGCTTCCAAGTGCGAGGACACTGACCTGGGCTTTTTCTCATGTCCCTCTTTCTTACATATACACAAAACTCCTATCTCAGTCGCCACATCACCACATCGGATGGGCCCCGCTGGACCGCTGCGCAAACACGAGCTCCGAGACCTATTTTCAGCGACCCAATACTGTAGGAATACGACCAACCCGGCGGTCATTTGTCATTTCTCCAGCCAAAACTGATTTGATTTGACGTTTTTGATGCCGGGTTGGTCGTGCCCGTGCAGTAGCTCCATGTTTCAAAACGACCGCCCGGGGTGCCGAGTCCTATTGACAAGAATCAGATTTACGGCCGGTACATCTCCCTAACCTCTTCATTTCCTCTTTCTTTGGTGTAGCGGCTGAAGAACACCGCCTGGTCGGTCAGAGCGCATGACCGCTCCGTGAGATTCCCGTAGCCCCGTTATTTCCCACAACATGATTGCTGATGTGCGAACCTGTCAGTGTGGTATAAAGGCTCTCGGGGATTTCGTTGGGGGACTTGCTTGTCCCCTCCAATACCCAAACCCTTCCACCCCCGCCCCTCAGTGCTCAGCAACAGACCAAACGATGCTTGGCTGCCTCCTAACAATTTCAGCACTTACTGGACTGGCATTCTCCGCCGTTGGCGACGAATACCGCCAGGCCTGCAAGGCGGTCGAAGCCGCGATATCCAACGCGTCCGAGGTCTACTATCCGGGTGAGTGCGGCTTCGAGCAACTGTTATGATGTCAAGGTTGGAGCTTACGGGCGGACAGGCGACCCCTCATATGCCGAAGGAATTTATCATTATTTCGCATCTAGTCAAGAAAGCCCTGCGTGCGTGGTGGAACCTGGTACCCCAGAAGACGTAGGCAAGATCGTGCGTTCATTTCACTCCGTATCCTTTGCCGCCTTTACTAAGACGCACCGCCCCTTGACAACCAGCTCAAAGTGATTGACACTACGAAAACACCATTCGCTGTAAGTGTCCGCAGCCCCCCGCTGGCACTGTAGTCAAACATCTAACACCGCTCCCCGTTGTTTCAGGTGAAGAGTGGTGGTCACATTACGAATCCCGGGTTCTCTTCGACAGAGGGAATTCATATCTACACCAGAAGGTTTTCCCAAGTGACATACGATGAGGCATCTGGCACCGTCAAAGTCGGGACCGGCCAGACCTGGGGTTCTGTATACCAACAACTCCATGACCACCGCGTCAGTATTCTTGGTGGGCGCGTAAATGGGGTAAGTGGGTCCCGTGATATCCTCAGTCGGAGAATTCTCAACCCTGCCGCGTAACAGGTCGGTGTGGGTGGATTCCTACTCGGCGGAGGTTGGTTCCCAGAGATTCTCCGCTGCTTTGTACACTAACCAATTGCCAACAGGGTACTCCTACAAGACTAACCAATATGGCCTCGCCATCGACACCATCGTCGGTTACAACTTGGTTCTACCCAACGGGACAGCCACCTGCGTGACAAATTCGACTCACCCCGACCTCTTCTTCGGTTTGAAGGGAGGATTCAACAACTTTGTGAGCCATTTTTCTAACGCCACCGTCACCCTGTTCAACTCGCCGAATTCCAGGGGATCGTGACGGATTTCACGATGACCGCATACCCCCAAACCGAAGTATGGGTACGTACGGTCCGCTTTGTTACCGTCCATTGAAGAAGTGTTAACCCATTCTAGGGTGGAATAATCACCTATTCCGCTTCCAATTTCGACCAAGTCCGCGCCGCTATCGCAGATTTCTCAGCCCATGTCCAGGACCCAAAGGCTGTAATTCTTCCTCAATATCTCAGCGATGGAGCAAACCAGACCGTCACCCATGTGATCTTTTATGATGCTCCAAGTCCACCACCCGGTATCTTTGACAAATTCACAAATATCCCATCTGTTTCGAGCGACCTGAAGACTCGCCCATACCTCGACGCAATCTTGAAAGATGGTACCCCTGGTTTTCGGTGAAGTCATTCCAGAACTCGTTTATTAGTCCCTCTGGTAACCTCCTTTTATAGCTGTACCTTCCACATGCTCGGTGTCAGCCACTTCAGTGAAACCTTACTGGAAGCAGTCGAGAATGAACTTACGGTCAGTGCGCTCCCCTCCTACTTCCGAACCAAACTCAATCCTGTTCTTTCGCGTAGAACTCGGCCGCAAACCTAATTCCCAAGGGCGCAGTTGTCGTCTCTTACGATGTTGAACCCTTCCTTCAGAGCTACCTCACCCACGCAAACTCCCCGTCAGCCTTCCCGTCCCCAGCCGCTCGCCAGCCGGGCAAGGCTCCCAACCCACTCCTCGTTTGGTGTTCTTGGGAAAACCCTCTCAATGACGATGAGTTCGTTGCAGCAATAGAGGAATCTGTTAACCGTCTTGCCGTCGTTGCCAAGGCGGAGGGATCGCTCATTGATGACCCCTCGGCGGTGTACGGAAACTACGTGAACGCCAAAACTCCTCTTGTCGATATATATGGAGAAAATTTGCCAAGGTTGCGAGAAATTCAAGATCAGATTGACCCTAACAACGTGATGAGCTTGTCGGGCGGATTCAAGTTCTAATTGGCGTGCCTCGATAGCCTCAGTGGTTGTATGTTGATTCCTTCCACTGTTCGTTGATACGAATTTCTTCTGCCCGAGGATCACCGCTATATCTACTGTTTAATTCAGTTTGCCCCGGACCGCGGGTACTTTATTTTGCTCTTCACCTCCTTACAATATTTATTCCCGAAACATGTTTAATGGCATTCGACAAGCTTTGACAGGAAAACGCGGACTCGTTTGGGTGTGTGGGAATTCCTGCGGCGCGATCGAGGATCCCAGCAGGTTGTGGGCCTCCACGACATACCTGGTACGAACCCGAACGCACGGGGTAGGTGGACGGGGGCTATCCCACCACGGCACAAACCCTACGTTGAAAGATCGAAACTCAACACTTCTGCCAAGTTACTAGTGGAAAATTGCGGATCGGGATTTACGGTATTCCACCCAAGGGACGGGGAGGCCCACAATTCCCTTTGAAAACCCGGCACTTCCCAAATTGCCCGTCGCCGCCGGGCTACAAGTCAATAACACCGCTGAGCTATTTGATTCTAGATCCTTCTGGAAGGTGGAAAGGGCCAAAAGTTAGCGAGCTGGTGGGGTTTCTAAATGTGCGACTTTCGTGGGTGATCCCATCTCTTTCCCTGGGAACCATTGGAAAACTTCACATTGCCACCTTGACTCGTGCGCTGGCCAACGACCACAGCCCCCGTCTGTTTTTGTAAATTTGGCTTCAAGAGCGTTCTTGCGTCTTGAAGTGGCAGCTTTTCCCACACATACAACTCCTATTTCAATCATCATATCATCAGAACAGATGGATTCCGCTGGCGCCAACACGCAAACACGAGCTCCCAGACTTTTATACATCGAACCTGCGATCCCGTCGCCCCCTGTTCCAAAAGAACCGTCTCGCGAATGTCCCCTAGTGACAACGAAACAGACTACAGCTGGTATCTCCGAGTCTCTGGCCCTGTAAATGTGGTATAAGAGGTCTCGGAGATCACGTCGGAGGATGTACTTGTTCGACGCCCAAACCTCCCACTCCCCACTCTTCGGCGCTCGGCAACGGACCCGACGATGCTCAGCCGCCTCCTGACGATTTCAACACTTATTGGGCTAGCACTCTCAGCCGTTGGCGACGAATACCACCAGGCATGCAGGGCGGTCGAAGCCGCGATGTCGAACGCGTCCGATGTATACTATCCGGGTGAGTATGACCACGAGCAAATATTTGGTAGCAAGGCTAAAGCTCATGGGTCAACAGGCAACCCCCTGTACACCAAAGGGGAGTATCATTATTTCGCATCCAGTCAAGAAAGTCCTGCGTGCGTGGTGGAACCTGGCACCCCAGAAGACGTGGGCAAAATCGTGCGTTTAATTCATTCAGCGTCATCCGGCATCCTTCACCGCCCTCGTTAAGACGCAGCATCCCTTGTCATCAACAGCTCAAAGTGGTTAACGCTTCGAAAACCCCATTCACCGTGAGTGACCGCATCATTCTGCTGATCCCGCCCGATGGTCAAATATCTGACGCCACTGTTTCAGGTGAAGAGTGGTGGTCACGCCATTAATCTCGGGTTCTCTTCGACAAAGGGAATTCATATCTACACCGGAAAGTTCTCTCAAGTAACGTATGATGCGGTATCCGGCACTGTCGTAATCGGGACTGGTCTGGTCTGGGAGGCCGTATATCAACGACTCCAAGACCACCGTGTCAGCGTTGTTGGTGGGCGCGCAACTGGGGCGAGTGGGTGTCGCGATCCCTTCATTCGGAGTATTCTCAATCCTGTTGTATAACAGGTCGGCGTGGGTGGCCTCCTACTCGGTGGAGGTTGGTTCCTAGAGGTTCTCCGCCGCTTCGTGCGCTCACCTACCAATAGGGTACTCCTTCAAGACTAATCAATACGGCCTCGCCATCGACACCATCGTCGGCTTCACCCTGGTTCTACCCAACGGGACAGTTACCTGTGTGACCCAATCGGCTCATCCCGACCTCTTCTTCGGGTTGAAGGGAGGATTTAACAACTTTGTGAGCCATTTTTCTGACACCACCGCTATTTTGCTCAACTCGCATTCCAGGGGGTTGTGACAGATTTCACGATGATCGCGTTTCCGCAAACCGAAGTTTGGGTACGGATGATCCGCTTTTTCATTGTCCATCGGCGAAGTGTTAACACCTATGCTAGGGTGGATTGATCACGTACTCCTCCCTCAATTTCAAAGAAGTCCGTACCGCTATTGCAGATTTCTCGGCCCACGTCCAGGACCCAAAGGCCATAATTCTTCCTTCTTATATCAGCTTTGGAGAAAACCAGACTGTCACCCAGATAATCTTTTATGACAGTCCAACTCCACCACCCGGTATCTTTGACAATTTCACAAACATTCCGTCTGTTTCGAGCGACCTGAAGACTCGCCCATACGCCGATGCGGTCGTGACCATTGATGCCGCCGGTCTTCGGTGAAGCCATTTCAGAATTCGTTTCTTGGTCCCTGTTGACCTCCTCCCGTAGTGGTTCCTACCACATGCTCGGCGTCAGCCACTTCAGCGAGACCTTACTGAAAGCAGTCGAGGATGAACTCACGGTCAGTGCAATATCTCCCTATTTCCGAACCAAACTCAATTCTTCTCCCCCCCTCGTAGTACTGGATCGCCAAGTTAACTCCCAAGAGTGGAGTCTTCTTCAATTACATCGTTGAACCCTTCCTTCAAAGCCACCTCTCCCACGCAAACTCCCCATCAGCCTTCCCCACCCCGGCTGCCCGTCAGCCAGGCAAGGCTCCCAACCCACTCCTCGTTTGGTTCGGTTGGGAAAACGCTCTCTACGATGATGAATTCGTTGCAGCTGTAGAGGAGTCTGTCAAACGGCTTGCTGCTGTTGCAAGGGCGGAGGGGTTGCTCATCGATGACCCCCCGGCGTTGTATGGGAACTACGTGGACGCCAATACTCCCCTCGTCGATATATATGGGGAGAATTTGCCAAGGTTGCGAGCACTTCAAGACAAGATTGACCCTCACAACGTCATGGGCTTGTCAGGCGGATTCAAGTTCTAATTGGTGTTTCTCGAGAGCCCCAGTGGTCGTACGTTTACTCCTTCTACTGTTCGCTGATACGAACTCATTCTGCACGAGACTTCTACTGTTTGATGCAGTCTTCCCCAGAGTGTGGGTACGTCATGTAACTTTACACCTCCTAACAATGTGAATTCCCAAAGCATGCGTGATACACGGCAAACAAGTGGTGTTCGACGAATTTAGGAAAACCTGGACTCGTTTGAGAGTGTGGGGATTCCGGGGGCGATCGAGGTTGAGCAGCGGGTTGTTGGTCCCAGCGACGCACCTGGTAAATGCGAACCTGAACGCATGGGGGCGGTGGACGGGGGTTGTCTCACCATGGCACAAATCTTACGTTGAAAAATCGAAATTCAACACTTCTGCAAAGTTGCCACCGGAAAATTGTGGATCGGGATTGTACGGTATTCCGCCTGAGGGATAGGGGAGGCGCATCATCCCCCCTAAAACCCGACCCTTCCCAGACAGTGGGTGAACTGATGAGGTTCGCAAGTGGGTAAAGGGACTACTTCTCCCCATCCCGAACTTCTTTTCACGCTATTTTCGCACGGTCGTCCTTTGCACCGTAGCTTTGCCGAGCACAATTCTGTGCTTGTTGGTCTCTTCCAAGTTGACAGCATGCACCAGGACCATACCATGTCCCCCGACGTCCAAAGAATTACACGGGCGATACCGGGTGAATACAAGATGCATGGCATAGTGAATCATGTTTTGATGTTCGAGTTATCATGGACTTTCTATCTGAATGCGTACGATTCTTGTAGGTGATCCCATCTTTTCCCCCGGGAACTGCTTGCATTGGGAAACTGCACATCGCCACCTTGACGCAGTCTCATGCGCTGGCCAACGATCACAGCCCCCATCCATCTTTGTAAATTTAGCCTCATGGGTCTCCATTCGCCTTACTTGATCTCAAAGCGACGGCTTCCCATCTTTCCCACACATACGACTATTATCTCAATCACCGCATCATCAAAGCAGACAGGCTCCGCTAGCGTTGACACGCCAACATGAGCACCGGCACTTTTGTACATCGAACTAGCGATCCCATCGTTCTATGTGCAAAAAGAGCCGACCTGTGAGCGTCTCCTAGTAACAACAAAACGGATTCATAACTGGTATCTCCGGTCCCTGGCCCCGTCATTTCCCACAATAGGGCTGTCGATGTATGATCCTGTCAATGTGGTACAAAAGATCTCGGAGATCTCATCGGAGGATGTGCTTGTCCGACGCCCAAACCTCCCACTCCCCACTCTTCAGCGCTCGGCAACGGACCCGACGATGTTCAGCCGCCTCCTGACGATTTCGATGCTTATCGGGCTAGCACTTTCAGCCGTTGACGACGAATACCACCAGGCATGCAGGGCGGTCGAAGCCGCGATGTCAAACGCGTCCGATGTCTACTACCCAGGTGAGTATGACCGCGAGCAAATATTCGGGAGCAAGGCTGAAGCTTATGGGTGAGCAGGAAACCCCCTGTACACCAAAGGGGAGTATCACTATGTCGTATCCAGTCAAGGAAGTCCTGCGTGCGTGGTGGAACCTGGCACCCCAGAAGACGTAGGCAAAACCGTCATCCGGCATCCTTCGCCGCCCCCGTTAAGGCGTAGCACCCTCCTAATAAACGGCTTAAAGTGATCAACGCTACGAAAACCCCATTCGCGGTGAGTGACCGCAGCCTTCTGCTGATCCCATGCCAAGGTTAAATATCTGATGCCACTCCCTGATGTTTCAGGTGAAGAGTGGTGGTCACACTTCAAATCCCGGGTTTTCTTCGACAAAGAGAATTCATATCTACACCGGGAGGTTCTCTCAGGTGACGTATGATGCGAAATCCGGCACTGTCGTAATCGGGACTGGCCTGACCTGGGATACCGTGTATCAACGACTCCGGGACCACCGCGTCAGCGTTGTTGGTGGACGCGCAAATGGGGTGAGTGGGTTTCGCGATTCCCTCGGTCGGAGTATTTTTAACCCTGTTCCTGTCGCGTAACAGATCGGTGTGGGTGGCCTCCTACTCGGCGGAGGTTGGTCCCTGGAGGTTCTCTGCCACTTTGTAAGCTAACCGATCACCAACAGGGTACTCCTTCAAGACTAACCAATATGGCCTCGCCATCGATACCATCATCAGCTTCACCTTGGTTCTACCCAACGGGACAGTCACCTGCGTGACCAATTCAACTCACCCCGACCTCTTCTTCGGGTTGAAGGGAGGATTTAACAACTTTGTAAGCCATTTTTCCAACGCCACCGCTACCCAAAGGCTGTAATTCTTCCCTCGTACATCAGGTATGGAGAAACCCAGGCTATCTACCAGGTGATCTTTTATGACGGTCCAACTCCGCCACCTGGTATCTTTGACAACTTCACGAATATTCCATCTGTTTCGAGCGACCTGAAGACTCGCTCATACGCCGACGCGATCTCGGCCGCTGGTACTGCTAGTCGTCGGTGAGGTCATCTCAGAGCTCGTTGCCTAGTCCATCTACTGACCTTCTTCTGTATTTGTTCCTTCCACATGTTCGGCGTCAGCCACTTTAGTGAGACCCTACTGGAAGCGGTCGAGGATGAACTTACGGTCAGTGCGTTTTCCTATTCCCGAACCAGGCTCAATTCTTTTCCCTCTCGTCGTATTGGACCGCCAAGTTGATTCCCAAGGGAGCACTCTTCGTCAATTATGTCTTCGAACCCTTCGTCCATAGTTACCTCTCCCACGCAAACTCCCCATCAGCCTTCCCGTCCCCGGGTGCCCGTCAGCCAGGCAAAGCTCCCAGCCCACTCCTCGTTTGGTTCGGTTGGACAAACCCTCTTTACGACGATGAGTTCGTTGCAGCAGCAGAAGAATATGTTAATCGCCTTGCTGCTGTTGCCAAGGCGGAGGGATTGCTTATCGATGACCCCCCGGCATTGTACGGGAACTATGTGAACGCCAATACTCCCCTCGTCGATGTATATGGGGAAAACTTGCCAAAGTTGCGAGCACTTCAGGCCAAGGTTGACCCTAACCACGTCATGGGCTTATCGGGCGGTTTCAAGTTCTGATTTTTCATTGTTTGCCTCAACAGGCTGAGTGGATATATGTTTATTCCTTCCACTGTTCGTTGGCACAAATTCCTTCTGCCCGAGATATAACTGAGATTCCTGTCGTTCGATGTATTTTGCCACGGAGTGTTGGTAAAGTTCACGTAACTCTGCATTTCCTAACAAATTGTATTCCCGAAGCATGTGCGACATGCGGCAGACCATACTAGGCTACCATTAGCACGGCTAACGCAAACCCTCAGGCGTCCCGGTGAACTATTAATACCCCAATCGCCTTGCCAAGGAAAGGTATGGGACACTGTCTTCGAGGCTATTAGGGGTGTCAAATCTGGAATTATTCTCCCGAGTGGTAGTCCTGGTACGCCCTGGGTTAACGTTGTTCTCTTGAAACGAACAAGCTACGGAGGCCCTGTTGCGATCTCGAGCAATGCAACGAGCCTGTACGTCTGGTGACCCCCGTCCACTTCCCGTCAGTTTACTCTGAAAACAAGGTTTCCGGGTCTAACATCATCTCCCAAGCTCCCCCAATGGTCTCTCTTCAATTGTATCCGCGCCCACATGGTAGGTATTTTTCACCGAAACTTGTGCCCGGGCCCCCGTAGAAGTGGACACCCTTCTGGTCCTATACAATAAGAGCGGTATTGGTGAAGGCGTGAAGGTTCCTGGAAGCCCGAAGGAAACAGGGGAATTTGATGACGGGCGGAACCCATTGGAGTCCACTATCGCCGGCGATGTTGGGTCTACCTAGGCCGTGAGCGTTGACGAGGCCGGAACATGTGTGTACAAGTCGACATACCGTGCAACCACAGAGGTGCTTCCCCCTAAATTTGTACGCCAGATACACCTCGTGTAACTCCAGTGGACCCGTGGCCAAGAAGGTGAGGTTGAATGCCGTTGAGATGCTTCCTTCCTTCCGATCTGAGGTGAACTTTGTGATTGAATGAACGCGTCGCGGTCAAAGAGGAAATCGCCCCCGTTGGATCTCGCTCCCCAGTGACTTCAGATTTGCGGAGGGTGTTGAGAAGACTCGGGTAGCGTGGCCACCGGAGAGTTGGATCTTTGATCGATGCAGCAAACGACCCAGGCACCTAACCATGCCACTTAATGGGTAAACCCTATTTACTCGATACCAGACGCGAATACGATACATACAGTTCCACCATCCGGGATGGTTGCGTTCGAGAGGCCGAATGACCAGGGCAGCGTCTCCAGAACGTGAACATTCCTGATCCCGTGCGTTAGTTGCCGTGTATGGTTGGACCCGATCTCCACGATCCAACCGAGATGGTGGCCGTTTGAACCCGTGATGCAACGAGAGTCGTTGACCCGGGAGGTGTGACAGAAAAGTCGCCTGTCGCGTGGATAGGTGGAGGCACCCGGCACGCCATTGCAGGTTTGGTTGGGGATGGTGCAGGCGTCGCGTGGTCTTAAGTGTACGGTCACTTGGAAACTGTGGATCAGGATTGAACGGTATTCCGCCCCGAGGGATCAGGAGACGCACCATTCCCTCTGAACTGGCATCATACCAGGCCCTTCCAAGATTGCCTATTGCCCAGACGGCGGGTCAGAAACCAGCAACGCTGTTGAGCTATCTGGGCCTGGATCCTTCTGGAAGGTGGAAAGGGCCATAAGTCAGCGAGGTGGCGAGGTTTACGGACAGGTGAACGTACTTCTCCACATCTTGAACTCCCTTTTCGCGTTGTTTCGTATAGTGGCCCTCTACTCACCCCTCCGCCAAATCGACTGGGGCTTCGTCATCGGTCAACGGCTTGAGACCGAGCGCAATCCGGGGTTGTTGGTCTCTTCCGAGATGATTATCTCTCCGTATGATGAAAATGGGTGAGAAGCAAAGAGAGGCACGGCGGTGTGTGGGTGGTGATGCATGATGGTCGGGAGACAAGGAATCCGCTTCAAGGACCCGATCACGTCCTGGTTTCGACCACCTCGACAATGACATCGTCCAGACCAAGCCGGGATACTAGGCCCGCAGTCCCAAGGTTCAACTCGAAGAAGGCTACCCGAAGCTTGCGAAGGAAATCGAATCTGTGGCAAAACGAGAGAAAACAAAGGTGCAGACTCTCGATCCGGCGACCGCGCTTGCACTCGTCAATCCCGATTATTCTCCTCCGGTACACCGACCAAACGCTTAGATAAGTGCAATGGAGTCCAGACGTCCGGAGAGGAGTTACACGGGCGATGTCGGACAGATACCGGATATGTGGCGTGTGGAATCTCGTTTTCTACTGTACTCTGCAACGTCTTGGAATGCTTGAGCTACCCTGGACTTTCTACCTGAGCGCGTCTTTGTGGGCAACCCCCGTCTCTTTCCCCGGGCACTAAGTACTTACATTAGAAACAGCGCATCGTCACCTTGACGCAGTCTCATCCGCCAACCAGTGATGACAGCCCCCATCTATTTTTGTAAATTTGGCTCGTTGTAAATTTAGCTTCAAGGATTCGCCTCACTGTATGATAATCTCAAAGCCTTTCTCACACACACAACTCTCACCTCAATCACCACATCATCAGAATGGACGGGTTCCACGGGCATTAAGTATTAATACCCCAACACGAGCATCGAGGCATCCGTGCGCCGAACCCACGATCCCGTCGTTCTGTGTTCCAAAAGAGTTGCCCCGCGAGCGTCTCCTGGTAGCAACGAAGCAGACTCACTGACTCAACGTTACCCCTTCATGGCGCCGTCTATTCCGAGTGCATCGGTTGCTGATGCATGAACCTGTCAATGCGGTACAAAAGGCTCTTGGAGGTTTCGTTCGGGAGATCTGCTGGTCCCCCCTCTCTCACCCCACTCTTTGAAAGGAGACACGACGATGTTCAGCCGCCTCCTGAAGATTTTTGCACTTACCTGGCTATGTTCTTTCACCGCCGATAGTGAATGCCGCCAGGCCTGCGATGCGGTCGAAGTCGCAATATCCGATGCATCCAAGGTCTACTATCCGGGTGAGTACGACTGCGAGCAACCATTGCGACGGTGAGGCTGGAGCTCATGGGTAGACAGGCAACCCCCTATACACCAAAGGAGAGTTCCATTTTCTCGCATCTAGCCAAGACACTCCTACGTGCGTGGTGGAACCTGGCACCCCAGAAGACGTAGGCAAGATCGTGTGTTCATTTCACTTCACATCCTTCCCCGGCCTCACTAAGACACGCCGCCCCTTGATAACCAGCTCAAAGTGATTGACTCTACGAAAACCTCATTTGCTGTAAGTGACCGCAGCTTTCCGGTGACACTATATTCAAATATCTAACATCACTCTCCCGTGTTTCAGGTGAAGAGCGGTGGGCACACTACGAATCCCAGGTTCTCTTCGACGAAGGGAATTCTTGTCTACAACGGAAAGTTCTCTCAAGTGACGTACGATGCGGAATCCGGCACTGTCATAATCGGGACTGGCTTGACCTGGGATGCCGTGTATCAACGACTCCAAGATCACCGTGTCAGCGTTGTCGGTGGACGCGTAAATGGGGTGAGTAGGCGTCGCGATTCCCTCGATCGGAGTGTTCTTCCCATCACGGAGTCAGCTATGGAGAAAACCAGACTATCACCCAGGTGATCTTTTATGACGGTCCGACTCCACCACTCGGTATCTTTGACAACTTCACAAATATTCCATCCCTTTCGAGCGATCTGAAGACTCGCCCGTACGCCGACGCGATCTCGACTTTTGGTGGCGCTGGTACTCGGTGAAACCATTTCAAAACTCGGTGCTTGATCCCTCTGCTGACCTTCTTCTACAGTGGTTCCCTCCACACGCTCGGCGTCAGCCCCTTCAGTGAGACCCTACTAAAAGCAGTAGAGGATGAGATCACGGTCAGGGTATTCTTCTCCCACTTCTAAATCAAACTCAATACTTCTCCCTCTCGTAGTACTGGACCGCCAAATTGGTTACAAAGGGTGCACTCGTCGTCTCTTACGTCGTTGAACCCTTCCTTCAGAGCTACCTCTCCCACGCGAACCCCCCATCAGCCTTCCCGCCCCCGGCTGCCCACCAACAGGGCAAGGCTCCCAACCCACTCTTCGCTTGGTTCGCTTGGACAAACCCTCTCTATGACAATGAGTTCGTTGCAGCAGTAGAAGAATCTATTATCCGGCTTGCCGCCGTTGCCAAAGAGGAGGGATTACTCATCGATGACCCCCCGGCCTTGTATGGAAACTACGCGAACGTCAAAACACCTCTTGTCGATATATACGGGGAGAATTTAACGAGGTTGCGAGCACTTCAAGCCAAGATTGACCCTAACCACGTCATGGGTTTGTCAGGCGGATTCAAGTTCTAATTGGCATGCCTCGACAACTCCGGTGGTTGTATGCTGGTTCCTTCCACCATTCACCGATACGAACTTCCTTCGCCAGAGATATCGTATGTAACTCTACACCTTCTAAAACGACATGTATTCCTGAAGTATGTGTAATGCACGACATACCGGCGGTATTCAATGAGTTGAGAAAAACGTAGCCTCGTTTGTGAGCGCAGAAATTTCGGAACACTGACGAAGGTCCCGCGTGGACCCGTGGGGCAGGTTTGCTTTTGCGTCAAGTTCCTTTCATATGAAATATATGCACGTTTCT
>Ga0307515_10014461_pt1 | contig 14627 bp, 13 predicted proteins | sample 17_EM_MG_FD_194513 | JGI IMG/M metagenome (GOLD analysis project Ga0307515, IMG submission 194513) | Populus trichocarpa ectomycorrhiza microbial communities from riparian zone in the Pacific Northwest, United States - 17_EM | ecosystem: Host-associated > Plants > Roots > Unclassified | place... | reverse complement strand
GAATAGTACTTTCAGTTTGACCTATATATACTTTATTTGTATTTAGGTTAACACAATGCATTCATAATAAACAGATTATTCAGAATTGTAGCCTCCTTTTTGTATTTGATCTCAATTACTTTAACAATTACTACACATGAGGGAAGGCATTATATTTCTCTTTACTTTATTACTTTTTCCTTATTTCTTTCTATTTGAAATTAATTTAATAACTTGTCGTTATGTAAGTCCACGAACAGTACTCTGTGCTGCGTATCTCCAAAAAGATTCAATCTTTTTTGAAGGACGAGAAGAGCTTCGTCAAGTCTTTTTTTTTTTTGTTTTCGATCAAGTGGGCTGCAGTCTCAATTAAACTTTTGTAGCCACTCTTTCCTTAAAAGAGGAGGAGGCAAAGTACTGTTCTCACTCCACATCTATCCATGTTGCTCGGCAGCCTCTCCTCCAGCAGCCTGCACGGAAGAAACTTGTTTATGATTTTTTTTTATGAAGATGGCTAGATTGCTTTAATTATATCAATGATACGTCAACTTTCTTTAACGCATTAAATCGGAAGAATTTAATATCTTAGCCTCAAATCTATTGGCTACAACTGCCGAGGTTGACTGCGACACTTCTCACCTCACTATGTTTGCTTTAATTTGAACTCGCATTTTTAAATATAAAAACAGATTACACAGTTCTTCAAGAGATTGGCTCTTTAGGGTTGAACGGGAGAGTATTACAAGTTATTTTTTAAAGTTTTTTTATTTAAATATATATTCAAATAATACTTTTTATTTTTTTAAAATTTATTTTTAATATTAGTACATTAAAATAATCTAAAATATAAAAAAAATTAAATTCAAAAAATTCAAAAAAACATGATTAGACAATAATACCAAACAGAATATTATACCAAGTATTGATGATACAATCGATCTACTAATTTGTGACTGTTTACATATTAAATAGGTTTCTCAAGCTGTGTAGGACATATACTAACATCAAGATAAATGTGCTCATACATTCTTTTTGGGCCGCAGGAAATATACAGTTCTTTAATTGTGAGATAATCATCTGGACCCTGGAATCAAGAACAATGCCTGTTATTGAACTTGTTTGTATTGAATTAAAAAGAGCAACTTTGGGGTGGTTGGAATGTTGTAGCAATCACGGTATAGATTTACAGCAAGTAGGCAACGCACTCTTCAATTTTATTTTATTTTTATTGTTTTTTTTTTTTTACGAAGTGCTCATTCTATTCTAATTTCCATGGATATCCCTCAACAAAAACACTATATATCCCAGCTCTTACTGTGTGAGGAAAGTATAGTAAAAAAGAAAAGAAAAATGTTGCTTGTTTTCTTTTATTACATATAAAAACAATTAAAAACATTTCTCTCATCTTCTTTAAACCAAATGAATTAAATTTAATTTCATAGTTTTCCCTTTTCTCCCCTTCACTCTCTTTAATTTCCCTTGTTTCCATTTATCTTTAGATTGTACACACTCTTCATCCTGGAAATTATTATTGGTCTACAAATAACGTAACCATTTTAAATTTAAAAAGAAAAAAAATACTATAATTTAATGTAATGTGTTTATATAGCCTTGTTTCTAATTATAGCACTCGATCCATATTTTAGTATCTCAAGGTCCTGTGTGGAGTCGACGAAAGAAGAGCTGTCATACATGAATTAGGTGATTTGCTTGATAATTCGGTCACGAGGTCATCTTGCATTTTTTTTTCAAGAAAAATTGGGAATTATGGAGACTTAAAAATCACATCAAAGTCAACTACATGGATAGCTAGCTTGCATAAATTCTTTGAAAAACCAAAATAAGGTTATTTTAATCCGAAATGAGCAGTGATCATGGCCTGATATGTCCCCCTTTCTTTTCTTTAACTCCAACCAAATACCGTAGTTTTTTGCTTTTGGTCGGTTTATATCTTTACACCTAATTTCCAAAGCGTGATTCCTCGTGCAAAAGGAAATTTGAACAATGTTCCAATCTTTCTCATCAAGATCTTAGTGTATCTCTTTTGTTTTCCCGGCCCTTCGGTATCTACATCTCTTTTCTTTATCATACCATCATTTTGTCTTTCTTTTTAGTTAAAACCCATCTTTTACAGCAAAAGTTCGGCCTTCTTTCTCAATGTGCAAGGCAATATAGGAAGTAGGGACCCTCGCAAACCATCACTTTCTCGACAAAGCTGTTTAGAAGCCAAATCTACCCCCACTTTTGTGCTAGTGACTTGGTGTTGAAAGGGAGAATCGGCCTTCTTTTTTCCATGAATACCAATTATTCCCAAGATTAGATTCTTCTTCTTTCGTCCAGTTTATAAGGTAGGCTCTATCACTATAATTTTCTACTAATAAAACCCTAGTCACTCAATGGACTTGATAGGCTTTAGAAAAAGGAGCTTGTGCAATAAATATGAGAATGAAAGTTCGTTCTAATTTCCTTGCTTTTCATTAACGTATCGTACAACTCAGTACAAAGTTTTTAACACTATTGTTACAAAAGTACAATTGCTGTATGTTTTTGCTTGCTTGGCCAAGCAATCACCTTGATCTTATTAGCCCTTAGGTTAAATTTTCTTCATGCTTATTAGCAAAAGGAAAAAAAAAAAAAAAAAGAGGAAGGAAGGAAGAAACATGTTCATTCACACTTGTAACGAGACGAGTAAAATAAAACAAAAAGGAGAAAGTTCTAATTAATCAAGTCCATGCCAAGGCCCATCCAAAACTCTTAGCTACAAAACGTTAAGTTTTTATATCTTGATGCTCTATTGAAAAGCGTTGAGAAATTATAGCAAAAGGAAGTAGAAATATCTGACATTATCTTCAGGAAGATATTCGTACAATTATAGCAATTATTAGGACGATAATTTCAAAAGAGAGCTAGCTAGCATACACTAGCAAATGGAACAAAAAATGGATGAAGAATCGTGAATACAGGCCACGGCCAGCCTCTGCTAACTCAACTTTGTTGAATTTATCAGAATCACAACTGTAAACACACACGACATCATTTTCTCACCACCATGGTTTGATACTTTGATTTGTGGGCCGCCTACCTACCTAGACGACATGCATGCGCTGCCATAGATATCAAAGTCGTTAACGTAAGGACTTGGAGCACCTATGTTTAGTAGCAACTATATGCATGCAGCTGGAAACTTGAATGGAGTGAAATGAAATTAGTGTAGGAGGAGCAATCAAGTTTCTTTGGTGCAGCCCTATCATATCGTATAATTTTGAGGCTCCCTTTTCAATCCACAAATCAATGAGGTTACTTAATCAAGTGTGTTTGCTTTCATAATCAAAGAAGGGCGATTTTTGGGTAGCAAAAGATATTTAATTTTGGGAATTTCCTTCTGCGATAAACCACCTAGAGATCGAGGCCGAGAGATATGTCGTCCAAAAGACTCTGCACTGGCTTAGCTTGATGACATGCTGATGCATGCATGCATGGACTGTAAAAATCAGTGGCCATTGTCATGCTAATTGTGAGTAGACAATAATAATTTGGATGATTGACACTCATTACTCACTGTTGTGACGTTCGGGTACATTTTTGTTTCTTGTATTGAACATGCTACATCTAGAAAACAAACATATAATCAAACAATATGTGAATAGTACTTAAATTTGATTTGAATGTGGAGTGTTCCTCCCCTCGAGCTAGCAAATGGGTAGGCCAGGGGAATAAAATCGAACAGCAAATCTTGGTCAATTATTAAGGAGATCGATGACAATACCAGACGGGTGTTATCTATCGTTTCCAACATCATAGAAGGCAAAATAAATGGTCCCATCTCCCATGTCATGTTCTTCCAATTAATGATCCACTATATGTATTGACCATGTGAACTCCGTACTATGCTTCGAAATTATGCTGTGGTTGCATTAAAATTCTATCTAATTTGTTTATACTTTGACAATACGCTACCTAAATTCCCCTGTTTACCGATCTTTCTTCTTACTCAGATGCATGGACTCCGACACTATGCTTGGATTTTGGAATTATGCTGTGATTGCAATAAAATTCCACATAATTTGTTTGTACTATGACACTACCTCAAGCTAGTTCCCTGTTTTTTATATATATATATAATAATCGAGTTATTTGTTTATTGATAAAACTATTAAAAGTGAAGAACATTAAAAAAAAAAAAGTAACAGAGAAATGAGTTCCTCGCTAAATTATCTTTTTTCTTACACCAATAAAATGTTTAATACAAATATTTTTATAGATATTATTGAAAAGTTTAAAAATAAACAAGTTAAATAAGTTTTCTAATAAAAATTGATATAATTTTTAATTTAATTATTGGATTAAATAGAAACATTCGAGGGAGTTTTACAAGCTTGGTTCTATTAGACTCATCTTGCTTGCTAGTTTTAGATGATTTTTTTTATGCTCATATTAGGCTTAGGCTTGAAAGTAACTATTTTAAAATTTATTTTCTTATTAATTTTTAACTCCTTTTCTGCTAGTTGAGTTTGAAATTTTATTTAATACGGGTTGTATTAGTTAGATTGATTTAACTTGCTAGTTAAGTAATTTTGTATACAATTTATTTCTTACAATATTCAAAACTCGTCAAATTAAAATTCTTTATACTTAACCCTGAAGGGTATAGCTTAACTGGTCAGGTCCTGAGTTTATTTTCTAAAGATCACCAGTTCAAATCTCGCAAACTTCAGAGCCACTAAAAACTTACATTGTCGTTAACTTCAGGATTTATGAGATTAATCAAAATAAGCATAAACTGGTCAAGACACTCACGTTAATTAAAAAAAATTCTCTATAATTTTTCTGTTATTTTAAAATTTATAAAACACTGATTTATTTGTTTTCATTATATGCTACTTTACTGCCATTCACCACCCACCTTGATTTTTGAAAATATTTATTGATATTGTATGTAACATCAATTTATGGATAGATGTATAAATATATATTTATGGCGCCTCCCACATTCTGTATAATGGGTTCCACCTTTGTTCATAAAATTAACCAGCTGGCTGCGATCATGTCATTAATGCTTATATACGGGATGCATCAGCCTGGTATCGCACAATAATTGTTGATTTGAAAGGCTGTTTAGACCTTATTTAGACAGCCAATGATTCCATGTACGATAATGGGACAATAAAAAAAGCTAGTGTAATTCTTCATTTCACATTTTAAAAAAAATCTCAAGCCTCACGCATGTCATAATCAAGCTAGCTATATGGCCTTCCTCTTAATTTAATTTCTCTTAAAAATTATATTATCTGCTTTCTATGTCTCTTGTTTATTTAATTTATCTTGGTGTTTCAAAATATAAAGTATAGATAAAAAAAAACACCAAAATATATGTGGTTAAATAAATAAAATAAATATATTTCTTTTGCAGTTTCGAAGTAAATTTATCTATCAAAAAATCTTCGTTATTAAATGAAGGTATATTAATAATAATAATAAAAAAGAACCTCGGAATTCCTTAGAAACCATGAATATTCAAATTATTTTTGTGAAAATATATATAAGTTTGGTAGGATATGCGTGTAACGTTCAAGATTTGTTCAAGATTTTGGTCGACGGGATGTATGATGTCAGAGGAAGAATTATTTGAGAGATTTGGCTTCTAGTTGTGGTCTCCTAAGCTTCTTGGAATGGGTACCTGTGAATGGAGAGTCGTCTTTTCATGCACGACTTGAGAGGAAGGATTATTAGAGAGATTTGCTTTCTATTTGTGGTATCCTAAGCTACTTGTAGTGGCTGCCTATAACCAGAGAATCTCCTCAACTTGTTTATAACCAAGGATAAAATGGTTGGCTAGCTGTCTGAAACAAATAATAATAATAAAAATAATAATAGAAATATTTTATCAATCCCATCAAAAAAATATAAAAAAGGAATAATAACCCTTTTTTTTCTGGGAACTAGATATGGAATTCTCCTTTACTTTTTAAATATTATTTAAGAAAATTGAATTAAATCGAGTGTCCACACAAAAAAAAAATTCTTGATTTTTTCTTTATTTCATTTGAATCTTCTTACCACCTGCATGACCTAATTAATTTTATTGATTTAACATTGCCTTTTATACATGGGCCTGTAATTGCCCTTGTTTTCATTCCCAGGCCCTTGCCTGTAAAGCCCATAAATACAGCTTACAGGTCCGAATACTGATGGACCAATTTTAACTTTCAGGGGCCTTAAAGCTGAGTCAGATAGCCCACACTATTTTGAGCCTCTAAACTTGTTAGCTAGTCTATACTGGTCCAGGGTCTTGCTTAGTCGATGCAAAATGTCTTTCCAGGTGACTGGGCCTTCATTTTGCAGCACCGAAGTTATAGATACCTAGGCCTAAATTAATTGTACATGTAAAATTAGATTAAACAATTGTTCGACAATTTTTTTTTTTTTTAATTTCTAGCATGGAGATCATTAATCATATAATTTTATTATAGTAAAATATGTTTAGGGAAAAAAAATGCATTGGTGGCATTGATAGTGAATCAATCATGTGATAATTCTTAAACATAGTCTTGGAAAACCATAATACATCCTCCAAAATGGTAAAGAAATAAAATAGTGTAATGGTAGCTTTTGTTGAAAAATGCATTTTATTATACAAATTACTTGGTTAATGTAACACTAATGGTGGATATACCTTAATGCATACAACAATCACTCATCTCGCAGCTTGTTCTGAATTTTTATTTTAAATTTTTTACATAGATTAAAATTAATCTAACTGGTAATCCAAATTAATCCTTAAATCGAGTTTAATAATTATGTTTAACTTATATGTTGTCCCATCTCTTCTTTATTATCCCATATGATATTTTTGCACTCCAACAGTATAATACTTGCACCGTCAATTTGTAAAGTTTTATGTATGGATTTTTCCATTAAAAAAAAATAAAAAAAAGTCTTGAATCCGGAAAGAAAAGTTTTTTATTTTTTAGAACAGAAACACAATAGAGGATATAGTGTCAATGACAGAATCCGGGATGAGGTCAACCTTTGAACTACAAAACGCAATATCTTTCACACATGAAATATGGATTTATAGTTCGAGAATGCTGATAAACCATTTTTTGTTATGGATCAACTGAAGATCTTAAACAGAGAAGGCGGCTTCGGGGATCTGTGATTTCCTAGCCAGTGTTGCATATGGACACCGATGGCATCCATGTATGCGCTGCTTCTTCCATGGAAGCCAACAACCTTGCCCTCAGTCGTAGTTGAAGTGAAAAATGTTCCAATTTCTTCACCGAATGGACCGTAATTTCCTCGACTAGTATGAAAAGTAAGTGACTTGATAACTTTAGGACTATTCCCATCACTACCGATGGGACCATAATATCCTGATAAACATACAAGCACTTCATGGGGGCACTGCAATTTCACCTGCAGATTACATTTTAAAAGTAAGTGGAAAAGTTATACACAGGAAAGCAACTAAGCCTGCTGTCATTACATGGTAGGATGTTGATTACCCTATGTGTGGCAGTTCCTCCATTGCCTCCATGTTTTATAGACCAAACAGATTGGCCATTTCGATCATACTCAATCTGTATTGAACACATAGCTTCTGCTCTGGTAATAAATATCTGCTTAATCCCAGAAAATACTCCATCATCCCATGGCCGACCTCCATCTCCACCCCAAGGACCCGGTCCACATGGAGCTGGCTCTTTTATCACCCCACAAACAACCTGAGAAATTTAACAACCTTTAATAAATTTATATGAACTTAACTTCATATAATGCAGTGTTAATTATGTAAAAAGTAAGGTGATTGTGCATTACCTCCTCGGTTTGGCCTGGTCTTGCTGCTACTAGTTTATTAGACCATGGAGAATTATCTATCTCAGCAACATCTGCTTCAGCTTGTTTAATTGCATCAGAAAGGTGATGCTTTGCTGGTTTTACTGTTCCTTCCAACACATGTACCCCAATAGCGTCAAGAAGAAAACCCTCCCTCCCGTGGAATCCTATGATTTTCCCTTCATCAATTTTGTTCGTGAAGGTGGGACCTTGTTCTTCTCCAAATGGCCCGTGCTTCCCTTTGTTTGTGTAGAAAGTAAGAGACCTGATAATATTAGGCCCCATGTACATTAAGGGTCCGTACGTTCCTGTCACCCGTGTGAGTATTTCATATGGATAGTCAAAGATTATCTGCAGGAGGCGCAGCAAGAAAACAATGAACTCGAGCCAATATTTCTTCTCAACTAGGAACTGGTATTGACATTGAAAAGAATTATTTCTTTAGAGTTTTTCACCTTGTCTGATTTAAATCCTCCACCTTTTCCATGTTTGCTTCCCCATGTAGCCTGCCCATCACGATCATATTGAACTCTTATGGATGCAATTCCAACATGGCGTGATAAATGGATTTGCCTAATTCCAGTGTAGGTTCCATCGTCAAACTTGGAACCACCAACACCACCCCAGGGTCCATGTACAATCACCCCTTCAGTTTTTGAGGGCACCCTTTCGGTAGCAATTGTCTGAATCATGACTCAAATTTTAGTGGTCAAATGTAAGAAAGAAGAAGAAGAAGAAGAATGGAATGCTACAGCCTCAAAGTAACCTGCCGACGGAAGAATCTCTCACCTTGTTAGTTCCTGCATCGCTGAGTTCTCGAGAGATTGGTGTTGAAAGCTTCCTTGGCAGAAGGCTGCCAAAATCATCGTTTTTGTTGCTTTCTGAGTCACTGAACTCTCGAGAAATTTGTCTTGAGAGTTTGCTAGGCAGAGGGCTGCCAAAATCATCCTTTCTATTGGTTCCTCCACTGCTGTACTCTAGAGAATTTTGAGTTGAGAATTTGCCAAAATCATCCTTCTGCTTTACTGCAACAAATATATCAAAACCATTTCCTGCACCCTGCATCATCGAATAGCTAATATTCTCAGTCCCGTTGTTTATGTAACTTTTTGATTGGACCAGAGCTTTCGAGGTCTTCTGTTTCTGTAGAGGTTTCAAATATATGCCAATTGCATCAAGGTACCAGCCGCTCTTCCCATGGAACCCAACAATCTTTCCCCCGGACATTGGAAATGAAAAATAAGTTCCTTGCTCAACACCAAACGGTCCATAAGTTTTCTTGTTGCTTCGAAATGTGAGTGAGCGAACAAATACAGGGCCCCAACCATCCAAACTGCCATAATATCCATGGACTGAAGTAAGAAACTCATCTGGGCAGTCAAGCTTGACCTGCAAAATTTGATCATACAAGAATAATTGCTTCGCATGCATGACATGATGGTCTTAGTATAAAGCAACTAAAACCGAGGAAACCAAAGATCTGTTGTGAGTGCTCTATTATGACCGTTCAGAAGAAGAAACTAATATTCTTATCAGCATTAATACTGACTAACCGTTGTTTTCATGCCTCCATTGCCACCATGGATCTGTGACCATACTGAAGTCCCTTTCCTATCATACTCTACCTGGATGGAGTCAATACCTGCTCCATGGGCTATCACCAGCTGTTTTACTGTGGAGTGTACTCCGTCATCCCAAAGAAATCCTTCTTGACCACCCCATGGTCCAACAGCCACCGGTTTCTTCTCGCCGTCCTCGGAACTCTGTTGGAGCATCATTGTAATGTCAGCTAATTAGTCAAACACAAAATATTGCATTAAACCAAGTAATGGAACTAAAAAACATTGTTACCATTTTCAAAAGACTTAGTTGAAGTTGAACAGAACTACAAGTGTGAGGAATTGACACGGCGCAGGTGGGATTCGAAAGACATAGCTTGAATTTATCATAACAAAAAGGTGTTTTTATTCTATTTTTGTGCGAGAGAGCTCTTTAAAATGGTTATCGAACTTTTTAGAAGGCACCGATTTGCTGTCCCACTAAGGATAGAAGAATCAGATCCAAGAAAAGAACGTCGTCATCTTGTGCTCTAAAAGTTACTTGCATCTGTTCCCCCGAAAGTTCCTTGCATATCTACCGTCAAAATCTCTTTTATTCAATGACCATTCTTTCTCTTAGTTTCTTATTTTCGTTTGTTCTAATTTCAGAATATTTAGAGCTTCAAAATTAAGGTTTTTAATCATGGTCATGTATACAGGCAAATTCAACAGATGCCCTGGAAAAGAAGACATGACAGATGCCCAAGAAGAAAAGGAACACTCTTCTCGTAATATGGGTGTGGGTGATTGGCTGTCATCTGGTAACATATCCCAGAGAACAAAAACCTCCAGTGCGGGTCGCTTTACTTCATTCTGCACTCAGCTCTATGAACAAGAATCATGTTATGCCGTCTTCAATCAAAAGGCAGCAGAAGCTTTATGATCATGGTCAGAGAACCATGATTGGATAGGTTTTCGGTGCAAAGGGCTGGGCGGGAGTGTCTGCTGCATGGAAAATAAATCTCATTCCATGGTCTCAAGATGAGACATATTGTAACTGGTTCTTTCAAAGATTGGAAAGTCCATTTATCAGCAAACAAAACGAAGTATAAAGGGAAAAAATTCCTCAAGATAGGTTGAAAAGATGAACCACCACAGTCTGCACATGAGATCACGTTAGGTTCAAGTGCAGATCTTCAGGTAACATTTGTCCGCTGCTCACTGCTGTCACGACAAGTTCTTTTTCTGCATTACAAACAATCTCAAATTCCAAATAACCCAAACCAAGCCAAAAGTCACAGAAATTTGCTCAGTGATTATCATTCAGAAAATATGAGAGAGCTGTGAGCAAAAATCAAGATTCCTTCAGAATTCAACCTCTATTAAGATTTCCTTCCAGAAATTCTTACACTTGGAAACAAATCAAGAGCCTGATTAAAAACCTTTATACAAACTGAAAGCTTACAAAACTTCATCAGCTAATGTTGATTTCTCGATGGTTTCAAGGCTTGCCTGCAACGGCTAGTGTTTTTTTTCTAAAAAAAAAGAGAGTTTATGAGCTTTCTGACCATAGATTCCACGAGAATTGTCTATCTGATTGCCAGTTATCTCAGCCCATTTCATAGGATGACCAAATGCTAGCTGCCAAAACAATAGAAAAGTTGAATCAATTGAATTCTTCTAGGGAAAGCATTCTTAGTGGAACTACAGCCGAAGTACTTGAATTTGATAGGAACAACTTCTCACACCTGTCAACAAATATGGACGCAAAAGCATGCTCTTTTCATGTTCACCAAAGAAACACAATTGCTTCATATAGAATATTTTGCAGTTTTTACATCTATCATATCCACCTGCAAAGTAAACAAATTTAGTCAGTGTAGGACACACAAGTGCAAGAGGGTATGGGTTGAAAATAAACTCTACAATCTATCATATCATATTTAGATAAATTGTTTAATACAAATTGCAAGAAAGCCGAGGTCTCAAACAAATCACCTTAAGCAAAACTGCTGCAATGGGGGCAAAAGCGATAATATTTAAGCCGCTCGAACAATATTCAGATTCCTAAAAAACTTGCAGTCTTATATTTGAAACTGATCTCGCAAACCAATTCACACGTCTTTAGTTTTCATCTTCTACTTTTACCAGTAATCACCACAGGAACAACACCCAGATTTAAAGTGGTGGAAGAAGTTTGAGTCACTCAAATATATTTCACATCCATGTTTAGCGGAGATGTATTTTGCCATCCTATGGCAATCTGCACACGTTCTAAGGTTTTTCACAATTCTTATACTTTGAGGTGCAGAAGGTGAGCGAATAATGGCAAAAGCAAGCGCAAGCTTTTCACTATGGATGCCAACAATTTCTTCCTTCTCTTCCTCCTCCTCCTCCTCGATGCAACACCCACAGTGCAGATCATGTACCTTGGCTTCCATTGATATTCTTTCTACCCAGGAAAAGAGGTCCGAGTATGATGTAGACTGATCACCCGCAACAAAAGAATGCACCGTGTTGTTGACTTCGATCCAGCTCTGTCCTTTAGGTTTCTGTACTTCGTTTCTTTTTTCAAGCTTCTTCACCTTTGGCGCATCTTCATATTTTCCATGCATGGCATATGACTGCAAAATTGACTGGTGGATTGAAGAATTCCATGGTTCCAAATCAAGTAAATTTTCCCTTGCACGGATTGCCAAGTCAGAATTTCCATGATTCCTGCAGGCAGTTAGTAAGGCATACCAAACTGAGGATTGAGGCTTGATTGGCATATTGTCAATAAGTTCTATTGCTTCTTTGAGCCTGCCAGAACGACCATACAAATCTACCATAGCTGCATAATGTTCTGAAGCTGGTATAATCTGAAAGTCTTCTGTCATACTGGAGAATACTTGCCTCCCCTCATCCACCATTCCAGCAAGACTGTGCGCAAGGATAATATTCACAAGAGTACCTCTGTTGGGTTTAAGTCCCAACTCTCTCATCTGATCAAGGAGACCAAGCGCAGAGTCTGAACAACCATGTAAGACATACCCAGTAATCATTGAGTTCACAGTGATGAAATCTTTGGATGGGATTCTATCAAATATTGCTCTTGAATATTCTATTTTCCCTGATTTGGCATATGTGTCAATAAGGGAGTTTGAAATAGAGAGAACAGAAACTAGATTTCTGCGCAACACACAACCATGGATCTCTTTGACTTTTTTTAGCGCAACTAAACTTGCACAAGCTGGTAACATGCTCAAAATGGTAACAGGGTTGGGACTAATGCAGAAAGATTGCATTTGTCGAAATATGCCTAATGCCTTGTCTTTTTTCCTAATTTGCATAAAACCAGCTATCAGAGAGTTCCATGATGCATTATCCCGCTTGATTTCTCCCTCCTTCTCCATCCTATGAAAGAGATCCATGGCTTGGTCCTCATCACCACTTTGAATATATCCCGATATCATTGTATTCCAAGTAACAACATTAGGTTGTACCTGAGACTTCTGCATCTTCGTGAATAGCACATAGGCCTTGCCACAATATCCAGCTTGACAATATCCTCCAATCATTGAGTTCCACGTATAAAGATCCTTCTCTGACATCAAATCAAATACCAGCTGAGCAGCACCCAGCTGCCCACACTTCGAGTACATGTCAATGAGTGAATTCCCAACTAGCACATCATTAACAAAACTCATCTTAACAGCAAGGGAATGAATTCCCAACCCCGTATTCAACACCTTCAAAGATGCACAAGCTGATAAAGCACTCGTAATGGTAACTCCATTTGGTTCAACCCCTGCCAAAATCATCTCCTTGTACAAATCCAACGCCTGACCGTTCCTGTTATTTTGAGCAAACCCCGAAATCATAGAAGTCCATGCAACAACATCAGGGCTAACCCCAAAACTGACCATCTTCTTCATCAAATTCATCGCAACATCACATTGCCCTTTCTGGTTATAACCAGCAATCAATATATTCCAAGTAACTAAACCCGGTTCAATCCCTTCTTCACACATTGCATCAAATAATCGATGTGCTTCCTCAACCTCACCCTTCAAACAATAACCAGACATCATAGCATTCCAAGCCACTATATCTCTCTCATCCATGCTCTCAAAAAACCTCCTCGCTAAACTCAACTTCCCACACTTTGAATACACAGCCAAAATCGAATTATTAACACGCGGAGAACTCCCCATCCCACATCTAACCACAAAAGAATGCAACAATTCTCCAGTCTTTACATCCCGACAATTCCCAACCGCTTGCAATATCTTAGGTAACAAAAACCCATCAGGCAAAACATTATCTTTCATCATCATATAATAAAGCTCCACAACTTCCTTCCACCTCTTCTCTCTACAACACGCACCGATCATCGCCGACCACGTGAACAAACTTCTCTCAGACATTTCATCAAACACCTTGCGTGCATCCCTTAAAAACCCACATTTCGCATACATACTAACTAACTTAGTTTCGATAACTGGAGATTTTTCCTGCACGACACTAATCCGAGCATGAAACTTTCGTCCCAGATTAATAGAATTGGTGTCAATGCAAGACTGGAGTAAATTCATGTAAGTCCTGGGTGTTACCTTGGACCCTTGTTGAGCTACGGAGTCAAGAACTGTTACGGCATCGTTTAAGCTTCCGTTTTTGCAGAGGGAGTCCAAGTGGGAGTCGATGAATTTTGGGAGAGGATTTTTGGCGAAGGAGATTGACGATTTGATGGGTTTTTGTGAGAATTCTGATTGACTCTCTTGCTTGCTTTGGGTTGTTAGTGGAGATTTTGAGATGCTTCGTATTATTACTAAGTTCTCCATTTCTTTCTTGTTTTTTCAGGTGAGAAATGTATAGTGAGAGGGGGGGAGAGCTGAATTCAGCAGAAGGAAGAAGAAGCTCAAATGGATAGCAGTAGAGATCCTCTGTAATCTTGTTCACACACAATCATCGGTGTTTATTATTATTTTTTCCACGTGGAGTTTGCATGATTTTGTTTTTTTTGAGACAATTACCAATATGTGTAGGAGCACACACCGTCTATGGCATAGTTATTAAACCTGGTTTGGAGGTTGATCTGGTCAAGAAACCGGGTTCCAGGTTTTATGGATCAAACTGAGTTAATCCGGGTCAATCTGGAAAAATTAAAAAAAATTAAAGTTTTAATATTTCATATAAAAAAATTAATGTAAATATAAGTTATACATATTGTAAATAATGAAATTTAAAATAATATTTTAAAAAGTTTTTTATCCCATATTAAAAAGATATTAT
>Ga0307515_10014460_pt1 | contig 14628 bp, 11 predicted proteins | sample 17_EM_MG_FD_194513 | JGI IMG/M metagenome (GOLD analysis project Ga0307515, IMG submission 194513) | Populus trichocarpa ectomycorrhiza microbial communities from riparian zone in the Pacific Northwest, United States - 17_EM | ecosystem: Host-associated > Plants > Roots > Unclassified | place... | reverse complement strand
CGGATGCGATCTGCCACGAGAACCTTGGACGGGTTATACTCATCATCGGATTCAATGCGGAAATGGTGAATCCTATGGCCAAAGTCGTGGGTCTGTCCATCACCTCGAAGGTAGGGAACCAGATCGTGCGAATGCAACGCGTTCGCCTGATAAGAACGTCCAGGGTTCATTTGTAGATTGGTTGCGACCTTCTTGACGCGAATGCGGCCAGAGAGATTGCAGCCCTCGTTCATTTGGTCCTTGATCCGGTCGGTCCAGTGTTCGGCCATGCACTGCTCGATGGAATCGGGGTTTGAGAAGGCCCATCCTCGATTAAGGTACGCCTGTCGGACAGATTCACAAGTGTTGCAGCAGCCGCCTTCTGGCTCTTGTCCTCCGTAACAGGAACCACAAAAGCTGGGGTCGCGCGTGTTGCCAACCTTCTCCAGGTCATTCTTCATGTCTGTTACGAGCAATAGTAAGACCATGGGGCGCCAAGAACGATGGTACAGACGAACCGCTGAGAGCTTTGCCTCCAGGGATTGCGACACCTTTCTCGTCCAACCGTACTTTGCGGATATTGTGTGACAAATCCCGTACGTGCTCTCCACTGATATCAGTGACATCAATGCTGAGTACTGTCGCGGCTCATTCGTCAGGGAGCGTTTACATTTGGGTGACAGGCGGCTCACGGAAGCAAGGCACCCGAGGGAATGTGACGTTCAGGTTAATAGTAACTCGCTCGTCCCGTATCTTGTCAACCATGATATCAGTATCAAGGTAGACTGTGCTGTAGTCGATGAGTTCGATGAGGGTTAGAATGCAGATGATGGCAATCGAAAAGAATGTGACTACGGAGGGTTAGAAATCAAAAGTGTAGTATCTTGACGGGATCACGCTCACGTAGAGCCCCCGTCTTCGTCCGTATTCTGACGTCGTCTAAAGTCTGTGGTAGCCACGTCAGGACAGCACACGAGCAGAGCGCTGCGCCAACTGACTTTGCCAAAGGCATCAAGCTTATTGATAGCTTTAACCGAAATGCCACCTAAAGGACCTCTTGCCATAGTTGCAATCCGGAGGTCAAGTTCAAGTTTTGTTTGGAGGAATCACCACTTGCCACCGTGGCACAGTGTTGACGTATTAATGTTTTATATTAGTCGAGAATTGCTATATCACTCGATCGATATCACTTCTGACAAGTGACGGATTCAGGGTCCTTCTAGGAGGATGTCGGCATTTAATCGATTCAGTGTATCCACCAACAAAAGTATAACGCCGCAGCGGCGAGTTCCTCCTAGCTGGATACAATCTGATCTACCCAGTTATGACACTACAAGTTTGAGGTCAATAATATGTCACGAGCGATTCACTCATTCACGAGAAGGTGGAGGACCCACTGCGTCTGCGTTTCGGAGACTACCTCTATCAGTGACGTCCATTTGAAGACTGCATTGAGTCGAGCCAGTCTTGCGCCAACATCCCTGGAAGCTTGAGTCGCAAGGCACCATCTTTCCTTTGGGTCATTGGCGAGACTTTGGGCAGGCACCGTGGTGTACACCTAGCTAGTACCATTTCTGGTGATCGAAGGCCCGCACGATAGTCAAGCCGATTCCATAGAAATTCACCGCAGGGATTTATGGTGCACCCATAGATAGAAAGTCCTGAGAGCGGTTGAAGGCTGACCCCACCCAGGTCCTGCCCAGTGCTGTCATACTCACGAACAGCACCTCGTCGTGATGTTAAGCAAGGTTCGCGGCATAGAGTTCATAGCACAATATGCGATTTAACACGGGTACAGCAGAGCACACGCAGAGAGCGACAGGGTCTGGGGTTCGACTATCGACTCGGGAGTTTTGGGGGGTAATTGAAGAAGCACACTATGCAGACAAAGGCCACGAGTGATGACAAGCAATGGCAATGAGAAGAGCAAAAAAAAAGAAACCGAAGGAGTGGACAGGATTGTATGGTAGTATCGGACACCATGGTATCAGGCAGAAGGACAGGGGTTGCGGGTTGAGTTGCAAGAGACTCAGCAGGGCCAATAATGAATGACAGGGATAGGAATACGACGCGTGCACAGAGATCAATTTTGGAAAGGATGGTCCGTGTGAGTACTACTACCACCGAGCCGCTACGCCGCCGCAAGACGGCGTCATTTGTGCTAATCCCGGGGCATTATGGTATAGAATAGCAGTAAATAGCTTGAAGACCGGAGATCGAGATCGAATAGCTTAAGGGCAGGAGACACTACTGCAGGCGGATTGGTTAATGCGATGAACCACAGGTTAAGGAGGGCGGCTTACTCATGAATACGATTCATTCCCGCGTCTCCTTTCTCGCCGGTTAGCAGCGGTCAGCGTCGGAGAGTCGTCATTATCGTTCTCTGAACGGAAATGGTCTTCTAGCGACATCCGATTCCTCGCAACGCGGGCCCTGGCATCGCCGCTCTTGTTACCACCAGTAATATTGGACAAAGTGGAAGAGGATGTCGTTCTACTCATGGTACGGGAAGAGGCAGAAAGAGGAGGAGTGGTGGCAGACCCAGAAGTGAGTGCAGAGCTCGCCTTCCGAAGTATGGGCGGTCGACTTGGAGGAGGGTGTGGCATTGGACGTCCAATCTCAGAGGTAGCGGAGATCGTCCTCTTCCGACTCAATGAGTTCGAAACATGCTGCAAACCATTTAACACAGAGAGGGTTCGTTTCGAAGTCAAAGCGAAGGCATTGCTTGATGGACTGTTTAGAATGTCCGATGATTGTGCAATAGCAGGTGAAAATGAAGAGTTTGCCTCAGAGGGAGAGGTGGCTTGTCGGTGGATAGTAGCAGTCGAGCTGCGAAGAATCCGTTTCTCCTTCGGTACTAATCTCCCAGCTTGTGACTTGGTCCGGGTCATGCTCTCGGATGGCAACGCGGGGAGCGGAGGAGGGAGAGCGAGAGAGGTGTGTCTTGTTGAACGAATGGGTCTGTCCAACGGCGTGCGATCGCCTCCGTCCACAGATTCGGGGAACCCCAACTCTTTCGCGCTCTGTGGAATCGACAATCTGGGCAGTTCCGCCTCCCCCCTGGCCCGTGACAAAGACCGTTTACCGGATCCAAGCGCCGTGTACGTCCCAGGGCGCTCAGACGTTTCCATCGAAGGCCGGCCATCACGTATCATGCTGAGGACACTGCTGGGTCTCGTCTCATTCGTGATGCTGTTGTACGAGGCCCTCTTCATCCGATCCCACTCCCCACCAGCTGATCCCTTCCCACTCGGGGCGTCCGGGGTGGGATTCGGCCGCGCAGCTGTCAACCGCCACAAGCTCTCATCCCGATGCTGGTCCATGCTTGAGCGCACTTCGACACTTCTCCGTCCACTAGACTCCGCACTCTGTCGTCCATCACCAGCAGGGGTAGAAGGTGCAGCGACGGTCCTCAAAGTCCTTCCAACACCAATCATAAAGCTCGTCATAGTCCGGACGAGCTCATCACTGACGCGGATGTCCTCCCTTAACTCTTGCCCAATCCTCCTCCACACATCAGCCACCTCCCCGCTCCCTTCTCGGTCACCATCCCCTACCTCCGCATACACCTGTTCCTCAACAGCGGTATTTGAAGCCGCCCTCAACGCCTTGTTCAGACTCCCCGCCGCCGCCACCAAAACCTGTGCATCGCGCACCACATCGTCGTAAATGCCAGGCGTTACAGTTGCCCTCGGCAGCTTTTGTACGTGCGACTCAAACATAAATAATGCTTCGTTCATCAAGAGTGCATGGTGTTCCATATTGTTCGTAGTATTCGTCGACAAACCCCCGCCAGGTGTCGAGGGGATTTCGCGTTTGGATTGGAGTGTTCGGACTACACCACTCGGAGAGGTAAATGCTTTGACTACAGCCGCCGAACCAAGTGAAGAATAGCGGTCAGGTAGGTCAGTGTTGGACCTCAGGTGTCGCAGCGAGGGTAGAGCTCGAGTTCCGTCGTCGTGCACACTCATCCCTGTTCCAGGTCGAGGGGAGAGTACGCTCTGAATGCTCCTGTTTGGCACCCGGTTCGCGATGGTGATTGGTTCGCGAGATGACACGCCATTCCTGCTGCGATTGAGTTCATTCTCCCACTCACCCCCACCGTCCAGGCCTGCAGGTGAAGCCAGTAATGTAGGATGCGAACCGTGTCCTCCGCTAACGTTCCGCTGTCCCCGTGAAGCACTCTCGCCACCACGATAACTCTCTGTAGGCTGTCGCCGACCAGCCAATCCAGCTGCTCGTAATCCTTCGCCAACCACGCTCCTAACTATTAACGAATTTTCTCCAGAAGAGCTACGTTGATCGTACCGGGACCCCAGCAAGCGAGAACTCTCTGTCTCCGTGTCAGGGCTGTTGAGATCCTCGGACTGCCACGACCTATGGGCAGTTGATCGTCTTTCGCGAGCTGCTGTAGGCCGCTGAGGCCGCCTTGTGATCTGCTCTGAAAAGGTCGCCGCTCCGGCCGTCGGAGAAGGAGATCCCCTTGTCATGTATACTCCAGGGGATCGAGAGGTGGCCCGCGAAGGCGGACGCGGAGCTAGCGTGTTGTGAATCATTGCAGGGCTTGCCAACCCGGGAAGCACATGGCTCGAGGAGCTTGGAGACTGTGAGAAGGGTCAGAGAGTGAACGGGTAGAGTACGGAATGGTTTACTCTAGCGTCTAAAGGAGACTCGCTGAAAGTGAATTCTTTGGGTAACGGTTGCCTGGGCCGACGCGTCAACGTGGGGCTCCGCCTTGAGGACACAGGCGGAGGCGGACTTCGCTCGAGATCGGCAAGATTGGAGCGACGGGAGGGTGACGGGAAAACGCTGGATACACCGCTACCAGCCAACCTCAATTTACGAGGGGACGTGGGTTCCGAAACTAGTCGTTGACGGGGAGATAGTTCAGTGACGCGCCGAACGCTCGCAGGCGGTGTAACGGAACGATCATCTGAAGCATACGAATAGGCTACTCGTTCGTTATCAACGACCTCATCCTCCAATGGCCGTGTGAACGAGGGCTGGCGAGTGGCGGAGCGCCCATACGATCCGACAGTGCTATTAGGGGTTCTTGTTCCTAAGGTACTTATGCTAGGACTGCCGCGCGAGTGGGAGGGGATTGCGGAGAGCTTGTCCAAGACCTGGAGAGCGATGTCATAAATTCAAGAGGTCCAATAAGAGATTGATAGCGCCGTGATAGCGTGATAGCGTTTTGGCAGGGTGTCATTTGGGCAGGTTGTCACAGAAGTTTTCAGGGGAGACGCGTTTGAGAGGCGAAGCACGTGTGGTCCAGTTAAAATGGGCGGCCGCGGTTGATGGTAAGGATGCCGGGAACATATTGCACGGTTTGAGGTTGGGTTGCGATGCAGGGAGCCAACCCAAGAGAGGAGCAAATTGCATCGAGCAAGGAGTTCAACAGATGGAATGTAAATTGGAGGGGGGAAAGGGAAAGGATAAGCCAGCAACCAATTGAATAACAGGAGAACTCCTGACCTGTCGATTTCTGTCTGCTAGGCTGGCCGACCGGCGGGCAAAGGCACTGTCGCCGGAATCTGATTCTCTGCGATCGTCTGGGAGTCTGGCGGTGAGCTCGTCGGGGTCGAGCTCTTCTGAGTCAACAGTCGAGGTAGATTGTGCAAGGCGGGAACGGCCATTGAGCATTGTCTGCTGCTGGTGCTCGCGAAGGTTGGGGAGCCTTATGCTACCCGACGACGACGAGTCCTTGTCACCAGCACTACCGCTGGTTGAGTTTGTGTGGGGGGGCGAGGGGAGCTGGTGAGGGAGGAGGCGGGGGTCTTGGGGCGGGGTGAAGAGGGGGTTATCAATGGTGCCTTTGGCGTCTCCGAGGTATATTGCAGATGATGGTCGAACGTCGCTTGAGGTCGTCAGAGGCGGTCGTCGGCTCATCAGAGCTTCAATCCGCCCGCGACAGATCCCAGCTGTCGTTGTTGGGGCCAAAACTTGCGCTCAGCCATAACGAGCCACCTCCCGCCAATTCCCCGATACCTCGCCATCGTCTGTCATGTATTATCTCAATCATTCTACCCAACTTTTGTGGTCCTCCCAGCACCCCTCGTCGCAGCCGCTGCCTGTCACTCCCATTGCAGCAATTAAAACATTGCCGCTTCCCAGAAGATACAGGGGATGTCTACTCATAGCCAGATTCAAAGGAGAATAGAAAGGACGCAACAACATTCCGCACCACTTCTAGGCCTCAGTCGCCGCATGGTCCCTGTGCTACGATCAGTGGTACCCATGAGGTGGCACTAACTCTCTCAGGACCTTCCCAGATTTTCCCAGGGTTATTACACTTTGACTTACTCATAACCCGGAGCCAGTCTATTATATTAACCTGGGCTCCGACACCTGGGTCCGGACACCTGTTGAGCATCTACAGACAGACCTGCAATGCATATGTGTCTACATAAGGACGCCTTCTACTTCCAGTGCACACGACTTGCACCAGTAGGGCGGGTTGCGACGAACCGTCTATCACGAAATCTCCGAACCTCACATTTCCAAGCATACACCAGTACCCCCACAGCCCACTTCACGATATTAGCAGAGCATCTTCTGGGCCCTGCAAATAACGCACCCTAAGGCTATGGCCCACAAGAAACATATCATCCCTCCTTTTCAAATTGTAATGAGGTGTCGGCTCATTGTAAAGCAAGTCACAGCCCCCTCATATAGCACCATGAGGACATGAGCCGCCCACGCACCTCGCCAGATTACCTCCTCCGCTGCGATTGGCTCGCGCATAGGGCATCAACCCACTATTATGATATGAAACACGACGGACAACTTTCATGCGATGAGGTTGGACCTGTGTGTAGTCTTTCGCTGCAGCGGCTCAACGGTCGATCCTGGGCAAACCACGCACACGGATGGTGAGGACCTCCTTCCAGCGTTCACAACCGCCTTATTCGGTGCAATGCGTCCATCTAAGCAAGTCTATCGACGCGTAGTTACCCGGTGGAGAATTCCAACTGGGATTGTGCAACACATGTACGGGTGAACATTATATGGTCCCCGGGGACTCTTCAATCTAGGGCGCTGCTGCGGTGAATTAGTTGGCATGAAACAAATCACTAGGACGTCCCGAGTCTCCCGTCAGACCTTTTGCGCGTAGGCTTACTTCACAAGATCTGGACCATAACGAGATCGAAACTATATTACATAATCAAGTGTGGGATCCAGAAGACAGGCGAAGGTCCTTACAGAGCAGCAGGCTGGTTTTGCCTCATCATTTCCCCCATGGCGGTGAAATTACTTTGAAAGTACAGGTACGAGCGTATATCCCATGTTTGCTCTGGCCATGTCTTCAAGTGGCGTCTCTCCGGGTCTGGTCAAGCCCAAGTATCCCACTTTTGGTAAGTGGTTCCTTTGAACCCCCTACCCACTTCTAACTTCGTCCTTTCCGTTGAAAGTGTTCCCGTAGTTCAAGTCGCATCGTCTCTACTCCTCAATGCCTTATCATTTCCTGTCCCCATATCTCTATCACGATTCCTCCATCTCTGCTTTTGGATACTCCCTTCTGGTCGGGATTGCAATATCGGGCTCAGCGAGAGGTTGTCCAGAAGCACTAGCACTTGTAGAAATACTATGCTGTAGACCATAGTCTTCTAAAGGGATATCCTTCTCGAGACCTCTCCAGTCACCCAGTGAAGGATTATTTATTATTTATTATTTTATTTTTGGGGGGAAGGAAGGGAAATGCGTCATGCACTGAGTGAAGGATTTTGCTTCCGCTAGAACGACGTTTTGGAGAACTGTAGTGGTGGCGGAAAAATTTCCCAGTCCCGTTGTTATGTAATTCGAACCCCGCTTCAACGTCCTCTGAACACTTCTGCGCTGCTTCTATTTCTCTATAAACAAGAAAAACCTCGGAAAGTGATACTACACTAGGACCAAACAAACCAATACGGTCCTTGACACCTTATACCTTCCTAGAACGCACTATTGATCGATAAATGTCGATCGAAACCAACTACACTGGTACAGTCTGATTATCGGGGCGGCAAGGCGTACCGCGTCCCAATATGCTGTGAAGCGATAGTCCCTCATGCATGGTCCTCCGTGTTGAGTACCGGGGGGGTTCGGTGAGGCTCCATACGTCTGCCATGCCCGTGCCCGCGTCTTCTTGTTATCCCTGGTTGTTGGAGACGATGTGGTACTGCTATGCCACGGACAATGACTGTTACATGGCACAGACTATAGTCATACCGTTATCACACACTAATATATATAACCCGAGAACACGAGGTTTTTGTTGGCGATTATCCCTTTTCCCCTCATATTTGAAGACCTCAACGTTGCCGAGAGACCAACGTTGACCATGATATCAAGGTCCACTTCACAACATCAATTTATTTTCTGGTGGAGTCAGATCAGCAATCGGCTTCATGTAATGCTCATCTCCATCCTGTTGAGTTTGCAACACTGTCGCAAGTTCCAGGTCGACCGCCGCTACCTTTGGAACATTTCCCTCCTTTCTATGGGGAAAACGGCCATAGACCCCCGTTTCCGTCTCCAGTCCGTCGGAGAAGCCCGTTGTAACACGGATCATCCGTCTCCAGTAGGGGTGTGTGCGGGCAGGGGAGGGCGTGGAGGGTATAGTTTGGCTTCCTATTGTGGACTGTTCGCGATTGTAAGCAGACCGTAAGTTGAGGGAGAAGCGAGATATGAGTCTGTCGGAGCGTTGAGATACGAGATGAAAGGCCAACGAAAGCACTCTTACGCTGACTCCAAACCCCATTCTGCATTAATAGCAACACTCATCAAAGAAGCAGGAAACGCGATCCAGGATACCATCAGCGAGATTCTTGATATGACCTACGGGCAATAATTTAAAACGCAAACTTGGGGGCTTATGCCGGACTTACGATAGCAAAAAACCACCTGCGATGCGGCCGTGTAAGAACGTGGCGCATAATATGCGTTATTACACGTACAGAATTTCATCTCGCATTATTACTCGCATCTGGGGGAATTAAATTGGTTTCGAGGACAATTGAAATGGAAGACCACACAAACAATTGGCGAACCGGGGTGTGAGCGCCAGGATGTGGCATTCTTGAACACCTTGACAATGGTGAGGGCGAGCAGGAGGATCTCGAATGCCACGCTTGGCACCAACGACATTATGCCATAGATCTGGGAGTTCATCGGCCCCAGTCCAAAAGAAAGACATAGGTCCCAACTAGAAGAGTACATTACGCTCTCTCCATATACGTCAGAAAGTCAACCAATAATGTCATTCCTCGTGAAAATCATGTACTCACCGGCGAAGTAATAGGTACCACCAATATTGATACCCAACCGTACCCCATAACAGAGTACGAAACCAATCCACACGAGCCATTTCACCCATCGCTCACCGCGATAGAGAGCAACCACGCGCAAACAGAGCAAGGCTGTAAATCACTTAGTCATCACCGCAATATTAGGTATACAAAACATCACCTGTCCCTGCTAGGAACCTCGCTATATAAATTATCATCGTCACCCAGATGTAGGTTTGGCAACTGAAATCTCGTTAAGCACACAAAACGCTGGTAAATATGACCAATGACACAGACAACTTAAAAATGTTGGTATGTATTAGGCTGAGAAGACTGAGCGAAAGGAACTTACAAGGAGGGAGAGTGCAGGTCGAAAGTTCATAATTTCTAGTACGTGAAATATTTCAATACTCGGACCTACCAGCAAAGTCATGCTACTAACGGTAGTTGGAATATATCATTCCAAAGATCGACCCATAGCGATTGATGTAGAACAGGGCTTTTGGCCAGCGAAGCGTCCCTGGCCACATGAGGTGCATCTGCGAATAAGCTATGAGGTGTATGCAAAGGCAGATACAACAAGATCAGACAGACCTCGTCATCGAGAGTGAGCAGATAGTCGTAGATGACGAGCAGCATGCCCATCATGGAGAGATAACGCATCAATGTGATACCATAGGCCACCTGGGCCACAGCCGCGGCATCGCTGGTGCTGCTCATTGCCCGGTTTTCATGCAAGAGGGATCCGTGTTGACCTCGTTCGAAACGGGGTGGGGAAATGTGCGTGAACCTGGGACTTGACAATAAATATGCAACAAATGATGACTGAAATATTTGGACGCATTTGGACGCCAACTATCGGAAATTGGTAACTTACGTTGCTTCGGATATCGAGCTCCTGTGCCTGGATACCGGATGGGGATAGACAATTAAAAATAAGCTTTATGATTCGTCTTCTTGTCTTGTATCCTTGCATGCGGGCCCCAAGCCCCCAACAGACACGATTGTTCTCGTTGTACACCGCTGCGCGAGATTTCTGACTAGAGTCTTCATGATAGAGAGAAGAGCTTCAAAGAGAGAAGGGAGTACAGCTCGGTCGAGTATTCGGGCTAGCTTATCACGTACCTGACGTGCCTCGTTTGTTGGGTAAGTTGAACACACAAATGGAAATATAGAAAACAGGGACGCGGACGCAGAGAATGCATAGCCGCCAGGTTGGGCGGTAATGGCAAGCGAGCATCGGAAGCCGATAGAACCACATTCGACCAGCTGTGAAAATATTGACAAGGGATTACCTGCAGGAAGTTAATTTTTATAACTGTTTTTGGATCATAGTTAGCTTACCTTCAAAGATTTGGGTGCGGAGTCGCCAAGGTCTGATTAAGGGATGTTGTCACCGAGCTTCAGGGAAGAGGTCCAGGGCGGTGCCTGGTTAGCCGCCCAGAACCGAGCACAACCCGCGACTATCTTAAGGGCAATGTCCCGCCATGCATACGCACAAGCGATTGCTCAATTTCATACGACGTGAAACAGTATTTGTAGGCCCAAACACTCCACGCTTGCCAGATCGGTTAGACGCGTCGGAGAATTCGGGTCGCTCCAAGGGTGTCAAACAAGAGCGCTCATAATCCGCGATACAGGCGCACTATCTGTTAGTACGATCCTCGACGACTGCTTTCAATTCTGCGAGACGCTCCTTCATCCGGGCACTGAAGGGTAAGCGTAAGATATAGTTCAGGATGAGGGACTACTGCTCAAGATATGGTAGTAAACCGCACTCACACATCAAGCAATTTTGCTTCGAGTGCTTGTTTCTCCTCTTGGAGAGCCAGTCTCTTCTCCGCTTCGAGTTCGGTGCTCGGACAATGTAAGCACCTGATCAAACAAGGGACTCAGGAACTTACAAAACATAGCCGCCTTGTCCATCATATTGAAGGATGTCGTGGTGGTACCTAGAACGATTGCTAAGCTCATCGCCACGGTTTCTGAAGGTCAGAGGCTCACTTCCACAAAGACGGCCGATGACTGACGGTGAGAAGAGTGATACCAAGCCCTGTGGTTTGCGTCAGCTCTGGTCAAAAAACTTGAAATATCCAGACACACGAGTGGCGGCCGACATGAGTACCTCCTCAGTCTCCAGCGGCACAGCCGATGTGCACTCGTCCAAGATGGCGTACTACCAAAAACGTCTCAGCTCATCAAAAATAATAGAACAAGGGTCCCAACCTTAGGTCGGTGGTAGAATAAACGCGCCCATGCAATCTTCTGCTTGTCGCCTCCTGATAAAGTGCTGTGCCACTCTCGAGTAACATCCCATCCACCTTCTCGCTCCACGATATGGCCCATCTGGGCTTGTTCAAGACTCTCGAGCAACTGCTGGTCCGTCACACCCTTTTCCATCATCTGTTGGCGGCTGTGTGGATAAATGATTTGATCGCGCAAGGATCCAAGGCATAGGTATGGTCGTTGAGGTATCAAAATAAACTCTGATGCTGGGGGCTTGCGTACAATGCCGCCGTAAACAGGCCAAAGCCCGCCCAAGATCCGGAAAAAGGAAGATTTGCCGCAACCTAGAAACACATTTCAATGGCGGTTACCGTTTTAATGTAAAATAACCTGCCATTGGGCCCGACGATAAGGAGGTGGCGCTGAATGTTGGCGTTCAGCAACACCGCAAACAAATAGAAAAAATGGCGTGGTCTCACCCCAGGTTTGACTCGCAGGCTAAGGCTCCTCACAAGGATATCCCCATTTGGTGTCACAATTGGAACGTTCTCGAATACGATATCTTCAGATTCGAGGACTTCGCCCCGCCCTTGCAGAACTGCGTGGGAGGTAAGAGTTAAGAGTCATGCTTATCGACCACAAAGGACTAACCCTTGGCGTTTTCCTCGATACTGGCACTGCTAACGAGAGCCTTCTGGAATTTTCCTTGTCGTACGTCATCCATGGTCTCAAACAGCTGCGCAACTCGGGAGGTGTGGCCAGCGAGTTCAGCGAGTTCTAGAGGAAAATGAGTGAATTGCGACACGGATGGTTTTATATTACCTTTGTATGAGTACATAATTCTTCCAAAGGCATCAGAGGAAGACAACAATAATCGTCGGTTCGTCACGAAGCCTTCTGTTCGCGAACCAAGATCTGAGGCGTCAATTCCGGGTATCTTGAAGAACACAGGTATAGCACAGATTCCCAGCTGGTACGTATGGTTAATAGGGTAGGTTGGTCAAGTCCATGGAACAGGTACTGACTCCAAAGCTTCCCCACAGCCATTTGATTATCCACTCTTCGACGATACCGTGAGCGAGTCGTATCCTCAGTACTCGGGCGGCGTGCTTGATGAGTCCAAAGTAGTCCCTCTCAATCAACATCTTCTCAGTTCCTTCCCCTCCATAAAAGGCGATTTCTTCAGAAGCCTCGGCTAGCCGCGAGTGGGTGTGTCGAAGGGCGCCTGCTAGAGATGCATCTTGTGCTGTGTAAGTGCCGAAGGGAGGGGTAACAGCGCGTAGCAGGGCTGCGGATCTGTTGACCAAGAAGGTAAGGAGTACTAGCCCCTCAGCACCAACATTCTGGGACAGTTGGTAGTTGTATAGGACCATGTCTAGAACTGGCTTGGCAAGGTTCCCGTATATTGCTGCCAAGTGGTTGGAGAAACGTTGGATGTCGGCGGTGATCATCGCATCTGGGTTCTTGATGCGGTCGTCAAGATTGGCTAAAAGCATTTCAGGAGAGTTGGACCTTTCTGAAGCTGGTTCACTCACACATCTTGTAGAATATCTTCTCCTGCGAACCGACTTCACCAAGATAATCGCCCATGACTTTCTCGGTGAGTCGGGTCCTATAGGCCAAAGCAAGCTTGTTCTGAACATATGATAGCCAAGAATTGCACCAGGTGGCCGGGATAGCTACAGCAAGCCATTTGAGCTTGAGGAGGGGGGTTGAATGAAGGTTCAGGTCTCGAAGGCGAGAGTACTGACGATATTAAGTAGAAAAGGAACGCCTTGGGCCCGAACTAAAGAGGCAACGATTCTGAGATGGTGTCAGCATGGTTCTACAACATGTGTTGTCTGGCGCACTCACTTGCCATCGAGCGCTGCGACGTATAACGAGATTGCAGTCCTGAGTACTAAAAGGCTGGTATGCATAGCAAGTAGTAAGGCCTCCTTTGAGCGGATGCCGGGTATGATGATACGAAGAATGGCCCGCAAACGCTGCCAGAAGACAGCATCGACTTGAACGCGCGCAGGCTTATTTCCATCGTCCTTTGAGGATTTTCTTGACTTGCGAGATGATGAGGAAGACGACCTTCCTGAACCTGAGATTCCACGAGCAGTCGAGGCGAGAATAAAGATTGTGAATGAGAGGTTGAGGCAGCGCTGGATGAGTGGTCGATTCTGCGAGTATAGCTTAGTAAGGGACGACGACGAAAAATGCAGCGTCGAAATTGCTGGTGCCATCCTCAGTAGTGGTTCAAAGTCAAGTGGCGTTCCGGCGTGTTCCGAGTGTCCCATGTGAATCCGCTTTTATAGTCTGGTAAGTAATTCCTGGTAAGTAATTCGATGGCTCGGTGACCAAAAGGAGGTAGTATTATTCCGAATTTAGTTTACTTTCTACTTTATTTTACTTACTTTATTTTACTGGACTTGTTCGGATGCTCTCTGCTCTCTTTCTCTTTCTCAATATCTACAAAAGCGTTCGAAGGTTTCCCTCCGGTGACAAGTGCAGTAGATCACGCCACCGTGCGCGTTGGAAGCCTTGGAAGCTGTACGACTGGCGCATGGCGGAACGAACGCCCGGCAAGGCTTCGATGCCCACAAGAGCAATTCATGGCCCTAGAGGTTGCTCACAGTCACCGGAGAGTACTCCTTCATCTCGATTTCTGGGATCTCCCAAGGCCAAACAAACAGCGGCTTGGACTACCGACCAGCGACCAGCGACCAGTGACCAGCTTGCCCATCGACTCGGCAATCCCCACAGCACAAAATTCGGGATAATACACAGCACAGACCACACTGCTCTAGAATGCCTTCAGTGCTCGGAAAACGCACCCGCACATATTCCACAGCGAAACATGCTCGGCCCGCAAAACGAATCCGCACCGACCGAGGCAGTAACACATTGAACGCAGACAAGGAAAAGGCAAAGGAAAACGAATGTCCAGACACGAAAACAGTCCCCATTCTCCCCATTGCGACCCAAGAGGATGACACGCCCAAAACTCCGACAAAGAAACCACCTCCCTGTGAGCAGCAACCCCTCTCGGACGCGTTTTCCTTTTGCTCACACGCGTCATTCGCTCTAAAGCAGTAACAGTTAATGCGCTATCTCAGCTCCCAACGCCCACTGCAACCCCATCGTCGAGCCCAACAACACCTTATGCACG
>Ga0307515_10014459_pt1 | contig 14629 bp, 12 predicted proteins | sample 17_EM_MG_FD_194513 | JGI IMG/M metagenome (GOLD analysis project Ga0307515, IMG submission 194513) | Populus trichocarpa ectomycorrhiza microbial communities from riparian zone in the Pacific Northwest, United States - 17_EM | ecosystem: Host-associated > Plants > Roots > Unclassified | place... | reverse complement strand
TTCCTTCCGAGGCGATCGAACAGGTCGTCGACGTCGTAAAGAGAACGCGTCGGGTTCTCGGCTGCCGATTTGATCTGCACCTGCGTTGGGATCAGGTAGTTCGTGTTGCCTGCCTGCACGCCGTGGCCCGAGTAGTAGAAGACGCCCACCGAGTTGGGCCCGAGCTGGCCGACGTATTCCTTGACGTGGGCGTCGAACTCTGCGCGGTCGCGCACATTGGTGAAGCAGAGCGTCTTGAAGCCGACTCTCTCGAGCGCGGCGCACATGTCGGCAGCGTCGTTCACCGGGTTCTTCAGCGGCACGACGTTCTCGTAGGCACCGTTCCCGATCACCAGCGCGAGCTTCGGCGGCGCACCGACCGGCCCGGAAGCGCAGCCCGTCAGCAGCGCGGTGCACAGGGCTGCCGTGAAGCTCAGCCGCGCCACCCAGCGCGATGTCAGTCGAGGGTCGTGGCTGCGGCGTGCCGGCCAGTCGAGCAGTGCGTGTCCCATGCGGTCGGTCCGAGGCGGTGTCGGCTTCCATCATGCATGTGAACGACGGAGTGCTCAATCTGCCGCCCCGAGCGGGGCATGCCCGTGGCTCGCGCTCCAACGTTCTAGGGATGGCATCTGCCGCCAGCTTGCGCACCATCCGCAAGGCACCGGAACAAGGCCTTGTTCCGGTCGATCTGTGGAGCCCCCGTCATGCGTCTTCTTCTCTGCGCCGTCGTCGCACTTTCAGCGGCTGGTGCCTGGGCGCAGGCTCCATCCACGCTCGCGAGCCGCAGCGTGAAGCCGCAGGTCGAAGCCGCACAACAAGCCAGGCAACGCACGGCCGAGCTGCCTGCCAGCGCCTACGAGCGCCCAGCCGACATCAACCGGCACCGCGCGCTGGTGTCCGACATCGACACGACGGCACAGCTGGTCGAGCGCCGCGCCAGCACCCTGAGTGCGCGCGACCTGGCGCTGTCGAAGTACTACCTCGCGCAAGCGAACGACAAGGCGCAGGTGCTCTCCACCCGGTCGCTGCAGCCGATCTCGGCCGACTCCGTCGCAGAGTTGCGCACCGCGGTGGCCCCGGTGCGAACACTGCGAGCGAAGCTCACGTCGGGCCAGCCGCCCTTCGGCTACCGCAAGGTGATCGTGACGGTGAAGGCACCGGCCGGCCAGCCCGAGCCACCGCGGCTGCGGGTGTACGTGCTGCCGAGCGGCGTGCTCGACCGGCCCGAGTACTTCGGCGTCGACACCATCCGCGAATGGCTGCAGGCCTTCGCCTTCGAAGAGCCGACCAGCCCGTCGCGAGGGACGGTGCCGCAGGGCGAGATGCGCGTGTGGGTCGGCCCCGACAGGATGTACGAGGCCATGGCCAAGCGCGTGTTCGAACGCCAGCCCATCGCTTTTGCATTGCTGCACATCGCGCCCGACAACGCGCCGGAGCTGACGCTTCGGTTCAATGCGCCCGGCGACATCGTGAAACCCTGACGAAGGAGCAGACACCATGGCACGTTCATCCACCTTTGCGGAGTTGTCGGCCGTGCTCGTGTCGGCGGCCGCCGTGATCACCACGATCTTCGGCCTCTTCAACTCGGTGTTGAAGGATTTGATGCCGGTGGTGGAAGGCGCCGCGCAGGCCGTCAACGTGGTGGCCTTTGGCACACTCGTCGTGCTGCTTGCGCTGGTGCTGGTGATCCGCGCCCGGCTGACGAAAACCTCGCAGTACCTGTGGGCCGGAGTGGGTGTCGTCTGCTTGGTGGCCTCGATGTTCGTGTACCTGCGCTTCAGCGACCTGGTGCGTGACCGCGTGTACTACTACCCGCCGGCCACGGCGCCAGGCATCGAGCAGAAGCCGTATGTCAGCGCGCCGTATCACGAAGCGGGAAAGAAGCGCGCAGACGGCATGGACGTGGCCACCGCCGTCAGCCAGTACGGCGGGCCTGCCCTGGTGGACGGGCGCGAAGTGCTGTGGAGCGAAGAGGCGCAGTCGCGCGTGATCGGGCTCTTCGTTCGCTACTACATGGCCCTCACCTTCCTGATGACCACCGCGCTGTTCGTGGTGGCCATCGCCGTGTGGCGCGGCCTCGGAAACACCGGCGGGAAGCGCAAACCGGTTGCGGCCGAAACACCCAAGGCGCCTCCGGCCGAACCGCTGTCCGGCTCGGCAGGCTGAGCCCTTCGCGGCGCGTCACGCGCCGCATTGCCGGCACAGACGTCGGGGCTTTTGCCCCTGTTTCGTTCCAGGTCTGTAACCACCCCCCGGGTTCTTCCTCATGTCGGCTGACGTCGACGCTGCTGTAATCCACATCCCAAGTGGAAACGATTCCACTTTCTCTGAATCCAGCAAGGAACGCCCTGATGGCAGCCCCCGATTCCACAGCTTCGACATCACGTCTCGCCCCACCCGCCAACTCGCGGATGGCTTCCAAAGATTTCACCTGGGGCGTGGCCACGGCCTCGTACCAGATCGAGGGCGCCATCCATGCCGACGGCCGCCTGCCGTCGATCTGGGACACCTTCTCGGCCATCCCTGGCAAGGTGCTCAACGGAGACACCGGCGAGTTCGCCTGCGACCACTACCACCGCTGGCCGGAAGACGTCGAACTGATGGCCAGCCTGGGCGTCGACGCCTATCGCCTGTCGACCGCCTGGCCACGCGTGATGGACGAGCACGGCAAGCCCAACACCAAGGGCCTGGACTTCTACAAGCGCCTGTTCGATGGCCTCGAAGCCAAGGGCATCGAGCGCTTCGTGACCCTCTACCACTGGGACCTGCCGCAGCACCTCGAAGACCGCGGCGGCTGGCTCAACCGCGACACCGCCTACCGCTTTGCCGACTACGCCGACCTGATGAGCCGCGAGTTCAAGGGCCGCGTGAAGGCCTGGTGCACGCTGAACGAGCCGTGGTGCTCTGCCTACCTCGGCTACGGCAACGGCCACCATGCGCCGGGCCGCACCGACCCGCGCTTCGCCACGCAGGCCATGCACCACCTGTTGCTGGGCCACGGCCTGGCGCTGCAGGCGCTGGAGGCCAACGACCCCGGGGCCATGCGCGGGCTGGTGGCCAACATCGGCCGCGGCACCACCGACCGCGACACGCCGGCCGACCGCGAGGCCGCACGCCTCTACGAACTGCAGCACAACGACTGGGTGCTCGGCCCGCTGCTCAAGCGCGAGTACCCGAAGGACCTGTTCAAGCTGTGGCCCGGCACCGAGCCGCTGGTGCTGCCCGGCGACATGGACGTCATTGGTGGCAAGCTCGATTTCCTCGGCATCAACTACTACTTCCACCTCAACCTGCGCAGCGACGGCAAGCACGGCTTCGTCGACGTGCCGCTGGAAGGCGTGGAGCGCACGCAGATGGGTTGGGAAGTGCACCCGCAGGGGCTGCAAGACCTGCTGGTCGACTTCAAGTCGCGCTACCCGAACCTGCCGCCGATCTACATCACCGAGAACGGCATGGCGTCCGACGACAAGGTCGTGAACGGCACTGTCGACGACGCCCAGCGCATCTCGTTCCTGAACCGCCACTTCGCGGCGATATCGGGTGCGATGGACAAGGGCGTGGACGTGCGCGGCTATTTCGTCTGGTCGCTGATCGACAACTTCGAATGGGCCTTCGGCTACGAGCGCCGCTTCGGCATCGTGCACGTGGACTACGAGACCCAGCAACGCACGCTCAAGCAGAGCGCCAAGTCATTCACCGAGTTCCTCAAGGCGCGCGCTGCAGGCTGACGCGGCGCGTTCATATCCATTTCAAAGAAGGGCCCAGAGCCCACCAACCGGAGACCACGACATGCAATTCACACTCAAGCAACTCGCCCTGGCCGCTGCCCTGCTGGCCGCCAGCACCGCACATGCCCAGAAGGCCAACGTGATCCACTGGTGGACGTCGGGCGGTGAATCGGCCGCCGTGAAGGAACTGGCCGACGCCTACACCAAGGCCGGCGGCACCTGGGTCGACGAAGCCGTGGCCGGCGCCGACAACGCGCGTGCCGCCGCCATCAACCGCATCGCCGGCGGCAACCCGCCGACCGCTGCACAGTTCAACACCTCCAAGCAGTACCACGACGTGATCGCCGAGGGCCAGCTGAACGACATCGACGCCGTGGCCGCAAAAGAAGGCTGGGACAAGTGGATGCCCAAGCCCATCGTCGACGCGATCAAGGTCAAGGGCCACTACTACGCCGTGCCGGTGAACATCCACAACCCGTCGTGGTTCTGGTACTCCAAGTCCGCACTGCAAAAGGCCGGCGTGACGGGCGAGCCGAAGAGCATGGACGAGTTCTTCGCCGCGCTCGACAAGCTGAAGGCCGCCGGCCTGGTGCCGTTGGCCCTGGGCGGCCAGAGCTGGCAGGAATGGATCACCTTCTACAGCGTGCTGTTGCACGTGGGCGGCAAGGATGCGTACCTCAAGTTCTTCCGCGACCATGATGCCGCCAGCATCAACAGCGAAGGCATGCGCAAGACGCTGACCGCGCTGAAGAAGCTGCACAACTACGTCGACGCCGGCTCGCCGGGCCGCAACTGGAACGACGCCACCGCGATGGTCATCAGCGGCAAGGCCGGCTTCCAGATCATGGGCGACTGGGCCAAGGGTGAATTCGCCGGCGCCAAGCAGACAGCCGGCAAGGAATACGGCTGCTTCGCCGGCTTCGGTGCCAACGCGCCGTACATGGTCGCGGGCGACGTGTTCGTGTTCCCCAAGACCACCGACAAGGCGGCCATCGAAGCGCAGCACAAGCTGGCCACGGTGTTCACCTCGCCGGTGACGCAGGTCGCGTTCAACAACAAGAAGGGGTCGATCCCGGTTCGCACCGACGTCGACAGCAGCAAAATGGACATCTGCGCCCAAGCCGGCGTGCAGGCCATGAAGGACCCGTCGCGCCAGATCGCCAACCCCGATGCTCTGATGACGCCCGACATGGTCGGCGCCGTGCAAGACGTGATCACCAAGTTCTGGAACGGCAACCAGTCGGTCGACGACGCGATCAAGGCCTTGCAGGGCGCAGTGAAGGGCTGAGTCCACTCGGCATGCGCGAGCCGTCGACATGCGTTTCGGCTCGCGCTCTTCGTCACCCGCTCAGGCTGAGCGGGTGGCAGCGTGCCGGCCAAAGAAAAACGCAACCCGATGACATCTCGTTGTACTGAATGAACACCGCCACCCTGCCCCGACCCCAGCCCGTGCGCCGAAAGCGCGCCGTGGCAGCGCAGCTCGCCCTGCTGCCGATGGCGATCACGGTGCTCGGTGTGTACATCGGCACCCTATTGTGGTCGCTGCGCATCTCGTTCAGCAGCTCCAAGATCTTCCCGAAGAACGACTTCGTCGGCTTCTCGCAGTACGAGCGTTTGTTCGCTACCGAGCGCTGGACAGTCTCTCTGCACAACATCGCCATCTTCGGCGTGCTGTTCGTGCTCGCCTGCCTGGTGCTCGGCTTCTTTCTCGCCGTGTTCCTCGACCAGCGTGTGCGTGGCGAGAACGTGTTGCGCACCATCTTTCTCTACCCCTACGCCATGTCCTTCGTCGCAACCGGCCTGGTCTGGCAGTGGATGCTCAACCCCGGCCTGGGCATCCAGGCCGCCGTGCGCAACCTCGGCTTTCCCGACTTCCAGTTCGACTGGATCGTCAACCAGGACAAGGTGATCTACACGCTCGTGATCGCCGCCGTGTGGCAGGCCTCGGGTTTGGTGATGGCCGTGCTGCTGGCGGGCCTGCGCGGCATCGACGAGTCGCTCTGGAACGCGGCGCGCATCGACGGCGTGCCGCGCTGGCGCTACTACTTGAGCGTGGTGCTGCCGCAGCTCGGCCCCGCCTTCGGCACCTCGTTCGTGCTGCTCGCCGTGGGTGTGGTCAAGGTCTACGACGTGGTCGTGGCGATGACGCTCGGCGGCCCCGGCAACGCCAGCGAAGTGCCGGCCAAGTTCATCATGGACAACCTCTTCAACCGGGCCAACGTGGGCCTCGCCTCGGCGGCCTCCACCGTGATGCTGCTGACCGTGCTCGCGCTGCTGATGCCCTGGTGGTACGCACGCTCGGTGCAGTCACGCAAGCAGGTGCATTCATGAGCGCTGTCGTGGAACGAATCAACCCCTCCGTCGCCGCCCCTGTGCAGCGCAAGGCCGCGCGGCCGAAGTCGCACTTCACGCCGGCACGGCTCGGCCTCTATGCGCTGCTCATCAGCTCGGCCGCCTTCTTCCTGCTGCCGCTGTACGTGATGCTCGTCACCTCTGTCAAGCCGATGGAAGAGATCCACCTCGGCCGGCTGTTCGCGCTGCCGCTCGCCGCCACCTTCGAGCCCTGGGTGCAGGCGTGGTCGAGCGCGTGCACCGGCCTCGAATGCCGCGGCATCCAGGTGGGCTTCTGGAATTCTGTGTGGATCGTCGTGCCGAGCACCATCGCGTCGATCTTCTTCGGCGCGCTCAACGGCTATGCGTTGTCGTTCTGGCGAGTCCGCTGGGCCGGCTGGCTGTTCGGCGTGCTGATGTTCGGCGCCTTCGTGCCCTACCAGGTGATGATCTACCCGCTGGTGCGCTCGCTCGCCACGGTGAACCTGTTCGGCACGCTCCCCGGCATCGTGCTCATCCACACCATCTTCGGCATGCCGGTGATGACGCTGCTATTCCGCAACTACTACGCCGGCGTGCCGATCGAGCTCTTCAAGGCCGCGCGCATCGACGGTGGCGGCTTCTGGCGCATCTTCTTCCAGCTCATGCTGCCGATGTCGGTTCCCATCATCGCGGTGGCGGTGATCATGCAGATGACCAACATCTGGAACGACTTCCTGCTCGGCCTGGTGTTCGCAGGCCGCGAGAACCTGCCGATGACGGTGCAACTCAACAACGTCATCAACACCACCACCGGCGAGCGGCTGTACAACGTGAACATGGCAGCCACCATGCTCACCTCGCTGCTGCCGCTGGCCGTCTATCTGATTTCCGGCCGCTGGTTCCTCCGCGGCATCACCGCCGGCGCCGTGAAAGGCTAGTTATGACGGCCCCCACGCTCACTCCGTTCACTGCCGCCCGGCTTGCAAGCCGAGTGGCCTTCGTCAGCCACTCGCAAGCGCGCAGGCGCTCGCTCGGCGCGGCCTCAGCCCCCGAGGGGGCGCAGGCCTTCCTTGGGGCGGCCCGGCGGAAGTCCTGATTCAAGGTTGATATGTCCAACGTCACGATAGAAAACCTCGCCATCCAGTTCTCCGGCGTCCGCGTCATCAGCGAGCTGAACCTCGACGTGCAGAGCGGCGAGTTCCTCGTGCTGCTCGGCCCTTCGGGCTGCGGCAAGTCGACGCTGCTGCACAGCATCGCCGGCCTGATCGACGTGCAGGACGGCCGCGTCGACATCGGCGGCAACGACGTCACCTGGGCCGACCCGAAGGACCGCGGCATCGGCATGGTGTTCCAGTCGTACGCGCTTTATCCAACCATGACGGTCGAGAAGAACCTCTCGTTCGGCCCGCGCATTGCCGGCGTCGCCAAGGCCGAGATCGCACGGCGCGTCGAGCGTGCGGCGACGATGCTGCAACTCACCGAGCTGCTGCAGCGCAAGCCCGCGCAGCTTTCGGGCGGCCAACGCCAGCGCGTCGCGATCGGCCGGGCGCTGGTGCGCGAGGCCGGCGTGTTCCTGTTCGACGAGCCGCTTTCCAACCTCGACGCGAAGCTGCGTGGCGAGCTGCGGCGCGAGCTGAAGCAGCTGCACCACCGGCTCGGCGCCACCATGATCTACGTGACACACGACCAGGTGGAGGCGATGACGCTCGCCAGCCGCATTGCCGTGATGAAGGACGGCAAGATCCAGCAGATCGACACACCCGCGAGCGTCTACGCGCGGCCAGTCAACATGTTCGTTGCCGGCTTCCTCGGCGCGCCGAGCATGAACTTCGTCGAAGGCAAATTGCAGCGCAGCGAACGGGGCACACACTTCGTCTCGCCCACGCTGAACATCGACGTCTCGACCTACCCCTTCAACACGCCACCGCAGGCCGACCAGCCCGCCGTGCTGGGTGTGCGGCCGGAGCACATCACGCTCTCGCCCCACGGCACCGAGCTGGCCGGCAGCGCCATCGTGTCGCTGGTCGAGCCGATGGGCTCCAACCAGGTGGTGTGGCTGGACGCGCAAGGCGTGTCGCTCGCGGTGGATGCCGACGCGCAGTTCACCCCGGCACTCGACAACCGGATAGGCTTCACCATCGCGCCGGCACACGTGTCGCTCTTCGATCGGCAAACACAGGCGCGGCTTTAACACTGATGGCAACCATCAAGGATGTAGCGCGTCTCGCTGGGGTCGGCCTCGGCACCGCGTCACGCGCGATCTCGGGCCGCGGCCCGGTCTCCGAGAAGGCGCTCGCGAAAGTGAACGACGCCGTCGCCACGCTGCAGTTCCGCCCGTCGAACGTGGCTCGCGCGCTGGCCTCGAAGACGCTGGGCATGGTAGGCATCTACGTGCCTGACTTCTCAGGCAGCTTCTACGGCCCCATCTTGCAGACGGTGGACGGCGAGCTGCGTGCGGTCGACCGCCACATGGTCGCGGCCAACGGCTGCGGCCACGGCGACGCGCGTCAACAGGCGCTCGACGGCATCCGCTTCCTCTACGAGCGCGAGTGCGACGGCGTGCTGGTGATGACCAACGACCTCACCGACGGTGACTTCGCCGAGCTGTTCGTGCGCCACCCCAAGCTCGTGCTGCTCAACCGCCATACGCCGGCCCAGCCCGACCGCTGCTTCAGCACCGACCACGTGCTGGGCGGGCGGCTCGCCGCACGCGCGCTGCTGAGCCAGGGCCACCGCGAGATCGCGCTGATCAGCGGCCCGCACAGCGCACCCGACAACGAGCTGCGCATTGCCGGCTTCCTCGACGAACTGGCACAGCACAAGGTGCGCATCCCCAAGCGCCGCCGTGTCGATGCCGACTTCAGCTTCAACGGCGGCTACGAAGCGGCCGAAGAGCTGTTCGCCCGTTCACCGCGCGACTACAGCGCCCTGTTCTGCGCCAATGACGTGATGGCCATGGCGGCCATCTCGCACCTCGACAAACTCGGCATCGACGTGCCCGGCGATCTCTCGGTGCTCGGCTTCGACAACAGCGACTTCTCGCAGTACACCGCGCCGAAGCTGACGACGATCCACGTGCCCATCGTCGAAGCAGCTGCCGCGGCCTGCCGCGCGCTGCTGAACCAGTGCTATGGGCTCGCGTTGCCGGTGACGCACGACTTCACGCCCGAAGTCGTCTGGCGCAAGTCGGTGGCCGTGGGGCCGTACGGCGCTACCTTGCCACAGGTGGCGGGCACGCGGTAAGTGATCAAGCGGCGTAATCGGTGTTGAGCGAGAGCTCGCGCCAGCTTTCGAGTTCAGCCTGCATGCCGGCGAGCTTGCTGCTCACCGACTCGAATGCAATGGCCCCTGCCGTGAAGCGCAAAGGCGGCACGGGCTCGTCGGCCAGCCAAAGCATCGCCTTGGCCAACTTGGCCGGGTCCCCCGGCTGCCGCCCGTTGCGCTGCTCGAACGATGCACGCAACTGCGCTCGCCGCTCGTCGTAGTCGGCCACCTCGCTGCCGCCGAAGCGCAGCGACTCGGCGGTGAGAAAGTCGGTGCGGAACGGGCCGGGCTCGACGATCGTGACGCGCACGCCGAACGGGGCGAGCTCCAGCGCCACCGACTCCGAGAAGCCCTCGAGCGCGAACTTGCTGGCGCAGTACAGCGAGCCGAATTCCACACCGCGAATGCCCGCCAGCGACGAGATGTTGAAGATGTGCCCTTTGCGCGCGGCACGCATCGCCGGCAGCACGACGCGGGTTACGTTGAAGACGCCGAAGAGATTGGTGGCGAACTGGGCACGCGCGTCGTCGTCGCGCGTCTCTTCGAACAGGCCGAGGTGGCCGTAGCCGGCGTTGTTGACCAACACGTCGATGCTGCCGAACCGCGACAAGGCCGCATCGGCCGCGGCTTGCGCCTGGCGCTCGTTGTTGACGTTCAGCTCGACAGCGAGAAGCTGGTCACTGTCGGGGCCGAGGCTGTCGCGCACGCTGGCCCTGTTGCGGCCGGCCGCGACAACCCGATCGCCGGACGAAAGTGCGGCCTGGGCCAGGTGAGCACCCAGCCCGCGGCTGGCACCGGTGATGAACCATGTCTTTTGCATCTTGGGCTCCTTCGATAAGAGCGTGCATTGAAACGCCGCAGCGAGTTCAAGCGATAGCCCGATGCTGCCGGGCTCTTGCACGATCCTGCCAACCCTGATTGATTCGTGCGCACCGCCCTTGCCACGCACGCAGGCGCCGGGTACGGTGACGACATGACGAATGCGCTGCCCGAACTGAGAACGCTGATTGCTCGCCATGCGAGGCCTGACCGGTACACCACCACCGTCGAAGGTGTCCGTGTGATTGCCTCGTCAGTGACCACGCAGTCGATGCACCACGTGACCGAGCCGACGCTGTCCGTCGTGGCCCAGGGCGCCAAGCGCGCGGTCCTCGCAGACAAGGTGTTCGAGTACGCCACCGGCCAGTACCTGGTGGTGTCGGTCGACCTGCCCATCGCCGGCCACATCGCACGGGCCAACACCGAAGAGCCCTTCCTCGGCTTCGCCATGACCTTGAAGCCGGCCGCCATCGCGACCTTGCTGCTGGAAACCGCGGCGAGCGATCGCACGCTGGTGGAGACCGCCGGCCTGGGGGTGAGCAATGCGCCGACGGACTTGCTGGATGCCGTCGTGCGCATGCTGCGGCTGCTGGATCGCCCGAACGACATCGCCGTGCTCAGCCCGATGATCGAGCGCGAGATCCTCTGGCGGCTTCTCGCCGGCGAGCAAGGCGCGATGGTGCGGCAGATCGGCCTCGCCGACAGCCGGCTCTCGCAGATCAGCCGGGCCATCCGCTGGATTCGCGTCCACCATGCGACGGCTTTCAAGATCGAAGAACTGGCCGACCTGGCAGCGATGAGCGCGTCGTCGTTCCACCGGCACTTCCGTGCGGTGACGTCGATGAGCCCGCTGCAGTACCAGAAGCAGATCCGGCTGCAGGAGGCCCGCGCACGCCTGCTGGCGCAGTCGCACGACGTGGCAGCCGTCGGCTACAGCGTGGGCTATGACAGCCCGTCGCAGTTCAGCCGCGAGTACAGCCGCTTGTTCGGCGCGCCGCCTGCACGCGACGTGGCGCGGCTGCGGACGTTTTCGGCGGCGGAACGCAGCGTGGCTTGAGGCCTCCGCCAAAACCCGGCCACGCACAAGGCGCGGCCGGTCTGGGCAAGATCAGGCCTGCGCCTGCTGAAGCACGCTCGGCCGCAAGGCGGCGGTACCGAGGCTCTGGTCGATGGTGCCGGCGACCATCTCGGCCGTCACCGCTGACAGCGTCCAGCCCAGGTGGCCGTGGCCCGTGTTGTAGAACACCGTGGGCAGTCGGCCGCGGCCCACGCGCGGCAACATGCTGGGCATCATCGGCCGCAGGCCGGCCCAGGGCACCACGCTCTTCGTGCTGACCCCCGGGAAGCACTGCTCCACCCAACGGATCAGCGGGCGGATGCGGTCCGCGCGGATGTCCATGTCGTGGCCGTTGAACTCGGCCGTGCCGGCCACGCGGAAGCGGTTGTCCCCGAGGCGGCTGGTGACGAGCTTGGTTGCGTCATCGAGCAGGCTGACTGTGGGCGCGGCCCGGCGGCTCGCTTCGTCATTCAGGTTGACGGTGATCGAGTAGCCCTTGACGGGGTAGATGTTGACGCGGTCGCCGAGGCTCGCGGCCAGCGCGCGGCTGGCCGTGCCGGCGCAGATCACCACGCTGTCGAAGACGGCAGTGTGCGGGCCATCGGCGCTGCTGACCGTGACCTTGGCCTGGCGCACATCGGCGGTCACCGCGGTCACGTTCTGCTGGTACAGGCAGGTGACGCCCAGGCGCACGATGGCGTCGGCCAGACCGCTGGTGAACTTGTGGATGTCACCGGTGGAGTCGCTCTCGGTGAAGTAGCCACCGTAGTAGCTGCCGGCCAACATGGGCTCGATGGTGCGCATCTCGTCGGGCGTGACGGCCCGGCGCGGCAAGCCGCCTTCGGCCAGCAGCTGGCTGACACCGCCAGCGTGGTCGAAGCCAGCCTTGTCGCGGTAGATGTGCAGGATGCCGCGGCGCTTGAGGTCGAAGTCGATGCCTTCGGCGTCGGCCCAGTCGAAGAGGTGCTGTCGCGCGGCGATGGCCAGGCGCGTGGTCTCAATGGTGTTGCGCCGGTAGTGCGGGATGTTGGCCACGAACTCGGCGAACCACGAGAGCTTGTGCCAGCTGGGCCTGGGGTTGACCAGCAGCGGGGCATCGCTCTTGAGCATCCACTTCAGGCCCTTGAGAAGCGTGCTCCAGTGGGTCCAGACCTCGGCGTTGGAGGCAGAGAGCTGGCCGCCGTTGGCAAACGAGGTTTCCATCGCTGCGTAGCGATTCTTCTCGTAGAGGGTGACGGCGTGGCCGCGTTTGGCGAGGGCGTAGGCGGTGGTGACGCCGGTGATGCCGCCGCCGATGATGGCAATCGTTTTCATGGTGCTCGAAGCTCCGACCGTCAAGAGGTTGAGGCCCGCCACGCAGGACGCGTGCCGAGCACCCCCTCTGTTCGGAACCTGAGAGATTCACGCAGCACCGCGGGTGGCGACACTGCGCTTGCTCCTTCGGTGGGCCGGGCGACGATGGGCCTGGCCACTCTTCAGAGTTTCAACGCATGGCACCGGTCCGTGGGCCTGAGAGTTTCCGGGGTGGTTGCTCCTTCGGCGCCGGGCATGTCACTGGTGTGAACGCGCCCGGACTCTCCCGATGCCAGCTCGGCTGTGAGCCGACCTGTTGTGAACTGCGCGGATACCATACCAGCGGCCCGACCGCAGACCCTCCTTTGTAGCACGACGCGCATGTCCAACGGAAGACGCCCCACGCTTCGCGACCTGCTGGCCAAGCGGCGGGCAATGTTGCCGGCCGAAGCCGCGCCTGTGGAAAGCAAGTAAGGCATTGCCATGGAAGCCGTGCCTGAACACTTCGAGCACCCGCACGACGCAGCGGAGTTCAAGCGCCCTGCCCGCGCCGGCGTGGAGCTCTACCGCGCGCACATCGTGCGGTACGCCTTCGACCCGCATACGCACGAAGCCTTCGGCCTGGGCTCGATCGAATCAGGGGTGGAGCGCTTCCGCTACCGCGGCGGCGATCATTTGGCGCCGGCCGACACGCTGGTGCTGATGAATCCGGACGAGCTGCACACCGGCCGCGCCGAGACCGAGCAGGGCTGGTCCTACCGCATGGTCTACCTCGATGCGGCAGTGCTGGAAGAGGTGACCGGCGAACGCGGCTGGTGGTTCGCGCAACCCACCGTGCACGATCCACCGCGCGCGCAGCAGGTGAGCCGCTGCCTGGCCGCGATGTGGGACGCGCCCGACGCGCTGGCAGGCGACAGCGCGCTGTTCGAGCTGCTGCAGCTGCTGCGGCCCCACGCGCGTGTCGGCATGCCGGGCGTACCGTCTAGCGGCATGGCTACCGATACCTCGTTGGTACGTGCTCTCGCCTTGATGCAGGACGAGTACGCGAGTGAAATGACGCTGGAGCGCTTGGCCCGCGAGGCGGGCTTGAGCCCGTTTCACTTCTTGCGTCGTTTCAAGCAGCGCTACCACGCCACGCCGCATCAGATGCTGATGGCGCTGCGGCTGTTTCGCGCCAAGCAGCAGCTCGCTGCGGGAGACCGCCCAGCCGAGGTCGCTGCAGCTGTGGGTCTCGTCGACCAGGCGCATCTCACCCGCCGCTTCGCGCGCATGTACGGTGTGACACCGGCTCGCTACCAAGCGCAATTGCGTACAAGACCCGCCTCTCAGGCCTGAGCCACACTCGGCAATGAGCACTGGTTTGTTGTACGCCCTCGCAGCAGGGCTGATGTGGGGCCTCGTCTTCGTCGGCCCCTTGATGCTGCCCGAATACCCCGCCACGCTGCAGTCGTTCGGGCGCTACCTCGCGTTCGGGCTGATCGCGCTGCCGCTCGGCTGGCTGGACCGCAAGCGCCTGGCCGAGCTGACGCGTGCGGACTGGATCGAAGCACTCAAGCTCGCGGCGGTGGGCAACGTCGTGTATTACCTGTTCCTGGCGAGCGCCATCCAGCGCGCCGGCGGGCCGCTGCCAACGATGATCATCGGCACCTTGCCGGTGGTGATTGCCATCACTGCCAACCTGCGCTCGGGTGCCAGCCGCGAGGCCAAGCTGCCCTGGCTGCGCATGCTGCCCTCACTGGGGCTGATCGGGGCGGGTATCGCGCTGGTCAACCATGTGGAGATCGCGCACCTGCAGCAGGACCCGAACGCCGACGTGGTCCGCTATGCACTCGGCGCGCTGCTAGCCGTTGGCGGCGTCGCCTGCTGGACCTGGTACCCCATCCGCAACTCCGAATGGCTGCGTGCCCACCCGGACCGCAACCCACGCAGCTGGGCCACCGCACAAGGCCTTGCCACCTTGCCGCTGGCGCTGATGGGTTATGCGCTGGCCTGGATCTGGAGTGCGTTGAGCGGCGACTCCTTCGCCATGCCCTTCGGCCCGCGGGCAGGCGACTTCCTGCTGCTGATGTTTGCGATCGGCCTGTTCGCCTCGTGGCTGGGCACGGTGTGCTGGAACGAAGCCAGCCAGCGCCTGCCTCCTTCGCTGGCCGGGCAGCTCATCGTCTTCGAGACGCTG
>Ga0307515_10014458_pt1 | contig 14629 bp, 3 predicted proteins | sample 17_EM_MG_FD_194513 | JGI IMG/M metagenome (GOLD analysis project Ga0307515, IMG submission 194513) | Populus trichocarpa ectomycorrhiza microbial communities from riparian zone in the Pacific Northwest, United States - 17_EM | ecosystem: Host-associated > Plants > Roots > Unclassified | place... | reverse complement strand
AAATCTAATAGCTTTAACAGGAAAATGCAAACTAACTATATAATAAGAATAATAAGAGGATATAAGGGTCGCCAAAGACTCGCTAGGGAGACGCTGGTTAAATACATAGCTCCCTTATCGTTAGTATACTTATACTAGGAATGCAAAAACTCCTTATCCAAAAAGGAATAATTATAAATGGCCTTATATACAATATAAGGCTCTATAACTATAGACTACACCTTAAATAATGCTATTGCTACGCATAATGGGGACATACCTAATCTATATACGCAGTATAGGTGTCAGATAATCTGTATTCTCTGTGGCGTAGGACGTGCACGAGTCACGTGCACGGGTCACGTGCATTGTAAATATCTTCGTCTAAGCCCAGGGGCCCTAGGTCAAGACACGATCAAGATCATCAATTAATCAACCCATTTCATCAATGAATAGCTCTATATGAGTTATCTGACAGTTATGAGCCCGGTCCGCCGACACAAGAAGCTATTCAGCTATCACTCAATCATTTGAAGAAATTCTACCTCATCGTCAGACTCTGACACCTCATCGTCACAAGACGACCCTGATCGAAATCCCACCTCAATCGTCAAAGGACGATCCTGACGACAAGGACGATCCTGACGACAGGACGATCCTGACGACAAGGACGATCCTGACGACAGGACGATCCTGACGACGAGATTCCACGAGATTCCACCTCAATCGTAACAGGACGATCCTGACGACGAATTCCATCTCAATTCCCATCTGCCTATCAGTAAAATGACTCCACCGACGTCGAGTTCGTCTACCACGATCATCCTCAATAAGCCAGAAGACTGGGAATAATGGCTATGGCAACTCCGAGCCCTCGTGGATCAGCAAATTTGGGCCCACATTGACCCAGCTACAAAAGCACCTTAAGAAGGTCTACTTAAAAAACCACCTTATCTAAAGGTTATAGATTTCAATGAGAATGCAACCTTATATACATAGCTCTCGTCAAATCAACAGAAAGCGTACGAGAATAGCAGATGATACTACAACTAGGATATAAAGTACTTCCTAAAACAGGAAGAGCATCTGCAATAGATACGCACCCAGATCACGACTACAGTATTAATTTAGAAGAAGCTACTGCTTAACCCTTCCTTAATAGTTAAAGAATGGCTATCCTAATTAAAGGAGAATACAAAACCTACCTTATTATTTATTAGGAAGAAGGTATAACACTAATATATAGAAGCCCTTAAGGGGTTCAAACACTTATTAAAATTAAATTAATGGTTAGATTAATGGGAACACGTAATAGTACTAGAAGAGAAGTATAAGATCCCTTAAATATTTAATAGAATCTAGCTTTAAGATTTAGCAGAAGTTATTTAACCTTTTAGCGACGCCTACTATATAAAGTACACTACCGAGTTAAATAACCCGCAGAAGTTAAGATCTTCTAAATACTATAGAGTAGTAAAGGAGCTATAAGAAGGACTTAGAACACCTTTAAAGAAAGCTAATACTACTATAAGAGGGAGTACCTTTAATATAGACTTCGCAGAGTAAGCTATTAAGGATCACTCTAATACTACTAAAGGTTTATAAAGAGGAAGAGCCTTAATATATAATAGACGCTTAAAGAAAGCCGGGATACTAGTAGATAAGGAAATGTCCTATAAGAAGCTAATACCTAAGTACTTAGCGTGCGGAATATAAGGATACTCCCTATAGGACTATTGGTATTTATTTAAAGATAAAAAACCTATAGGAGTTATAATAGAAGATACGCGCATTAATAGGGCACTAAAGAAGGTAGAAAAGAATAAGAATCTCACTAACTAAGTTATAAAGATTAGACTTAAAGAATAGGAAGATAAGGCTTAATAATAATAGGATAAGAGTTACGTCAGGAAAAAATTTAGCAGCATTTTGCCAGCATTTTTAGCATTTCGTAGTATTTCGTAGCATTTAAAACAGACTATACGCATTAAGTAGCATCTAGGTAGCTATATATATATATTATATATAAAAAATTTATTTTTAGATAGATAATTGGATATAGTATATTATATAATTTTTTTTTTTATAAATTACTTATAAATTACGTAAGTTATTCTACTTCTAAAAAAAAAGTTTTTATTTTTTATTTTTTTTTTTAAAAAGTAGAATAACTTACGTAATTTATAAGTAATTTATAAAAAAAATATTATATAATATACTATATCCAATTATCTATCTAAAAATAAATTTTTTATATATAATATATATATATAGCTACCTAGATGCTGCTTAATGCGTATGGTCTGTTTTAAATGCTACGAAATGCTAAAAATGCTGGCAAAATGCTGCTAAATTTTTTCCTGACGTAGGAAGTTAAGATTAAGGGAGAAGCTAATATAATATTCCTAGAATTGTATTATACCGGTTAACTCCATCTACTAAAGCTATTAACTATTCTTAACTTAGGAACTACTTTCTATATCTTTAATAACCTTTCTTATTTCTATAACTTTAGGAAAGCTTTAAAATACAAATATGTTATTACCAGCAGCTTAGAAGCGCCTATACTAGGTTACGGCGACGTTACTATCTAAGTTATAAAACTAGATGAGAGTAAGGGAATCTTATGTCTTAAGGATATTGTCTTTTATACGGACTTTAATACAAACCTTATATTATTTTATCTACTTTAAAAATAAGGGTACTACTAAAACAATAAAGGAGATAACAATCTTCTAGTTTAGAAGGATAATACAATCCTATATTAAATAGAAGAATATTACAGATAATAGACTATTAAATACGTCTAACTAGGAAGTCTATTAGCGTTTAATATAAGCCGACTACTATGTTAACGGAAGCGCAGAGTATTATTAAGAGACGCTTATCTAGATTTAAAAGGAGATATACGTTTATAGTATCTACGTCTAGGTTATCCAGAACCTATAAGCCTTTATTATTTAGGTCTTAACGCCTTAAGAGTTAAGCTTTGAGGCCCAAAAATAACGGAATATTAATATTACAGTCTCGCTAAAATTAAGCGTTAGGTCTCACGAAGGTTCTTAAAACGGAAAATTAATAAACCCTATCTTAACCTCTATATTAACTAAACTAACCTTAAGAAAGCGTATACTGGATTTATATAAGTTATATTTATCCATAATACCTTCTTAAAAAAAACCTTCCCGTATTTTATAACAACGCATAGTAAAGAGAAGAAGACACTATAAGTACTTAAAGATTTTACCTAATGGATTCGTTTAAGGTATAACCTTAAGGTTAATACTATTAGATTAAACAACAAGCTAGGGAGAAAAAGAACCCTTAAATAGCTACGGACTTAAGGAATTATATTTAAGCCTTTAGCGCCATATACCTAAGCTTAGAATAATACCGCTAAACGCTTAGGGGGTATAATTATTAAGAGATTATAAGCAATAAGAATTGCTGCCAATCTACCATATAACCTATAGAACGAGATAGTTAACTACGTAGTATACCTTTAAGATTAAACGCCACTAAAAAGTAATAGTTAGAAATTGCTATATAAGAAGTTCTATACCTTCCTAGCTAATAGGTTAAGAAAGCCGTAACTAGCGTACCTAAAAGCCTACGGCTATAGGGCGTATGCGATAATATTGGACGCCTAGCTAAAAAAGAAAAGGCTAAGCAAGCTAGATCCGCGAGCCTATATCGGCTACCTTATTAGCTATAACTCTACTAATATTTATAGAATCTGGATCCTATATAAAGGTATCATTATCTCTACTAGGGATGTTATCTTTAATAAGAAGACGTTTTTTAACGGTAAGCAAACGGACATCTTAAAGGACCTATACGCTAAGTTAGACACGCTAATTAAGAAGATTTAACTCCCTAATACCCTAACTAAGAATAAGGTTCTTCTAGAAAATAATAAAGAAGTACTTAAACCGTTAAGTTAAGAGGAAAACGACAACGTTAATAATAAGCCAGTTTAAGCCTTTAATAAGTTAGCAGATCTTAAGCTTATAAGAGCTCTTAAAGACATATATTATACGCTACCTCCAACAGAAGAAGACGAAGAATCTCTATATGCCTTTTACGTTAAGTATCCTATAAAGTTAGATATATAAGGTACTAATTAAGACATCGCTCATTAAGTAGGAGATGCGTTTAACACTTAGGGGGTGTCTAATAACTTAGTTAAAGACTTGTTTAAGAAAGCTAGCGATAATAGGTTTAAAGACTTTATTACTAAAAGGATCACGTCAGCCTATCACAGCGCCTTCTTAGCAGGAAGGAAGTTTAACCTTAATAGTTAACTTAATAATAGTAAGCTGAAATTAGGCAGAATATATAATGTTAGATTATATAGGAAGAACCTACTTCCGCCACCCTAGTTAATCTAGGACCTTAATACGCATCCTCTTTAAAATTAGTTCTAAGAGGCTTAACGAGCTTATCTCTAATCTTATTATTAAATAAGGTTGTTTTAAGAAACAGATAAGAAGCACATAAAGGGATAGTAGGTCCTTAGCTTAATATAGGTATTCGTCTATAAGACAGACAAGTACAGATTTCTCCAGAAATGTAAGGCACGCTTAATAGTCTGCGGAAATTAATAGGCTCTAGGAGACCTACCTATAAGAGCTACTATATTAGCTAGTATAACCTTCTGAACCCTTATAGCAATTACTATAAAATTCAACCTAAAGATAATATAGATAGATACAGTTAATGCGTTTGTCTATTGCGATCTTAACAAGGTTGTCTATATAAAGCTACCGCCAGGGTTTAATAAAGGAAAGACAAATAAAGTACTACGCTTAAGAAAAGCCCTATACGGACTATAACGATCACCACTATTATAGCAGAAGAATCTCACGAGCTTATTAAACGAATTGGGCTTTAAAGAGGTACCTTAGAAGCTATACGTTATGCTAAAAGGTAGAATAGTCGTCTTCTTCTACGTTAACAATATTGTCTTCTGCTACCGAAAGATAAATAAGAAGAAAGCTTAAGAAGCAATTAAGGAGCTAAGCAGGGAATACTAGATAAGTACCCTTAGCGAGCTAAAATAGTTCCTAGAAATCTATATGCTATATAATCGTAGCTAAAGGCTCCTATAGCTATCCTAGGAAGCCTATATTAAGAAGATAGCTAACTAGTATAAGATAGATCTTAAAGGGCATTTTTTAAACACTTCTATGGTAGAACCTAAACTCCTACCTACTAATCACCGTATAATCCGTCTGACGCGTCCGTCCCCTAATATAGACCTATTAGTCCGTCTTATATCCCTACTAGCTTCTATAATGCTATATTAGAGAAAACTGGGTTTAGTACTCTATATAGCCACTATAACGCGTCCGGATATTGCCTTTATAGTATTACAGCTGGTAAGGTTTAATTAGGACCCAAGCTAAAAGCACTATTAAGCGGTAGATAGAGTTATCCAGTACCTATATAGCATAAGGAGTAGAGTAATCTACTATAGAGGAGATAAGGAAGGAATAAACAGTAGAGGGAGAGATAAAGGAATACGCGACTAAGGACGAGATAACGGAGACAGTAGAAGTAAAGCGCAATTATTTATCTATGCTAGCGACGCATTATTTATAGACAACTCCATTAATAGAAAGAGCTTATAAGGATATATTATAAAGCTATTTAGGGGGCCGATCGCCTAGAGAGCAAATAAGTAGGGTACGGTTATAACGTCGAGCATAGAAGCTAAGCTGTTAGCCCTATTACAAACAGCAAAGGAAGCTATCTTTATTAGTAGGCTGTTTAAAGTAATAACGTTATAGCTAAACGAGCCTTTAATTATTAAATGTGACAATACCTAGACAATCTAACTAATTATAGAAGATACAGTAAAGCTAATTATAAAGCTCCGACACGTTAACATCTATTAACACTAGCTACGTTAGGAATACGTAATAAGATAAGTATAATTTTAATAAACAGCGACGAAGGAGATGATTGCCGATAGACTTACGAAGGCCCTGCCTAAGCAGAGGTTTTAAAGCTTCGTTAATATAATCGGAATAGTGGATATTAAGGAGTAGCTAAATAAGGAGAAGCAATTAGAGGACCTAAGGGAGAAGATTAGAGCGAGATAGAAGGATTTAGATAAGATTACAGCTTAATTAACGCATTAACGGACATAAGAAGGTAGTTAGCTTCGTCCTCGACCAGGTCAAAGCTAAGGGGGTATATTAGATAATCTGTATTCTCTATGGCGTAGGACGTGCACAAGTCACATATACGGGTCACGTGTATTATAAATATCTTTGTTTAAGCCTAGGGGCCCTAGGTCAAGACACGATCAAGATCATTAATTAATTAACCCATTTTATTAATAAATAGCTCTATATAAGTTATCTGATAACAGGTATGCTACGGCCACTATATAGGCCCCTATAATATAAGACACTACTTAAATTAAGACTAAATAAAATGTGTAAACTGCCACCAAAGCATATATAAGGCGTGGGAAAGAGAAGACTGCATTAAATATAGGAGACGGAAGGTAAGGGCTTAACAGCTACGGGAACAACTATACGTTAGGTTATATAAATGGAAACAACAGGCGATAAGCTAGGGGGACGTAGGTGCCTTCCTAGCGTTTCCTACCTTTAATACTAGGGGGCTAGGCCAGCCATCCTAAGCCTTAACGGGCCAGAAGCGACGCCACGCAATATTACCAGACTAAATAGGGATATAAGGGTCACAGGGGATATAAGGGAGAGGACGCCCTATAGGAAGACCCCTATAGACAGCTACAGCAAGCTTAAAACTAGGATAATTAAGAATTAGACTTAACATGGCAAATATAACATTCGCAGCTAACCTATAAAGGGCATATAGCCGACTAGTAAGATTAGGGGAAGAACTGGAGATAATAACAGATTTAGATATAGAAGCGCTAGTAGGCATATAAGACACGGGAATAGAAAGCTCTATATAAAATAAGTAGCAACTAGGGTGCAGATATAAGAGATAAAAGTTCTAAAAATCCTAGAGAAAGTAGAAATAGAAGAAGCGAGGAATAAAGGAGAGATAAAGGACCCTCGCTAGGAGTCCGCCACCTATCTATTATATAGTATAACTACGGCAATATAAACCACCGTCTCGTAAGGCCCCTACTAGACAGTCTAGACCTAGAGAAACACTATATCCTTGCCGTATAAGAGCCGTATTATAATACCTACATATAATTAATATACTGCCCCTAAGGATTCTAGCTCCTATATAAACCAAAAGCAGCTATATGTGTGTGCTTTATAATTAGCAAGGCTATTAGCCTGTCCTTATAGTTATAGCAGGCAGTTAACCCAGATATTATAGTTATAATAATCCAGATATATAGGGGACTGGTATAAATTATTAATATATATAACCCTAGGGTTAAAGGGGTCCCATAAACAGAGAATATTATATTAGTAATAGGCTTACTAGAAACTAAAGGCACAGAGTCTATCCTATTAGGAGATATAAACCTCTACTACCCGCGGTAGGGGGGTATCTATATTACTGCTAAACAATAGGCAGAGTGCCTATTAAGAGCTATAGATATCTAGGGCCTTAAACTGGCCACCCCCCTAGGAGCAATTATATAGCAATAAGGCACCGCCAGAAGTATAATTAATCTTATATTTATAGACAAAGGCCTATACCAGAGACTTAAAAGATATAACCCTAAAAAAGAATAGGCACTCGCCTTAGACCATATCCCTATCCAAATATAGCTAGATCTAGATATTAAGGCGCAACTAAATAGTAAAAGATACGCAATAAGGAAGCTTAAGATAAACAGTTTCCTTAATACAGTTAAATAACAACTTTAAGACCTAGAAGAAACCCACCCAATACCAAACAAGCGAGGCTTATTAGCCACCCCTAAGGAAATTAACCGAAGACTAGAAAGGATCTAGGCAGCGATTAAAAATAGGCTAGAAGAGTACTGCCTAGTCTTAAAACCAGGCCCCTACGCGTAATACGTATAGTCCGTATAATGCGCGGTTCTTATTACTAGCTAACGACGAGTAAGAAGGAAATATATAAGTAGCTATAACCCTAAAGACAAGAGATAATATAAGGACACAAGAAACCAGTTAAAGAATACCCTAAAAAAAGAAGCAAGGAATAATTAAAGATAGTTTATAAATAAGCATACTTCTAACCCGAGCCTCCCCTATAATAAGGGCCTTTAGGCCATAGCAAAATGGGTAAAGAAAAAGGTAGGGCGCCTAGTAGAAGACCTATACCTACTACCCCTATAAAGGGCAGGGGAGTCACAGGCTACTAATAACAATGATAAGAAGGCAAAGATCCTTATAAAAAGGTTCTTCCCCTAACCGGCTCTAGCAGACCTTAGTAATATTATGGGTAAAATACCGGTAACTCGCCTACGGGTCGATAGCGATATAATAATAGAGGAAATAGCCAAAACTATTAGCCGCCTTTTAAATAATATAGCATTAGGACTAGATAGGATACTAAATAAGGCCTTAAAGACCTGTGGTTTACTTATAGTACCTTAGCTTGCAGATATAGCTAGAGCATGCTTTACTATAGGCTACTACCCGCGACTTGGAAGATCTATAACGACGGTTATCCTATAAAAAGAAGGTAAAGCAGATTACTTAATCCCAGAAAGCTACCGCCCTATTACCTTAAAAAACACCCTTAGTAAGATTTTAGAAAGGGTAATAGCGGACCATATAGCAGATACGGCCGAGGAACACGCCCTACTACTACAAAGTTAAATAGGGGCAAGAAAGAACCGCTTAACACTATTAGCACTTATATTACTTACCGCCACCATTAAGTCTACATAGGCGGTACGAAGGGACTTCGTAGTATTAATGCTTAGCTTAGATATTAGTGGTGCCTATAATAACATACCCCACAAGCGCCTCCTATATATCCTTAGGGCAAAGGGCTTCCTAGAATAGATTATATAATTTATTTAAGAATTTATAGGCTAGAAAGAAACATTACTGGTCTTTAGCAGATACTAGAGCCCCCCTATTGTAGTTATAACAGGAATACTATAAGGATTACCCCTCTCGCCTATACTTTTTCTTTTCTTTATAAGTAACCTACTTAACTCCTTTAAGGAAGGGGCGACCTAGGGGATAGGCTTTATTAATAATATAAACCTAATTATATACAGGCTAACAGCCGCAGAGAACTGTAGAATACTAGAGAAAGCCTATAATACTTATATAAAATGGGCAAGATAATATAAAGTCTAATTCTTACTGGAGAAATACTAGCTAATCTATTTTATAAGAAAATGCAACTAATCTACAGATCTTTAGTATATAATCCATATCTAAGGCTTTAGGGGCTAACTAGTTTAAGGCCTAAGGGTATTAGGAGTATAGGTAGATAGTAAGCTCTGGTAAAGCGTATATGCGTTATAAGCGGCCTATAAGGGCTAAGTATAGTATATCGCAATATCCAGGATCGTTAATTCTATATAGGGTCTATGCTTTTAGAGGTCACGCCTACTATATATAGCAGTTGTCTAGCTAACCATAATATATAGATCTAGTGTTTGGGCCATAGGAGAAACCGAGAAAAGCCCCCCTAAATTACTCCTTAAACCACTCTAAAAGGTCTAAATAGCCTGCCTCTAGAGCATAACAGGCAGGTATAAGCAAACGGCCATAGTACTGCTTAAGAAGGAAGCAAATATCCCCCCTTTATAACTATATATTAAAGCTGCTGTAATATAAAGGGTATAAAAGGAGCGCAACTCTAAGGTTATAAAGTATATTAAGACACGCCTAAACAAACTATAGAGTGACCCTAGGGTGCCCTATTGGAGAGTAAACCAACAACCTTAAAGTAGGGAGGATATGTTAGAGAAATAGGTGGAAAAAGTAGAAGAAGAATAGTGCCGTATTAGGGCCCAGGCCTATATAGAGGAGGAAGGGAAACGTGTAAGAGATAAGTAAGGACAATAGTAAGAGAGAGAAAGAAGTTAAAGTAGAGCATAAATGAGTACTAGGAAACTATCTACCGCAATATAATACTAGCTAGACTAACACTAGAGAGGTGTATAAGAGTTAAAGGTACAGAGGCTGTCTTAGGTAAGAGGAACCTAAGCTATAGCATAGTTAACGCTATGGGGGGTAAATACCTAAGGGCTCCAAGAAGGCCTAATAAAGGCAGAAAATATAATAGTAACACTCTTAAGAATAGGAATAATAGGACTAAAAGATTAGCTCTACTAGGTGGGTATCCTAGTAGGTAGCCTAAGATGCGAATATGGCTGGCTAAGACAGACACTAAAACACGTAATACTGTTATGCTCCTTACGCACTAACTAAGAAGTAATGCTCTTAGCAGCTAGTATAGAGAACTATAATACACTGCTCTTAATATAAAAAGGTCTTAAGGCGGTTACCTAGTGGCTTATTAGCTAAAACGTACTAGACTAGTTCCGGGTTGCAAAGGAAATGGTAATAGAAGGTAAAGGGGCGAGTATTAGGCGCCCCCTAATAACTCTACAGTAGTAGAGCTAAGTTTATAATACTAGCGCGTCTATAGGCTTGTTACGGCAGCAGTAGTTCCTAAGGAGGTCAAAAAGTAAGGTAGTAGAGCACCATAGGTGACTTATAGGTACTAAGTAGGCGAGTCCTAAAAGGCGGGGAAATGGATTATAGGGTTTTCTTAAATAGAGTTTTCTCCCCATATGTAAATAAGGAGTATTCTGTGTAGGCCCAATAGGGATCTAAATTGGACGTTAAGCAATGAATAATTATTATTATTATTAATAGTATAACCGTTATAGAGATAATATAGAGCTGTAAATTAATATTCCTTATCTAATTTTCTAATTTTCTAACTTAATTAAACATTCTTAGTTAACTTTTATATTTTATATATAAATTCTATTCTACCTACTTTATTAAGGTAAGGTATAGTTTAATATATAAAAGTTACTTTATATTTTACTACTACTCTATTTTTTTATTACCTCTACTTTTAATACTATTTTTACTACTATAGCTGTTACAGACAGCTTAAGTACGATATTACGACTATTAGAAGAGGAGTCGGCGGAAGCTAGTTAGTTAATATAGGCACGGTTTAGGATAAAACCGGTTAAACTATATAACGAGAAATGGTAACCAAGGTCACGTAATAGGCTATATATTAGATAAGAGGAATAAGAGGAACTTACGTACCTCGCGTATAACACGTACATTACGTATAAGGAGGATTTCTTAGGAGTACAGATATATATTTAAAGGACCACAGTCCCTACCCAGATAGTTCTCTTTCCTTATAGTAAATCTTAAAATATAATTAGAGTTAATCTATTAGGCAACCACTCCACCAGTTATTATTATATTATTAACTTCTTATTTACCTATATACCTAGCCCATTAATAAGTCTACCGTAGTTCCTACTACAAGGCTCCGTTACATATTTACTACCTAGTTACGGTATTAATAAAGTTAAATAATATGCTACCTAAAGCACTAGTTATAACGCCGTCTATAGTATATTAGCGACTTAGTCAATCGAGGCACAAGCACGGCAAGAGGGTCGCGCAAGCCTGTACAATTAGATTGTCTATAAACGAGGATTCAAAGCTAGAGAAAGGAAAAGAGAAGAAGGGCAGCGCCGCTCGAGGTTTTATACGATCATCTAGTTACGTGACTGCGATTATCCGCCACAATCCACTACCACAATCCACCGTTTTCCACTAGCGCCGTAACATTACCCCCCCCTCCGAAAAAGCCTGCCCTTAGGCTTTATATGTCTATATTATATCTATAGGGTATTCTTATCTGTATGCTTAACAGGTAGCTTATTATCTTCGCTATACTAGCACTCTATTTACTTGTCTAGATACTTTAGGGGTCTTGGCTTGTTAGGGTATTAATTATAGAATTCTTTAAGCTTCTAGGGGCAACCTATAAAGTTCTAGGCGGGGTACTAGGTTGGGTCTAAATTGTAACCTTTCTATTAGATACGGTATTTTAGTGTTCCTCGTACTAGTTTACAGGCTAGTATTTTATTAACTTCCCATTCGTCGTCGCCATTAACTTAAATTGGCAGTGGAGGCTTATTCTTTTATCCAGGTAGTAGGTTATTTATAGCTTTCCATAGCTTATCTAGTAAGAAAATAGGGTAGACTTTAATTAAGTCTAGGAGTTTAACCTTGTATAAGTTGCCTTCTTTATTAAGGATCTTATATGGTTCTGCCATCTTATAGTCTAGCTTATGGCTAGGCCGTTCTATTTTCCAGTTCTTTATTATAACCCAGACCTTATCGCCTATAGTAAAGTTAGGCTCGCGCCTATGCTTATTTGCCTGCTATTTTATTGATTTCTGGGCCTTTTCTAGGTTCTTATAGACTACTATCTATGCTTCTTCTAAGCGTCTAGCATACTGCTGTGCTTCCTTATAAGATAGTTTTTCGCGTACGGTCTGTGGTCCTTCTGGTCTCTCCCAGTCAAAGCTTATATAGGGTAAGTATCCTATTTCTAGCTAAATAGGTGCAAACCCCGTAGAGTTATAGGGTAGGGTTGCCTGTGCGTAGTCTATTATAGGTAGTAGTTTGCTCCAGTTGTCCTAAAAGTAGTTAATAAAAGGCCGGAGTCTCTGGTCTAAGTATTGATTTATAATCTCCGTCTAACTATCTGTCTGGGGGTGGTATACTGTAGAGAGCTTTAGCCTAATACCTAGGATCTAGGTGAACTCGTTCTAGAAGGCTAATATAAACTGCGGCCCGCGGTCGGATACGATAGTATCTAGTAGTCCATAAATTTGGTAGACATAGTGGATATACAGTTACATCAGGAAAATGTTTATGCCTCCTGACAGTACTAACAGGTTCCTGACAGCTCCTGTCAGGGCTGTCAGGAGCTCCAGGAGACACTCACACTCGGCTTCCTGTCAGGAACCTGTCAGGAGGTCGCCCGGACCACACGGACCTCCAGGACCTCCAGGACCATCAGGACCATCAGGACAATCAGGACCATTAGGACAATTAGGACAATTAGGACAATTAGGACAATAATTTAAAAATTAAATTTAAAAATAAGGTATATTAATACTCTTGTATTTACAGCTAGCTAATAAATATAAAAACCAGTTTAATTTTAGACCCTATTCTATATATAGGATGCTTTAAGGAATCTAAATAATCCAAATCCTTCCTGCCTACCACCAGCGTCGCGATCGATCGAGGAGACGAGGGGTAAGGCCCTCGCAGAGGCTCCAAACCGTCAATTGGCGGTGTTCCCGATGATCCGCCGGCCGTGTACTGATTTCCTAACTAGGCCTAGTGCCTGCCTGCCTGCCTGCCTGCCTGCCTGCCTGTCCTGCCTGTCCTACCTATTCGTGCCTACCTGTCTGTGCCTGCCTGTCTGTGCCTACCTGTCTGTGTCTGCCTGTCGGTGCCCACCTGTCTGTGCCTACCTGTCTGTGCCTACCTGTCTATGTTTGCCTGTCGTGCCTACTTGTCTATGCCTACCTGTCTATATCTGTAATTCGGGGGAGAAGTCGGCCCGATCGAAGGCTCTGCTTGATTCGATTGCGATTAATTATATTGATTCAAATCGTTCTCTATGGGCGTTCGCTGGCTGTACGTTTGAACAATGGTCGTCTGGGGTGCCTCTCTAAGAGGCCCTGATTCGATTTGATTCGGTACAGGGTGATATCGAGGCTCTGGTTCGATTCGATCGATCGATTGAATTGATCGTGGTGTTCGCTGGCTGGTCGTTCAAACGATTATCGTCTGGCTCTGGCGACGGTCGTATGGTTCTGGCGACGGTCCTCTCCTACCTGCCTACCTACCTGCCTACCTACCTGCCTACCTACCTACCTACCTACCTACCTACCTACCTATCTGCCTGCCTGCCTGCCTGCCTGTCTGTCTGTCTGCCTATGTCAGTATCTAATTCAATTCGGGGGAGGGGTCGGCCCGATCGAAGGCTCTAATTGATTCAGATCGTTCTCTACGGCCATTCGCTAGCTGTACATTCGAACGGTGGTCGTCTAGGGTGCCTCCCTAGGAGGCCTTGATTCGATTCGGTGATGGGCCAATATCGAAGCTCTGGTTTAATTCGATCGATCGATCAATTAAATCGATCGTGGTATTCGCTGGCTGGTTGTTCGAAAGGTCGTCGTCTAGTTCTGGTAACGGTCGTCTGGTTCTGGTAACGGTTGTCTAGCTCTAGGACGGTCATCTAGTTCTGGCAACGGTCGTCTGGTTCTGGCGACGGTTATCTGGTTCTGGTGACGGTCGTCTGGTTCTGGTGACGGTCGTCTGGTTCTGGTGACGGTCGTCTGGTTCTGGCGACGGTTATCTGGTTCTGGTGACGGTCGTCTGGTTCTGGTGACGGTCGTCTGGTTCTGGCGACGGTCGTCTAGTTCTAGCGACGGTCCTCTGCTGGCTGCCGTTCTAGTGCCTCCTAAGGTAGGGAGGATGTAAGGAAGGGTAAAAAATAAGGTGGCTACAAAGGGGGTAGCTTGGCAGAGGCACGTGTAGGGCTATCGGGAATATAGCGGGGACCCGATAGTAATGTGTGTCATGCGGAGCTTCGTGTAGAGCCTCCGTACGCAGAGCTTCGCGCAGAGCCTCGTGCAGAGCCTCGTGCAGAGCCTTTGTACGTAGAGCTTCGTGTAGAG
>Ga0307515_10014457_pt1 | contig 14629 bp, 15 predicted proteins | sample 17_EM_MG_FD_194513 | JGI IMG/M metagenome (GOLD analysis project Ga0307515, IMG submission 194513) | Populus trichocarpa ectomycorrhiza microbial communities from riparian zone in the Pacific Northwest, United States - 17_EM | ecosystem: Host-associated > Plants > Roots > Unclassified | place... | reverse complement strand
AATATCAAGATTCACAATATCAAGAATTGTCGTATCCTCGTGAGATACAAGGGCTATGTGGACGTATGCAGCAAAGACATGCCAACTCTCGCACCGCACCTATCACGGCATGCAGAGGGAATTCGGAAGAAAGAGCGATTCTGGCTCGAGGAGCGTAGGAAGAGCGTGAGAGGAAATGACAGGGTAACCCGGCCGTGAGGAACCACACAAATTGCGTGGATCTACGAAATCTCAGCAAGAGTGAGTGAGACCAAGCGCTGGGAAAGATAGAGTTCATCACCGCCTGCGGCAACTCCGATCTCATTTGCGAAAGAACGACGACGGACTGCGGCTGTGTGTGGACTACCGAGCTCTCAATAAAGCCACGGTGAAGAACCGATATCCTGTCCCACTGATATCGGAGATGCTCGACAGGACCTCAGGAATGCCTATCACCTCATCCAAATCAAGGAAGGCGACGAGTACAAAACCGAGCTACAATACCAATTAGAGGAGATAAGTCGTCGGCAGAGCAACGACCTTTAAAGAGAGGGATGACCCTACCGGAACCGAAATCCTCATGTACTATGACCCTATCGGAGGTGCCGGAATGACGACAGAGTGCACTTAACGACTGAGAAGTCCCGCGGCACCCAGAGAGCGGCGATAAATACACCCAGAGAGCGGGGACAAGCGTACCAGAAGAATCAACATACGCACCTAGCAACCGGAAGATGATAAGAGTACCTCAAGAATTCACGGCCAAAGCTCAAAGTCAGAGACAACGAGAACAGACCAAGCGAAGTCCGAAAAGGCGAAAAGTCGAACGGTCAACGCAAAGCAAGTCGAAACACGAAGTAGGTCAATGACCAAAGCTAGTCAAAAAGAATCGCCAAAGCAAGTGGAAAAATGAGATGAAAGCAAGTGCAAAAATGAGACGCAGCAAGCGAAGCCGACCAAGACCAGCCAAATGACAAGCCAAGTCGAAGACCTCCGAAATCCAGAGACGCAGGCTGCCGACAGACACGTCGGTCAACAAAGATCACCCAAAGTCTACTGGAAGTTCATAAGTCTACCGAACCACGACGGCAATCAACAACCGAATTGAGTCTAAGTCGTCGACGGAGCAACGAACTTCAAAAGGGGGGATGACCGTGTCAAAATGCGTCCTACCGACAAGTCAAAAGCCCACTGGGAGGGAGTCTACCGAGACACACACTGAGAAGTCGACCGGGAAGTCTACTGAAAGTCAACCAGTCAAGTCCTACCGACAAGCCAAAAGCTCACCGGAATCAGTCTACTGAGAAGTCGACCGGCAAAGTCCAACAAGTTGACCAAGATTCTACTGAAGCCGCCTATCGAAAGCGCAACCAGAAGTTGACCGTAAAGTCTACCAAGTCAATCAAGATTCTATTGAAGCCTCCTTTCGAGAGCGCAACCATGAAGTCGACCGGATGGTCACCAAAGCGGACTTCGAACAACGAGTCAATACCGAGTACCGATGACTACCGGCTGCAGGAGATACTCTACAGAGCATGCGGAAGCACTGCACGAAGGCTCAAGAGAGCGCAGGCGCGCTTGAACTTGGTCAGTATAACCATCTTAGAGAAGCTTACGTGTTAGATATCGACGAATAAGACGCGATTGACGTACACCATTGACGGCTACGAACGATGCCGGCAGCGGAAGCTCCCATCGATGCCAAGTCACGAGCGGAAGCTCTACCACCCTGACAATTTCAACAAAGACCTACGCCGAGATACAAGCTACCGGAATGATGGTCGTTGGAGCATGGGATCAGTTAGGAAGTCGAGATATGGAGATGGGATCACTTTTAGATGTTTTCTTGTTTCTCTCTTCTCTTCTTCTCTTCTTTGGATCTCGGCCCGGTACAAATGGCGTCGGCACGGGTTTTTACCACCAGTCAATGGATGTGGAGTTTCCCAGTGCGCCGGATCCGCCGAAAGGTCGCCATTGAGCTGTACCAATCGGTAGCGGGACTTATGATTTCGTACGAGTACGTACGCGGCAGGAATGTACAATGCTTTCTTCCCTTTCCTTTCCTTCTCTCTTGTACGGTTTATGCAGCCCAGGAGGTCTGCGGCTAAAGAGGGGGATAATGTAACAGCGACACGTGACCGTGGCCAGGTAACGGCCATTCTATATAGTCGGCTCGCCACGAGACTTAGATCTCTAGCGATAATCTTACCTATACACCTATATATACTATCACTCGAGTCCACGTTTGCAACCGTATACCATAATTACCATACGTATGCCTATAAGGCCGAACGCTGGCGTATGTGCCCTTACATAGATACCCCCTTCAATTAATAAAAGAAATGTTAAATCTTTTAGGAGGAGCCCGGATATATACTAAGCTAGATGTTAGAGGAGCATATAACTTACTTCGGGTCAAGGAAGGGGATGAACATAAGTTAGCGTTCCGGACGAGGTACGGATTTTATGAACCTACGGTAATGCAGTTTGGCACAACAAATGCACCAGCGGATTTTCAAGGCTATATCAACAATGCTATTAGGGAGGCGTTGGACGACTTTGCTTCAGCATACCTGGATGATATTTTAATATATAGTGATTCCGAGGAAGAACATGTTGGCCATTTTAAATGGATTATGCAACGGTTGTTAGAGGCAGGACTGTATCTGAAGCCAGAGAAATGCGAATTCCATAAGGAAAGAGTAAGGTATGTGGGATTGATTTTATCAACAAAGGGCATTTCAAAGGATGAAGATAAGATTGAAACCGTACGAAATTGGAGCAAGGAGAAGAAGACGCAGAACGGACGGCTAAATAATCTTTTCGAAGTACGACAGTTTTTGGGGTTTTTCAATTATTACCGACTGTTCATTTCTAAGTATTCTGAAAAAGCGGAACCACTGACCAGACTTACGAAGAAGGATGAACCGTTTGTATGGAGATCAGAACGACAGCTCGCTTTCGAAACAATGGTAACCGCGTTTACTACAGCACCGGCTCTTCGACACTTTGATCATGAGAGAGAGGTAATTATCGAAACCGATGCTTCCGATTATGTGTCCGTAGGAGTATTATCTCAACGAGACGATGAAGGAGTGTTACATCCTGTCGCGTATTACTCAAAGAAACATTCACCGGCGGAGTGCAATTATGATATTTATGATAAAGAATTAATGGCAATTATCAAAGCCCTCGAAGAATGGAGACCTGAGTGTGAAGGTGCTGCTTATCCTTTAAAACTGATATCTGATCATAAAAATCTCGAATACTTCATGACGAAGAAACTCCTGAACCGAAGACAAGCACGGTGGTCCGAAGTTCTGACACGGTTTGATTATGAGATTGTTTACCGACCAGGAAAATCGAATGGAGAAGCAGATGCTTTAACGAGGAGGCCGGGAGACCTCCCTGAGGGGGGGGATGAAAGATTGAAAAATATGGAACAGGTGGTTTTAAAACCGCATAACCTCCCGGAACAATTGAGGATATCAGCTAGTGAGACGCCTGAGCAGGAAGCCCCTTTGATATCCGATCTTTTTGCTCAAGCATACAAGGATGACCCGCTACCTAAAAAGATATTAGAAACTATAAGACAGAGGGGTAGCATGAAGGATATTACAATAGCAGAATGCACGGAACAGGAGGGACAAGTATGGTATAGAGGGAAACGTTACGTCCCGGAAGGAAATCAGTTAAGGTTGAGACTGATACAGGAACATCATGATACCGCGTTGGCAGGACATCCAGGACGAGCAAACACTTTCGATCTTCTGGACAGGAAGTATTATTGGAAGGATATGCGAAAACAGGTGGACCAATATGTACGGAATTGCCATAGCTGTAAACGATCAAAGACCTCGAGGCATGCGAGGTTCGGAGTCCTTCGACCACTTTCGATACCGGAAAAGCCATGGGAAGATATTTCAATGGAATTTGTGGTAGGGCTACCCGAGTGCGAGGGATTTGATGCAGATTGGGTAGTAGTGGATCGGCTTTCGAAGATGCGCCATTTCATCCCCTGCCATACAACAATCGACGCGGTAGGATTGGCTAGGTTGTTCCTTCGGGAGGTTGTACGCCTTCATGGGTTGCCAAGGTCTGTTGTCTCGGACCGAGGACCTCAGTTAGCCTCGACTTTCTGGGGACAAATATGCAGCCGCTTAGGGATTGATCGATGGATGTCTACAGCGTTTCATCCACAGACAGACGGCCAGACTGAACGAATGAATGCAGGAATGGAACAGTATCTCCGTGTATTTGTTAATCATCAGCAGGACGACTGGGTGCAGTGGTTACCTCTTGCTGAGTTTGCCGCTAATGATGGGCTGTCCGAGTCAACCAAGTGTACCCCCTTCGTTGCGGTTCAAGGCGTGGATCCACGAATGTCGTTCGTCGGAGAACCGACCCAGGAGAGGGATCAACGACGATGGAAGGCAGATCAGGTTCTGGCTACGATGGAACAGATTCATGAGCACCTGAGAGTGGAGATGAAAAGGAGTCAAGCACTGCAAGAAGAAGGTGCGAATAGAGGACGGATTCCGGGACCCAATATTCAGGTCGGATCCAAGGTATGGTTAGATGCGCGACATATACGAACTACTCGCCCTACTCGTAAGTTGGATTGGAAACGCCTAGGACCTTTTCGAGTACAGAGGCAAGTGTCTCCGTACGCTTATGAACTGGATTTACCGGCGTCAATTCGAATTCATCGAGTGCAACCAATCTCGCTTTTGGATCCCGGTGTTGAGGACCCGTTGGCAGGACAGGTAGTACCTCCTCCACCCCCTGTTGAGGTTGATGGCGAGGAAGAGTATCAAGAATCGAGTGTCGAGGACAGTCGAATGTATCGAAGTCAATTACAGTATCTTATTCGATGGACAGGTTACGAATCCCTTACTTGGGAACCAGCAAAGTTCATTGATGGGTTACAGGCCGTGGATGAGTTTCATAAACGGTATCCAATGAAACCCGGACCATTGGAAAATGTTCTTGGAGGACCTCGAACCTAAGGGGGGGATACTGTCACGGCGCAAGAAGGTACGAAGATACTTAGGAATAATGGGAGAAAGATACGGAAGGTTTGAAAGGAATTGTGTTACGGACAGGCGGAGACGTTGGTAGACGCGGAAGAAGCGGCGAGATGGTGGCGGTATAATTTAGTAAGATAAAGAAGTGGGACGAGGTGTTGCGACGTCGGGTGAGGTGGCGTGGTTGTTACGATAAGGAATAACGAAGTGGTGTGTAAGATCATAGGATGAGATTCGAATGGTACATCGGAGCATGAGGAATGGTTCGAGGGTGGCAGACGAATTGTATATAAAGAGAGTGTTGATAGCGTTGGAGGATTTCCTTTTCTTCTCTCTTCACTCGTTCTCTTGTATAGCAAAGCAAGTTACGACTTTGAAACAGCTTCGACTCTTGTCTTGTCTTGATTTCCTCGAAACGAATTTCGAACACCTTGTTCTGTTTTCTGATATCACATTAGTGTTACCAATATCACCTACGCCCGACTCCGCCCGTTACACCTGGGGTTCGCCCTCGCAACATTTCAAGTCCTCTAGGTGGCCCTCTTGCGGTTGGCCCTCTTGCGGTTGACCCTCCTGTGGTTGGCCCTCTTGAGGTTGACCCTCTTCCGGTTGGCCCTCTTGTGGTTGGCCTGCTTCCCGTTGGCCCTCTTCCTGTTGGCCCTCTTCCGGTTGGCCCTCTTCAAGTTGGCCCTCTTCCAGCTGCCTCTCTTCCGGTTGGCCCTCTTCCAGTTGACCTTCTCCACATGGCTGACACCCTGGGTGGGGTGTTTGGGGGCGGGTTTCCGGGTTTGGATGAACACAACCCACTGGCAAAATGTGTGGCACAAAGTTATCCAATCTGACTCCACCGTGCGATGTATATCGCCAACTATGTCAAACACCACAATGATGACTAAAATACTATCCGGATTCTGCATTTTCGGTGGTCACATGGGACTCTTCATCGGCCGAAGTAGCAGGACGGGAGTTTTTTGGGCCGGCCTGCAGCAAGATACAGCGGCCTAATTTATAAGTCTGGTGGGCTTCCACAGTGCTTGCCTCCGGAAAAAATGACCTTCATCGAGTGGGACAATGAGGTCTGAACTTGGCTCAAACATACATGGGACAAAGATATTCTGAATCCAGACATCCTTGTGTTGCCTCAGGCTGCGCCCGATGCCGATGGAGGTAGGCTTCTTGCCCCAGTCTGGTGGATCCTTTGCTGACTGCAGTCAACAGCATTTACCTGGTTGATGAACCTCCTCTGGCTAGTGGTATAGACTGGGTTTTGGACTTGGTTGATGTATCACTGGGGCTATTATATTTGGACTGTATTCCGCGGGCATTCGTTCGGTTTTCCGCCTGTCATGTATCAAGGGTCACTGTTTATGTCAAAGGGCAGGTATTTCGTTGGTTTTTGTTTGGTTTTCCTGCTGGTCATCTATCTTGGGGCTGTGTACCTGTTATATGGATGGTATTTCGTTGGGTGTTTTATATTGTTTACTCGTTTGTTGTCATTTGGATATCGTCACGTGGACTTCCTTACCCTACCTGTATACCCTATCTCTTCCGTATCAATCTTATCCTGCCGTTATCCAATGCCTTGTGCATAACTACCATTGGCCGGTGAGGCTCATCTGGTGGAAATCAAGGTATGGGGATCTAGATCAACATCGTCCAGCGGAATTGAGGTAATGGAGATCTGGATTAAAGTGTTCATCCAGGGGGTACAAAGTAACGGAGATCTAACTGTTCACCTAGCCGGATTTAGGTTATAGAGATCTGGATCAAATGCTTCGTCCAGCAGGAGCCAAATTATGGAGATCTAAGTCTTTACCTAGCGAGATTCAGGTCATGGAGATCTGGATCAAAGTCTTCGTCCAGCGGGAACAATGTTACGGAAAGCTGGATCAAGGTCTTGGTCCAGTGGGAACCAAGTTACAGAGATCTAAGTGTTCGCGTAGCGGGATTTAGGTTATCGAGATCTGCATAGAACTCTTCTTCCAGCGCGAACGAAGTTACGGAGGTCTGACTGTTCGCCTAGTAGATCGTCAGTTGTATAAAGCTAGATCAGGATCTACGTCCAGCGGGAACAATGGTACAGAAATCTGGGTCAAAGTCTTCGTCCAGCGGGAAAAAAGTAACAAAGATTGAAGTGTTCGCCGAGCGGGAGTCAGGGTATGGAGATGTGGATCGAACTCTTCGTCCATCAAGCACAAAGTTACAGAGGTCGAAGTGTTTGCCTAGTGGAATGTCGGTTATGGAGACCTAGATGATGATTCAAATCAAGCTGGAACAAAGTTACGGAGATTAAAATTTCAGTTATAGAGATCTAAATCAAAATCGTGGTCAAGCGGAATTCCATGGAGAATCACTGGCGGATGTGGATAATCCAGACCCCAACTAGATACAGATACTACGACGAGTGCACTCCGCATAACACTGTCCCTTCCTCCTGCTACCTCTTTTGCTATTATTTCAACAGACTTCACACATTAGCTTTGAAATGGCGAGAAGAAACACTCGGAGACCCGGGACGAATAATGTGGTCACGTCCAATGCCACCAGCCGATCGATGAGACTGCTCAAGGAAATGGATGATAGGGAGAAAGAGGACGAAATCCCTACGTGTAGAAGCGAAGATGACAATATTGAAACCTCATGCGCGTCGTCCAAGTCCTCATCTCGGCCGCTGGTATGTCTATGCCCTGTGGCCTGGGTGCCATGCTGAGGTGGGATAGAATCCACCAGATGTCGAAGTCACAGACAACCAACTCAGAGATGTACCGGATGATTTCCATGATATGGATGACGAACTTCTCTGGTACTCAGTTACTCTTACTCCAAACCGCCCAAAGTCGATAGCAGCGACTGGATGATTGTCGACCGCTGCTCAAAGATCACCAAAGAAGACCTCATCGAGAGCACCCACGAGACTCCCGTCAGCGACCTCCTCATCCTTGGCGTGGGTGGAAAATCCCCTGTCAACTGCGGCATCTGGTCCTCTTAGTTCCCAGCAAAGCGATGATTCTAGCGAAAGGGTCTTGATGCCCAAGACCGTCGAATCGAGCCCTCAGAGTACTCAGCAGAGTGGTGGTGTATCCGATACTGAATCCGAACCTCCGGAGGCCAAAATGATTAAACGAGGACCGGAGTCCAGATGTATCGACCAGTTCAAGAATCCATGGCTTAGGAAAGATGTGGAACAAGCTTCCATAGTGATCTGGCGGAAGTCATTGATCTGTAACCTCTTCCCGGCAGATGTAGATGAGATGGCTGCCGCTCCCTCCATGAATGCCCACAGATTGTGGAAATTCGATCACAGTGTGCCTCAACAACCGTAGCCTGAACACGTGGCCTCTGCAAGTCGCCTAGATTTTGCTTGGTACCAATGTTAACCACCAGAAACAGATCAGAGGATTTCACTATTCCGCGCGAAGCACCGCAGTCTCGCAGATTGGCATAACACTGAGAGAGATTCACCAACACCTGGAGATGGAGGCCCCAAAGGGGAAGGGTAAGGTCCACTGGTTACTCGACAATGAACGATACATCTTCGAGAAGAGAGAAGAAGAGGCTGGTATCATACGTCCACGGGTAGGAATAATGCTGTTATTTGTCATCGGACTCGCAAGGAGTCATAGGTTACCAGCTAGATTGCCACCACAATTTAGCAGTGTATTTTGCAGGCGAACAAACCCCTGGGGGTCGAACATTTGCGCTTTCTGGCGGAAATGTCACCCGACTTAGTCTGCCTAATGGCAACCGCTCTCCAGTGGCACCTCCACACCTATGATACCACTGCCAAGGCGGTACAAGCGCAGCGATTTAACTCGATGAACGCCCGCGGTAAGTGAGCTTTCCAATGGCCGCTGCACTGTAACTGACTGTCTCAGCGATATACGAGAGCCATCAGGTCATGTGGGATAGCGTGTATATGACACCAGAATCGTCAGGCATTGCCATGGCCTTACTAAGACATGTGGTTTTGGACATCAGAAGACAAAGCAGCAAGGCGGTTGAACATATAAGCCTCCCCACACCGACGGCATTTCCAGCATGCAAGGAAAACATCGGCCAGATCGAGGACAGACTAGCTGCTTTCAACTTGTGGCAAGACCCGGATGAGTCTGAGTGATGGCCATTATCTGTCAGGTAGGAAAGTATATCTGAGGTCTTGTAACCTATGCTCACTAATTCAAAGTGGAATGCACGGAACCTGGGGTAGTATTGCCGGTAGGGTACCAGAGGACGGTGTCCATAGGGTTGGCTAACGAATTGAATTGAGTTTTGCAGTGAGAAGTTATGGTTTGGCTAAGGAATGGAATTTAGTTTTGCGGTGTGGAGTTACAGTTTGGCTAAGGAATGGAATTGAGTTTGCAGTGTGCAGTTACGGTTTGGCCGATCGACTAGACGTGCTGCTAGAGGTATTGTATTCGTCAGTGAAAGCTTGTATTTCAGTGTGAATTGTATTGTGCAGTAGCTCCCATCCAGGTACCAGAAGTCTATGAGCATTGGGTCATAGCTCTCATAGACTACTGCAACTCTGAGATCATCGCACCATAGCTCCACAGGAAATCATACAATCACCCTGGTGAAAAACTGCACCTCTATCATTATCGTGCCATAGCTCCACTGGAAATTGTGCCATTGCTCTTGTCGACGACAGCAACTCCATGACCATCGTACCATAGCACCACTGCAAATTGTACCACAATCCTCGTAGACTACCGCAACTGTATGATCATTGTGCCATAGCTCCTCTGGAATTTGTCCCAAAGCTTCACTAGAACTACATTGACCATTGTGCCATAGTTCATACGGAAATTCGGTGAATATACCGCTATCAGCATATCATGTCCTTCAAGAACATTGATAGCTTTAGTGTGGACTCGACTTGTAGTTTCCGCACGCCCATTCCGCTGTCGCAAAATATCGCTCCTTCTTCCAGCGGCATAAGCTAATCGCAATGATTGAGTGTGGGCTCGACATGTAGTTGCTGCACACTCATTGTTCAATTGTAGGATTTCCACCCTGCATATAGCGGCACTGCAGCATTCTCTATACACATAGCAGCCAAATACGAGGAGTCATATTGGAACATGGAGTGCTTAGTACATACACCCGATATCCACACATCCGTTCCACCAATGCATTGAGCCTGCCCGCATGCACAGGACAAGATCAGTCCGATGGGTGTCCTCCTATTGACCCACCGGTTGTAATTCCATCTGTAGGCCCATGAGCAGATATCTATGGACCGACTATGGAAGACTATAGGCTGTGCATCTCGCAGGGGTCCACGGAAAGCTTGCCATGAGCAGCGCATAGCGCAGCTTATCGTCGATTCGCACTTTTGACAATGAATGAAACAGGGCTACACTATCAATCTCTCAGATACCTTTTGCAGTGGAGCATCAGGAATTGTGAAGCTATGAAACTGTTGGTTCCAAAGGGGTATTCATAGAATTGATATATTGGCAATCCATAACGACTAAATCAAATTTGGCATACAATGGCTGAATATATAGTGAGTGTTACAATGTGATCAAGGTGATTGTCAATGGAGCATCAATGATTTGTTCTCTGATACTATCATCAATGAAATGACTGTAAATTTACATCCTTTCAAAGTGCAATTATTGATTGTCATTGAATTTCAACTCTGGTGGCGGTGAGATTGTAACCACATCGTGCCAATGAGCGCCACTATTTTGTCGACCATTTTTATTCTTGCTTCATGCATAATCCACGCGATGTGCTCATGCATTACCCAATTATCAATATACTGGTTGCCTTTCTTTGCAAAACTGCTCAAGATGACACCCCTACAATTTCCCAAAACTGAATGTCAACAGAGTATCAAGAATTTTTGTTCTTGTAATTTAGTCGACCTGTGAGCTGTGGAGTAGCTTTAACCCATAATCAATGTATAGTGTGCCTTTGTAGACATTAATTCTAGTGACCACAATACTGCTATCTTCCAAAAATGAGCCTCAATGGAGTGTCAATGATTTGTGGTTTTGAATCTTGGATAGTCCAAGGGCTGTACAAAGACCTTGACCCATTATCAAAGTATTTACCATCTAGATAGGCCAAAATGCATGAGACAATGTGGAGGGGCATGTACGCCAGCGTTCGACCTTATACGGATACGTATGGTAATTATTAGATACGGTTGCAAACGTGGACTCGAGTGATAGTAAATAGGTGTATATGTAAGATTATCCATCAGCAACAACCCTAGTTTCAGTCTGAAAAACCCGGGTGTTCCGGACGGCTCTGACGCCTCTGACGGAACCTCGAACCCTCTGACGGAGAATTACACGCTACCTGTCGCCCAGGCGACGGGTCTTGTTGCATACTCACCTCCATTACTATGCGCCCGGTATACGCACCATCAGAACGACACGTGTCTTACACTCTTGGCAGGGGCTGCAGTTATGCTGTAGCCGTTCACACAACGCCTGGCGATGTTTATGCCTTTCTTCGGCTTATAGCCACATTATACCTCTCCGCTATTGCTATAATATATCGGATGCCGCACTCACCCCATATATGTTTAGCTTTGAGATTTTGTCACATATTGCAATACAGTCTTCGCTTCGGATACCTCGCTTGCCGTTGCATTTGCTTCGCCATCATCGTATTTTACAGGTCTGAAATATACAAGCTAATCTTCACACTCTCTAGTAGTATGCCCTCAGTCCTCCACATTCTGCGTTGATCAATCATCGGCTTGCGATGCTTCTTGCTCCTCAACCGCGTCCGCATCGTCGCCATCCTCCCCCTCATACCCGTCGACATCACTGGGTCCCAGGTCAGTCCTCCACATTCTGCGTTGATCCATCATCGGCTTGCGATGCTTCTTCCTCCTCATCCGCATCCGCATTGTCACCATCATCCCCCTCATACCCGTCGACATCACTGGGTCCCAGGTTAGTCCTCCACATTCTGCGTTGATCCATCATCGGCTTGCGATGCTTCTTCCTCCTCATCCGCATCCGCATCGTCGCCATCCTCCCCCTCTTACCCGTCGACATCACTGGGTCCCAGGTCAGTCCTCCACATTCTGCGTTGATCCATCCTCGACTTGCGATGATTATTCCTCCTCATCCGCATCCGCATCCGCATCATCGCCATCCTCGCCCTCATACCAGTCGACATCACTGGTTCCCAGGTCAAACCTCTCGAGTTCCGTCGCGGGCCGTCGTCGCCGGCTGGCGGTGGGGATGGCATCGCGATCGTCGCTTTCATCACTTTCATCTTCGTCATCCCCGCTGCCCCCTGGCATCCCGAAATGAAGTTTGTCATCCGTGCAATTGTTGTCTATCGGTATGTTTGGGTCAGTACTTCCGATCTCAGGCTCCTCAAGCGCCACTTCGGAGGCCAAATAATCAAGAAGAATCGCATTGTCAACACGCGCTGCTTCCACGCTGATCACCATGGCAGGCGTTGGGTTCTCCGCCTGTTGCATCTGACGCTTGACTGTAGCAAGAGTGTTGTTTTACACCCTCTGTTGGTAGCTCTCCGGTAGTGTGTTCCAGGTATTCATCAAGAACGTATATGTGTCTGCAACGCCAGGCGAGGTTAACACCTTGCGACCCGTTACAGCGCAGCATGATGCGATCTTACCACCGTCATTGTTGTGGTTGAAGTAGTTCGAGCGATCAGGTCCGTCCGCTTTCAGCTTTGACTTGGAAGCTTCCGGATGAACACCTTTGTTCTTTTGCCACTCCAGGAGAGCATGGCGCAACGCGGTGCATGTAAACATGATCAGTGGCGAGGGTATATGACCGTCCTTGTCGTTAATCATGGAAATATAGAATCCATCAGCGTACTTACCGGGGTTATTCGCCCGATGATAAAATTTGATGTAGATAACCCGCGGGATTGCTTCCGCCAGGAAGTACAGTGGACGCTAGCAATTCGTTATCAGCTTTCGACTCTCTCCGCGTTGGATTTGGACCGCGTACACCACTTTCCACACGCTCTGCTACCGCAAAAAGATACTTAATGTCTGCCAGATGGGAATCAATGAATTCCAAACGCTCTGTGGCGGATTCAAAGCGGTGAAGATCATAAAGCTCTGCAATGTTGTCCCTTACTGATTGAATAAAATGGAATTTAACCTTATCGACATGTGCGCGAACCTAGTACCGGTTTGAGCGTGTAATATCCACCGTGGGCCGTTGATTAAGCATACCTCTTTCAAGATCTCCTTTGTGCGTGCCTCGAATGTTATGGACCAAATGTTGTTTTGCTGCATAGCGGTGTTCCAGTACGTCTCTATTATCTGCCAGTATGGGGCTTCAGCTAATGCTTTCGCAACGCGTCACTTTGCATAACTTAGTGTCTCCAAGTCGCTTGCACTCATAAACGGCCGTCTGTTCCACATGTAGATCTCCAGGAGCCTGCCCGTTGCAAATACAAGACTCGTCATGTCGGAGTGACCAAATCGATGGATGCTGCGACTGCCGGAGACCATTGATCGAGGTGTAGACACCGCCTGCGGTTGCAATTGCCACTGCCTCAGTCTCAGATTCTGTTCGGTAGCTCGCGTTCGCAGTGGATTTGTAATGATCGCGCGGGCTTCTGGATTCGGGATGGGGGTAGGCAGGTTTTCAAGACCGCTGAGAGGAGTGGGAGTGCTAGCAATGCCGGATGCTGGGCTGGATACAACGCGACGCGTTGAGTCTGTCTGTATGGTTCCGCTGGGAGCTGGTGGGATACGACTGCTTGTACCCAGCGTGGCAGTTGGAGTAATTATTGACAGTTGCTGTGTAGCGGACGGGGTGGAAGTCACGCATTGTGTGTTATCTGCAACGCGAGAATTGTTCAGCGAAGAAGAGGGGGTGGAGTTCTGACCTTGGATTGTAGAGCATACGGAACTCCCTCCTTGAGAGGAATCCCTCTCGCAAGCCGGTACGGAAACGCGTCTCTTAGGATGCGGAAATTGAGAATTCCCTGAAGGCCCACACTTTTGTTGATTCTGACGATTAGCAAGACTTCGAACATTTCTTACGACCGGAGTCGTGTCCGGGTGAGTGCTTTGGGAAGGCATATTCCGATATAGATGTTCGACGTTAAGAATGTAGGAATAATATCCTCTGCATCCATATGCAACGGCAGGCGAGGTAGACTCCTATTCGAGCGACCATGGACGGATTCGACAAAAAAGGGAGGCGCAGTGTAGACCACGCTCGACTCTAAACCCTGACAATACTCGGGGACGAGATCCCTTCAGTAGCATTCAATTATGGGGTTATTTGCCATCAGATTAAACTCAGATTGAACTGAGCATTGATATTCACTGTTACAGCAATGTCTGAAGGTCTATTTCCACCGCTTGAAGGGTGTTTATGCCATCTTGGCGCGATTATCATCGTATTGCACTCGTTCTTGGCACAATACTTCGAAACATCGATTGTGTATATCTTCAGCTTCCTGGTGGAAATCTCACTTTGGCTGAGCTAAAAGCATCACAAAGCGAACAATGACGTATTCTCTATCCTATTACATCAGTTGCGTGTGCTTTTTCCACTGCTAGGCGTTGGTAGCCGTGTTGGATGGTTGCACAGTTGGGACAAACTGAGAACTACTCAGTTTCCTCCGAGATGCACGAGGTCTGAGCGGTAAAAATG
>Ga0307515_10014456_pt1 | contig 14629 bp, 12 predicted proteins | sample 17_EM_MG_FD_194513 | JGI IMG/M metagenome (GOLD analysis project Ga0307515, IMG submission 194513) | Populus trichocarpa ectomycorrhiza microbial communities from riparian zone in the Pacific Northwest, United States - 17_EM | ecosystem: Host-associated > Plants > Roots > Unclassified | place... | reverse complement strand
CCCTCATCAATGCATAACGGACTACCAACATGTGTGGAAAAAAAAAGGCACATAATATCAGAGGACTAATGCTCATTTGGGAATCTAGAAAATCATCAGCTTTTTACAAAAAAAAAAAAAAAAAATCAAATCAAATGCTCATTTGGGAATAATGAATGATAATTGTTCATGAGAGAGCAACGATAATTGTGATCATTTTTGCCTAATTGTTTGTCCAACTATGGAATACTTGTACGTACTTGAAGATTATATTATTCGTTTTGACCCATGATTATAATTTTTCTTAATTTCTATACTTGTTCTTGTGTGATACTTTCATTCCTTTTTTTCGGTGAAAGATGCTTGGTTGCATTTTTATATCCGAAGTATGTACAATCTACTATATTATTCTATGTCAAAATAAAATAAAATAAAATAAAACATATTGTTGACAATTCGTTCATCTTTTACAGTTATAAAATTCATACCTTTTTACTTTTCTGCCGCCATATGTTGGCTAAGGAAGACGTACAGTATATAGGTAAAGGACCCCATTATGTTATGGACAAGGAAAGAAATGAAGGGGAAAAAAACCAAGGAAAACAATAGGGGCTTGTCCACTTAAATGTTTTTTTTCTAACAAAAAATCATAATTTAAGAATAAAATAGCCAATTGCTAATTCAATTCATTTTCACAAGTATTTTAAATAATAAAATTAAATTAAATTTTGTAATTTAATATTTTATTCACATATAAAAATTGTAATATATTATTTAATTTCACTAGAGGACTTTGAACTAATTGCCGTAGGAGCGCAGGCAAGAAGATAAATTAATCCATTAAACAGTATATTATCCTACTTAGTTCCTTTTTTTCTCTAATGAAATATTCATTTATCCCAAAAAAATAATAATAATAACTGGCTTTTGGAATTTGTTGAAAGGTACTTTCAAGTGAAAATAATATTAGGGCAAACATCAATGAAGCAAGAATTGCTGCTTTGAAACCCTAAACCCTAGCTGACAAGAATAAAACATTATTGTTCCAAACATGATTGCCCGTAGTTACAGCAGGGCAGGATCACTCCTTTTATTAACATTTTTATGCAGTCTTCCAAGTCCATCTAAAAGCATCCTCTGTTATTCCAATTCAAAAGGTTTTCCTCATCAAAACGAGGAAGGGTTGGCACGAATCAGCCAAATAACATCTGAGAAATGTCAACTAGGGTAGCAAAGCAAAACATACGGATAGGAAATGAAAGTGGTGTCCTGAGAGCATTCCATATCACTTCAGTTTAGAGAGTAGCTTTGGTGCAACCTGCATATTCCAAAATGTTGAATTCTGCATATGAACCAGACCAATAATAATCCAAGAAAGCATTACGAAATGAAAAGAAAAACTTACGCATTTATCAATACAGAACCAGTAGTCAAAGTACTGCCCTGTACAATGTTTCTGGCTGGTGTCATCTCCTTCAACTCTCTTAACACATGCCTGTAATAAGTGGAACATAATCATACTTGAGGTGGCAAAACATATACTCAAGCTGAAAAACATCCAACCAATAGCATGTCAATACAGTAGTGACCATTGAATCTTGATCATATACTGCCAGAAACAAGCTAGCACCCACAGGGTTCACTGTACAGCGTATCCACATGACCATCACCACCAACAAAAAAAAAAAATTATCTCTCTTGTTAAGCAGCAAAAGCTTGAACATTGAATCTTGATTATATACTGCCAGAAACAAGCTAGCACCCACAGGGTTCGCTGTACAGCGTATCCACATGACCATTACCACCAACAAAAAAACAAAAAAATTATCTCTCTTGTCAAGCAGCAAAAGCTTGAACAGTAGTTAAAACAGTTAGTTTTATGGCCCAAAGTTCTTATATGTATGCATGTATGTAGCTACAAATCATGACCCAGAATTAGTGAACTGACATATAAAACAATTCAGAAGCGTCATTTCTATTAGTTCCTGACATAGTTTTCAGTAATTGTGTAATGCATAAAACAGTTGCGTTAGGGAAGTTTCAGGAAGTATAACATCTAAGAGCCTTGGAGAGTATTGGATATCATGCTGGTGGCCTGAAGACACAGGACCAAGCATCATATGCATTAGATAAGAAGACAAAGGAACAAGAGAGAGAGAGAGAGAGAGAAGGCAGGCAAAAGGAAATAAGTTAAAATGTGAAAGTGCTTCACCTCATATTCAAGTAGAGGCTTCACACACTTAGGCTTGCAAGAGTCCTCAAGATACTTCTTTTGATCAACGAGTTCTTCGTCCGCCCTAAACATAAATAAATGAGAACAACAAGCACATGTAAAGGGTAAGACATGAGAAAACTTTGAAATGCAACACAAAGAGCTATGCGAGTAGATAAAGCTCATTATTGACTCTAGCAGCACAGGTAAAAGCATGCTCGTGAATTTAGCATCCGTGTCATTTTGTATGAGAACATAATTTTGGCCCATGCAACATCCAATTACAGATGAAATTCTTGGTTAAAAACAAATGAAATTATATCTTCAAAACTATACATTTAAACCAGTGTGAAAATACTTAAATGCATGAACCAGTCTTTAATAGTTTGTTAATAAAAAAAAAAGAATTTTTATAGGTCCAAAAAATCCCAGTTTATGGCAGTTAAACTATATCGGGCACCATACAAAGGATGACAGCAATTTGTTTCCCTACAGCATTTATCCATATAAACAACCTTAAACCTGAGATCAAGACACCGGCACTGAACGGCTGTCTCCACGGTGGTTCAATTTCAGAAATGTGCACAAACACAAAAGGTGAGGTAAAAGCACATCAAAATTATAACACACTTAGCGGTAACTTAAAGGCACGAAAAGTGGGGCCAAATACTTACATGTATTAGAACTAAGATATGACAATTCGCGGTGTTCCCTCTGTAAAAGACGGCAAATGATTTATTTATTTATTTTAGATACGGAGATTAATAGCCAGACCTTAGAATTTTAGAAATGCTGATTTATTTATTTATTGTAAATAAGAATCGGAGAAAGAAATTGAATGAAACACAAAAGAGATTTGAATGAATGAATGAGAGCTAAAGAAGCGTACCTCTGGTTAGTGTTAGTGGGGGAGAGAGATAGATAACAGAGATCGGCGGCGTGATTGTTCGTTGTTCGATTTTGAAAATAATGCCTCTCCTGATCTCAGTTTGCTAGTTTCTGCAGGAGATTCTGGCCTGGACTGGGCCCGTTCTTGTTGGGCCATGAATGGGCTCATTTTTACAGAAGACGTTGTCCGAGTATTTCGCATCTGGAAATTTTAGAGGGTTAGGACGGACTTGGGACTGATTTGCAATTTGTTTAGGTGGTGGAGGGTTCACGGTGTAGCTACCCAGGATGTATTTGAAATTAGGATTGTAATGCCGATTTAAAGTGTTTTTTATTTAAAATTATATTAAAATAAAAAATTAGTTTTTAAAAATTATTTTAATATATTTTAATCTGAAAAAAACATGATTTACACGCATTCCGAAACACACAAGAGATCTCCGATTTTCAATCAAACTGAATTCTATGGTTTCAGTAATCGTGGCTGTTGGGTCCTTCGCGTTTTCTATTTCGATCAAATTCATTTCCGATTCCAATTTCATTAGCATTTTCTATTAAAAAAAAAATTGTTCCCCAGTCAAAGCGATTATTAGACCATCAATAGTCAAAGCTAACTATAGGCAAAAACAACCTCACATGAGCAGGGATCCTGCACGACTGTGGAATGCTGAGATGATTGCCATGAAGGAAAAACAAGGAATTCCGTCCGATCAGTTAACCAATTTAGACAGGATCTGCTATGAAGTGAAACCTGAACTACATTTATCATATCAGATGACAGAACACATGGCAGATTTGTCATATGGTTCTTTTAATCTATGAACAAAAACTAGGAAGTGAACTGGACATGCAAATATCAATCAACACAGCAGTATACAAACAAGCATCATGGAAAGCATCGTCTCTCATAAAATAGAAAGGTATAAGCATATGGTTATGCTTTAAGCAATATATAGTCTCCATCTTTAAAATTTTCAACATGACCTCGCATGATATCACCTTCAACTTCTTGCAAGTTGCAATGCAATAAATCCAAGACATGTTCCATTATTCTAATTCAAAAAATGTTTGCTGATCAAAATGAAAGGAGATTGCCCCAAATGAGTGAAATAAGCACAAGATCTGACATTTAGAAGGATTCGGTAGGAAACGGAGGTGCCCTGACACATCCCTACTACTTCAGTTTCGTAAACAGCTTTGGTGCAACCTGCATTTGAAAATGCCAAATTCAGTTGATGACCCAAACCAAAAATCTAGATGAACTTTGAAAAGGTGAAAGAGAACTTACACATTTATCAACACAGGACCAGTAATCAAAGTACTGCCCTGTACAATGTTTGTGCCCGCTCTCATCGCCTTGAATTCTCTTAACACATGCCTGTAACAAGTACCACAGAGTTATGCGCTCTCAGCCACAAAATCATATCCTTGAGCTGAAGAAATATCCATTCAGTAGAAACCAATAAAAGAAATGATTTCTTTTACCTATAACTACCAAAGAAATGATTTCAAAAATTTGTTGAGCCAGAAATGCTGGCACCAACAGAGAGCATGTCCACACTTCACTAACAAATTATCAAGAACAATCTTCTCTTATCAAGCAGCAAAAGATTGAAGATGAAGTAAAATCAGTGCCTTTTAGTCTCAGGAAGGGCAACAGTTTCGCACAAGGTCAATGGTGCAGGGGAGTGAACAAGTAGATTTAAAGTTTTAGGGTATGCGCAGTGAAAGAATGGTAACAAGTTGAATAAAAGATCTTAACTAGTGAAACTGGTGTGTTTATTTGCCTTTCACTTCTGAAGCCAAGGTTTTATTAGACTATTGAGTTCATTTTCTCCAGATAGCAGACAGAAAATAAACAAATGAATACAAGGAAGAACATCACTGCAACAAACCCAATGTAGCTTTAGTGCTTTGGTGATTGCTGGTAAACTCAGCTAAGCTTCAGATGAATTCTCTAGATTTGGCTCTTTGTTTCATTTACTTTCATAAATTAACACATTAATAAAACCTCCAAAGCTTTAAGGAAAAAAAAGCATTTGGTACTCAGCCTCACAGAACCTGGATGGTTTTAAAGCTGACATATTCAATGTGCAATGCAAATACTTGTCCTCAATTTAGAAATCTTATGACAGACATTATTTAGACAATCCAAGATCAAGATCTTCACATTTTTAATTGCTTTCTAAAATAGCGGAGTATGTTTGTGCACATTTAAGAAAATACACATATGACAACTATTTCCTTATTGAGCCCAGGGAAGACAGGAAAAAGGATCATATAGTAATCCAAGTCTGTAACTTCCATGGAACCCATTTTTTTCTTTCTTTTCTTTTTTATTGAACAAACATCCCATTCATTCAATATCAAGATACAGGAAAAACCTTAATGACAAACAAAAGAACTACATGTACGCAATCCAAGATTTTCACTCATGCATTCTATAAACAAGTCGAAATCCGAACGCTTTACCTGATATTCAAGCAATGGCCTCACACACTTAGGCTTGCAAGCTTCCTCAAGATACTTCTTTGGATCTACAGGTTCCTCGTCCGCCCTAAATTTAATTGAAACAGAGCAAATGCATGTAAAACATCTCTCCAAATATAAGTGCAATGTAGTTTAACAAACAGGAAAAGAAAGTTCCTGCTTCAAACTAAACCAACAGTTGATATCTGCAATACAAAATATCTAAACCGGTAGTTTTTAATGGTTCTAAGCATAATTGTTCCAAATGGCGCTACACGATGTTGTCAGACATTCCACTGGTAAGGAAGACGGCGCCATGATCATGGTTCATGGCCCTAAGACAAAGTACCTAAACCAGAAAAGGTGAGACATTCTTATGTGTGCTTTCTAATGTATTTACAAAATAGAAAAGCAGGACAGACATGTACCTATATTTATTTCATTTACTTTAAACAGCAGGGATACGAACCTTCCTTTTTCAACCTCGCCTCCCCACATAAAAATAATAATAATAATAATAATAATAATAATAATAATAATAATAACAATTTTGACTAAAGCCCCAGTTTATCACAAATATACCCTTTAAATTGGTATAATCCACTATTGATCTGCGTGTTCTAGTCCACAACACAATAACTTTTTACTCCATCGTAAAATCCAAAAACCTACCTTTCGTTTCCATGGATTAGTTCACCAATATACAATCACACACCATGGCAGACTAAAAATAAGATTCAATAAATAAATCAGTAAAGCTTGCTATAAGCACATTTGAGTAGCAGTAAATTAAGAAGGACGGAATACTCACATATATTAGAACTAAAAAGTACGGTGAGACAAATTGGAGACTTCTCTGCAATTATTTGAAACCAGTTAATTTAATCACTAACGACATCCAAAGAACAAGGAAGAAGACCTAAAATATTGGAGAAGGTGCTTTTCGAATTAAAATATATATATATATATATATATATATATATATATATATAGGAAATTAACAGTGAGGTTAGCAAGAGTTGTGAAAATAAAGGATCGACGATGGGAGATTGAAATAGCAGATAAAGAGAAGTAAATGAACGGAATCTCACCTTGGTTGGGAGTTGGGGACACGAAAACCGGGTGATTGACGCAGGCAAAGCGACTGCTGGTTCTCTGGGATTTACTTTTCTAGAGAGATCTATGACCTGAGCCTGAGAGGACTAATGGGCCTGTCCTGGATGGTCTATAAACCTTCTACATTAACGAGCCTGATTTGACCCACTTCAGTTCACAGTAATTCCTTTGATTTTTATTTATTTATTTATTTTGGGAATTATCAGGTTTCTTATTTATTTATTTATTTCAATAGTTCATAAAATAACTTGGTTTTTTTTTATGTTTAATGAATTTCTGATGGGCCCACAAATGTAATATCTCTCCCTCAGTTTTCTTACTCATCTTTTTTCTTTCTTTTTTCGTGTATGTGAAAAACTGTGTTAACGAAAGAATATATATATATATATATATATATATATATATATATATATATATATATATATATATGAATCCAAAGTAGAGAGTACAACCCATTTGGAATGCTTTCTCCATCTCCATTTCTGAAATGTGCCTTGGTACGCCAAGGGCCATAAACAAAATGAAACAAGAGAAAATAAATAGTAGCAAGCATTAAACCAAGTCCTACTATACTAGCAACTCTGCTTAATGCACTAATTTGACAATACAAAGTCTCCCGAGTTAAGCTACTCATGGAAACTACAACCCAGGTGCAGTCCTTGTTGTTGGCACAAAATGTTGAGATTAGATCCGTACAAATGACAAGGCTTTTAGTGTTACTGTCCGCATGCCGAAGGCAGGTCCACACCTAGGGACGAAACTAGTGCACACGTTTGCCTCAGATTGCACAGATTGATAAAAACATGCTCTCCTGCTACTCTTTTTCATGTCCCAATCCTACACTGGAAACAAGGGAGAAGATCCGACTCCAAAGCAACTCCAACTAGGACTTTTTGGTCAGGGATGCAACCAATCACCCAAAATTCTGGCTTGAGTCTTTTGGTGTCATTGGGCCTTGCATTCATACACAGCTTCCTCCTGTCTCACTCAAACGAGGGATTTGCACACTCTTTCAATTGCTTTAGATCCTGCTCAATAATCCCTTGCATCAACCTACACGCACAAGGGATTGTTATGCTTTCGTCCTCCAGCAGTCTCAAAAAGGGATTTTACCAGTCTTGTTGGAGCACCCAAGGCCACTGAATTGTTTGCTCTGCAGGACATGGTATTCATATAAGCTGCGATATTTTAAATGACTTTGAGCACATGAGAAGTTATGTTTAAAATTCATGCACTACAAGCTTTTTGGCCATCCAATCGAAGCTTTTTGTCCGAGTGGCATATCTCCCTATATAGACTCTTATTTGTCAGCGAGAGGCTCAATCCACTGACAGCCAACTAGAAATTGAAAGTCAGTGAGCTGTTCATGGATTTCAAAAGGAACCTTTTCAGGGTATTTAACAGGTGCTGAAGATTGTAGGATGAAAATCTTGATATGATACTCTCAATAGAACTAAAAAGTAAATAACACCACCAGTAGAACCATTAGCTACATCAAGAACTAAGAAACAAACAAAAGCAATGATTGAGATGGAACTTCGTTTCCTCGCAGCCAATATCAAGGTTCATAAAGAAAATTTTGTAACCATTACATTCTTCAAACAGTGCATGGACAATGCTTCACAAAGTCAAAAACTTCAAACCTGGGCACCAATCTGGCAATCTCTAGGCGCAAACCACTGTGAGGGCAATTCACGTGTAAATCTCAAAGAGGACTTGGTCCATTACACTACCAAACAATCAAGATATATCAAAATCTACTCCCGACTTCAGTTCCGAAGTGTATAATGCAATCATCCTAAACTCATTTCTTGTGCTCCACAAATATAAAGCACTCAACAAGTGTTGTGGATAAAATTTCTAGCTAAGAACTAAGAATATGCATCAGAAAGGATGCAAGTGAAACACTAAATGAAGAAACAATACAACTTGGAGCAATCTCTAACAGAAGTAAAGTGAAAAGAAGAATAAAAACATAAATACCTTACAATCTCATGGGGCATCATCATCAAAAAGAACTTTATAAAACCGTTTCCTTTCTTCAGGGTCGAACAAACCACCCAGCTTATCACCACTATCATCTTGTTCAGTCATTTCTGTGCTTCCTTCCTTCCTTTTCTCTTTTCTTACAGAAACAATGCCTTTCTTCCTCTGCTTTTCTAGATTCACTTCATAGCGCCTCCGGTTATATTCATGGAGCCCTTCCTGCATCAACTCTCCAAATTTATCCTTCACAACAACAAGTGGATCCTTATCAATCAATTCTGAGCCATTATAGCCTTCTCTAAGAAGAACAGTATAAATCTGATACTTATTCGACACATAAAATATGCCTGGATGCTTAAGAAGCAGAATATTTAGTTTCTCAGGTAAATTAAACTCTCGTTTAAAATGACCCATTTTCACAATTGACATCTTCTTCCATAATGTCAATGACAGCAACTCGTGCACTAAACCCACTATTCTTTTCTCCATCTCCTTTGAACCTTCCAATAAACCTCTTGAATCCACATAAGGAGAAATATAAGGAGTAGCATTGAATTCATTAAACCTTTCCCATGATTTAACCCAAGTTGATGGCAAAGAACAACTAAAACAAGGCTTAGAAGAACCCTGTTTTCTAGCCGAAACTTCAACAGCAGAAATTGCCAAATCTGGGTTCCATGATAAAAGTTCAATCTCCATTGAACTCCTTCTCCCACTATGATTAACAAACCTAAACGTATCTGGGTATTTAGGCAAAATCCTAATCAAATAATCATCAGGGAATCCAAGATTTCTCTTTAACTCGTTAAGTTTAACAACATTAAGCCTATGATTCACACTCAACATCAACAACTTACTTAATCTCTCAACAAAGACAGGTTCTTGCGTTTCTTTAACAGACTCTTCCTCCTCCACTAAGAACAACATTCTCTTTGATAATTTACAATGATACTCATCGTTTTGTAGATAAACATCGAAACAACAAGGGTATTTTTTAAGCCAGTTAAGAGCTTTACCTTGAAGGTCTAAAGTCTTGAACTTTTTCTGAAGAAACTTGACCGGTGCATCCTGGTTGGGGTATCTAAGGATAATGTTTTTTATTTGATTATTTACTATCCATCTACGGTTTCGCGAGAGAGCAGACTCCAGATCCGGGTCTTTTTTCATGGACCAGAGTGAGAAGTTTCGATGGAGATAATAAAAGATTGATGATGATGATGATGGAGAGTTGTGATTGTGACTGCAACGGTTTAGGTTGTTTACAAACATGGCGTTGATGAAACCACTTCCCTTCCCTGGCTTCAGAGTTCAGACTTCACTCTGCCTGCCTGCCTGCCTTTTGATGTTGAGTCTTGGTTTGGTTTATCTTTGTTTTTACCCTCTTATTATGTTTTTATTTTTGCAACTTTTTATGATTGCTATTGCTTTCTTAATTCTTCTTTTTCCTGGATTATTCTAGTTTGAAAAAATTACATTTAATATTTAATATTTTGTAGTTTAGTACATATTGTAATTATTGGTTATAATTTGAAAAATTAACATTGCATCCTTTATCAACAAAAAAAATTTAAATTTAACTATTTGATCATAATACCCTTGTATATATTAATGTCTTGTTTGTTTTTACATTTTAAAAATATTTTTGAAAAAATTTAAATTTTATTATTATTTTTATTTTAAATTAATATTTTTTTTAGTGTTTTCAAATTATTTTAATGTTCAAAAATAATTTTTAAAAATAATATAAAAAAAGAGGATAGAAACGACAAATTAATTTATTTCTCTTCGAGCGACGTTCCTCTCTTTCTCGTCCATAAAAATTAATTAAAATCAAATTCAAAAACTATCAATTTTTCTTTTGTGTAAGGTGTCAATTTATCTTCTCGCGCATCACTATTAGTTTCTCGCAAGTCTTGTATTTATAACTCAGCAATAAACAAGTATGTTCCCATTATTATTATTTTTTATCGTGACATTGTAAATCATTGAAAATGCATTTTCTTTTTGTTAAACATTGTTAATTCAATTGTTTAGTGGTTGTTTTTACTCAATGAAACTAGAAAAAAATTAAACAATTTCGAAACTAGAAATATACTAAATAATTCTCTTTTTTTTGTTGAATCGACAATAATCAAAATCTAAAACATATTTTTAGTAGTGGGAAAACAATTAGTATTATTTTTCTTTATACCCTAAAAAAAACCTAAATTGAAGATTAGGGCTACTATTCACATAATTTTAATAATATTTGTATAAAACATGTTTAAGTAATAATACATGTTAAGTTACTATTTAGATTGTTACTTTTGTTTACTTAGGTAGATGCATACCCTTTAACTTATTGGAAAAGGGTTCATATTATATAGACTATTGGAATCATGTGCTTAAAGCATTTTGAGTGTTTGACGGGTGAAAGAATGCTTCTTTGGGTTTGTATTTAAAATGTGCATTTAATCTCTATTGTTGATTGCTTTTAGGTCAAATTAAGTGAACAATACAAGAATTGAATGATAGAGGGAATGGAATTATGAAATATCAATCATAGGATGATAGAGGTTTTCAGTGCAAAACTCAAACTAGCTAAAAAATTATGAAATATCAATCATAGGATGATAGAGGGAATGGAATGTATTGTTATGATGCCTCGATGTACAATATATTGAGTACGCATGAACAAGAAGGGGAAGAAGAAATTCATATATATATTGATGCTGATATTGATGCTTCTCCTCTAACCCTAAGAATGTCAAGGTGTTATTTAGGCAAACCCAATGATAGTAGGCCACCTGGAATTGAATATTTTAAAGGATATTATGATGATGTTGAAAACAACAATAAAGTGATATTAGTTGTTAAGGAACAAGATTTGAATTTAAATAAAGATGATTTTGATGCAGGTGTTGATTTGTATGGTGATATAGATGCTATTAATTGTGATGTTGATGTTTATATTGTGGATAGTGTTGTTAGTGGTGATACGGGTGCTAATGTTGATGTTTATAGTAATGTAAAAGGAGTTGTTAGAGGTGTTATGGGTGATGATTTGGATGTTGATTGTAGTGGTGATGTTAGTGGTGTTTTGGGTGTTGTGCTAATGTTATTGGTGTTATAGGTGTTGGTGTTGATGGTAGTTCTGTTGTGGGTGATGGTGTTGATCTTAGTTGGGTTATGGATGTTACTGGTGATAACATGGATAGTGATAGTGTTAAAGTTAGGACTTTTTGTGGAAGTAAGGATAGTGATTGTTGTGGTGGTGGTGGTGATGATGATAATGAATAGTCAGAATATGATAATTATATCCTTTTTATGAGGAATGATATGAGTTTTTTTTATGAAACTGAAGATGAATGGATTGACAACTTACAATGTGATCTTTGTTTTAGTAAATCATTAAATAATTTTTCAGATTTTGATAATGAATGGAAACTAAGTAGTGATGATGATGATGATGATGATAGAGATATTGAAGGTAGTGATTGTTCTGAGAGTATTAATGATTGTGATTATGAGAAAAAAGGAAATATAAGTAAAAATAAAAAGAAAAAATATGGATTTGACATAGATGTCGCACCTGACATCGCAGAGACCAACAGTCTTTTTTCCTATGAAAGGAAAGGTCTTTTTTATGTTTAAAGGGGAAAAGCTTTTATGTTAAAAAGAAGTTTCTTTATACCCTCTGGACCAGTTGGTTTAAGCTCCAATCTTCTTCTCCATTATCTCCTTTAAATTTTGGTATTTCTCTCTTTAAGCTTTTCCCCTCTTTTTCTCACCATGCCACTCTATTTATTAGCAAAAAGGAATGTCATAAAACCTTTTCTAGGTGGAACAAATCCATTCATTGATCTTCTTAGGTAAATCTTTATTATCCACCATTATTGTGCACCTTGTACAACATACTTGGGTTAGCTATTTTAGCACGCATTATAGTCTACTAGAGGTAGTGGCCGAAATATTTTAGGATGCTACTCATAAACATTGTACAAGGCATATCTATGATAATCTAAATAACAAAGGGTTTCATGGTTTGGAGATGAAAATTGGATTTTGTGGAGCAGCAAAAGCTTATACAAATCTCCAATACAAGTCATATTTGAAGGATATTATAGATATGGACAAAGCAGCTCTAAGTTGGTTAAATAACATCAATGCTGAAACATGGGCTAGACATTTGTTTGATAATGAGATTAAGGTTGAAAAAGTGACATTCAAATTGGCTGAGTCATTGAATAGTTGAGTTGGAAAATGTAGAAGTATGCCTATTATTTTGTTACTATAAAAGATTAGATTGAAACTTATGTTTAGGTTTCATGATAGATATATCTATGTTGCAAGTTGAGAAACACATACCACACCTTATGTTAGGGAGCTACTATATAGGTCTATTGAGAAGTCTAGACATATGAGAATGATGACAGTCAGTTCAAATGAATATCAAGTTTTTGATGGCCAAACAAAAGTTTGTGTTGATTTGGAAAAAATAAAGTTTTATGTGGTGAATGGAAGATGACAGACATACTTTGAAAGTATGTGGTTTCTTGTGTGCATCACAAGATACTTGACATAAAAGACTTGTGTCATGCATATTATAATGTTGAAACTTTCGGGAAAGCTTATAGTGAAGTTGCCCGTCTATATAGTAAGGTTTTAACCAATCAATGAATGTATTCTCGCATGACTTGTCATCGCATTTATAGAATAGCTTGTTTTTACTTGCATCTGTTTCTGATATCATAACAACTGCTCTTTCTTCACATTCCATGCACTTTCAATTCTTAAACTTTAGTACATCCAAGCTGTTGCAAGTTTGAAAACTATTAACATTTGATGAATATGACGACATTAATTCAAATGTGTGTGATGCAAGTTTTTGGCTATTTTTTCCAGTTTGTTTGTGTGATTTGGGTTGTTGTTAGTTCTAGTGGTAATTTCGAACAGTGTAGAATTATGGTCGAAGATGATGAAGAATTGTTGTTGATGCTGCAATTTTATGAAATTGTTGATGGAAATTTGTGTAACTAATGCTCTAGAATTTGTTGTTTTTGTTAGATTGAAATTGTGAAAATCTTTGAAGAGATTTGTTCTAGAATTTGATGTTTTTATTGAGTTGAAATGGTGAGGATTCTAGAGAAATTTGTGTAATTAATACTTTAAAATTTGTTGTTTTTGTTGGGTTGAAATGGTGAATAACTTTGAAGAAATATGTTCTTAAATTTGATGTTTTTTTTTAGGGTTGAAATGGTGTTGAAATGATGTTCAATTTGTTATAAACATTAATTTAGTGTTATTTTTGTAAATATTCAAACATTGTGACAATGAATAGATTTCAAAATAATAATCAATGGTTAGGGCACTTTAATGATTAAATTGAATATAAACAAACTTATAAATAATAAGATTTTATTTTTTTACTAATTTTTTCTGCCAAAACAAGAAGATGAAAGGGAAAATGTGATTTTCCAATCCAAGATAGAGTGAAAATCAACCAGGAGGGTTGATGTAATTATCTCATTATTTGTTTTATATTAATAGTCATTGGCATAAATAAATATTACTATATATGATATATAGTTAGATTTTGGGGTGGGCGGGCAACCATTACTATATATTTTGATAATGTTTGAGAATATATATTTTGATAATGTTTGAGAATATAGTAATAATTATTTTTTAAAGTGCTTTTAAAATAATATTTTTTAAAGTGTTTGTCATTTCAAAACATATTAAAATAATATTTTTTTATTTTAAAATTTTTATTTTTAATATTAGCATATCAAAATGATATGAAAATATCAAAAACATATTAAATAAAAATAAAATAAAGTTTTTAAAAAACTTTCGAAACAAAATGATAAATATTTATAGGAAAGGTTATAACGGCCCACCCCATCTATGCCACGCCTGGTTGCATGGAGTTGATGTGAAACTAGTAATCATTCGTTCTCTTTGTTGCAATTCATGGTTAAATATTGCTTATAAAAA
>Ga0307515_10014455_pt1 | contig 14631 bp, 12 predicted proteins | sample 17_EM_MG_FD_194513 | JGI IMG/M metagenome (GOLD analysis project Ga0307515, IMG submission 194513) | Populus trichocarpa ectomycorrhiza microbial communities from riparian zone in the Pacific Northwest, United States - 17_EM | ecosystem: Host-associated > Plants > Roots > Unclassified | place... | reverse complement strand
ATATTAGCGTGCTAAAATAGGTACTCCTATACGCCGTTATACCTAAATACCTTCGCCTATTATATCTAGGGCGAGTAATAATAAGAACGGTATTAGTGTTCTATATTAGAAGTTTATACTTAGCTGGAATAGGTTTTTTAGGGATAATAAATAGTAAAGCTAGAACGCTTATAAGGACCACCGGCCTAGTTGCTATATTTAGCTATCTGTAAAACCGTTATCTTAAGTATATTAAGCAGCGCCTTTTTAAAATAAGTATCTATTATAGAGCTTAGAGTAGAGGCTAAGAGTGGCGACTTTATACTTTAGCTTATTCCTAACCGCGTAGCTTATAAAGGCCGATCTCTTAAAGTAAAAGAGGGGGGCATTTCTAGGTTAGGGGTTATTTTTAAATAAGTGTTTTATAGCTTAAACTACGCATTTAAGTTGCCCTAAAGCGGCAATTGTAATTAAGACTCCTTAGTAATTAACGTCCGTTTTACTACGCTTTAGATATAATATTATATAGTCCTTTACTAGTATTATATCGTTTCTAGTATATTTTATAGTAGAGAAGGCGTGGCTATCTTTCTAAGCCTTAGTATAGGTAATTTTACCTAGATAAAGAAATCCTATAAAGGCTATAATAACGGCAGCGTTAAAGTTAAGATCCTTAATAGATTGGGTATTTAGGGTAACTAATTAGGTAAAAATGTCTTTAGTAATTAGCAATCTTTTAGCTATAGTAGAGGGGTTTATAAATATTGCACCATCTAGGATCCTCTTAATAATAGGATTATTAAAGATAAAAGTGTTATAATTAGCATTAATATAGTGGGATTAAATTGCGGAAATATAGGCTCTAATTATAGTAGGCTTAATATAGCTTATTTCTAGACTAGCATTACTAAAGATCTATTAGGTAATCTATTCTCCTAGGTAGTAGAAGGGTACTAGGTACTTTACCGCTCTATAAAGGTTATAGTAGCCCTCCTAACTTTTAATTACAGAATAGTATAAATCTCTTATTTTATTGGAGAGGCCGTGCTATAATAGTTAGCCGAAGCATTCTAAGGAGGCTTTTACCTTTATCTAGAAATCGGGTAGGGGTTTTTTAAGAGGGACTAGGTCTCCTATTTTAGCGTTAGATTTAATATAATAAAGAAGCGTATAGTAACGGTAAATTAGAAGTATTTTAATATAGGTATAGTAATAACACCCTATTACGATTAAAATGAGATAGAGTATTAGCTAGCCTGTTTTTTATAGAGGAAACCTATTCTATATAGAGCGTAATATTATAAGCTGTGGCTAGTTAGAGGATTTTATAGAGTGGGTAATTATTTAGTCCTTTTACTACCGTATTCTAGAATCCTAAGAGTGCTATTATATTATCTATATAGATATAAACTAAGCTATACTCCTACCGCGTTGCCTAGAGCTAAAATGAGGTTATAATTGCTTAGACCTCCCGCTTATTAATTAGGGCAAGGCGGTGTTCTATATTAGGGTAGTAGCTTAAAGAATTATCTTAGGGTAGAGATACTAAATAGGGCGGCTATGTTGTCCCTTAAGAGTCCTTAAGGAAGAAGAAGGCCCTATAACTAAGAATCCTAAATACGTTTAAGAAGAGATAGAATTATTTTTAATCCGTATTATTAAAGAAGAGGATACTATTTAAAAGGGTAAAAGCATTCCTTTACTATAATAAGTCTTGGCAAAGTTTAGCTATTAGCCGTTAGTGAGGATAACTACCTACCTTTATAAAAGTAGAGATGAACTCCTAAATAGAGCAGTTATATAAATACCTAAGCCTAATTACCTAGGCGCTCTAAGTAAGTTTACTAGCCAGTTTTTAACTCTAAATTAATATTAGGGATCTACTACTTAAAGCTTTATTAATCTCCTTAATTATAGTGGCCTATTTTAAAGGAGAAAGACGTAGCTTAGACTTTAGAGTATCTATAATATAACCTAGGACTTTAGCTGTAGTTCCTTTAATATTCTTTAATTTATTTTATAGGATGCCTAATTTATTACTTAATTAGTTATATATACTAAGTAATTAAGGGAGAATAGAAGCGTTAGAGAGTATAAAAATAAAGTTATCTAAATAGTGCTTTAAGGCGGCGTTTGGGATATATTAAATAAGTATTTAGTAAAATCCCTCTATAAAAAGATTAAATAAAAAGGGTATAGTTTAAAGGCCGAATAAGAGGCAATGTTTAAAATATACTATACCCTTTTAGAAGAACCCTATAAGGCGTTAAGCTTTAATAAAAAGTAGGATATTTTAAAAGGCGTCCTTAATATCCCTCTTAATAATTATGTAACTATGGCCTATATATATAACGTATTAGAGAACCTAATTAACTATTAAATATTATAGTGTGGCGAATACTATAGGAATTAAGTTGTTAATAAATTGGCTAGATAATAAGGATAAGTTATAAATATAGCACCATCCCCTATCTGCTTTAGGTACTAAACCTAGCAGTAAGGATATAACGGAAGACGTTACTATTATAATCCTACCTATATCTAGATTAGCACTAATTTTCTCTAAAATTAGGACCGTATTTGCGGCTATTAAGGCTTAATTCTTCTAAGAGAAGAGCTTAATTTCTAGGTCTACCCTAATTTAGTATCTAAACTTTAGGATACCAATAATATTATATTAGAGGTTGCTAGGGTATAGGGATAAATAACGCCCCCACGCTTAAATAATTAAGGGGGAGGGAGAGTCCTATAGAGGAGAGGAGGGCAGAAAGACTAGAAATAATAGTATTATATTTAGCCTACTTATACTATAAGGGTAAAACACAGTTTTAGTAGAGTGTAGGTATAGCTTTATAAAATCCTCTTCCTTTTCTTCCTTTTCCTTCTTAATACTTTCCTCTAGTAATTACTACTTATAATTCCTCGCAGTATATAGGCCACCGCACTTACTATAGGTATATAGGAACTTATAATCCTTATTTAGGTTATACTTCCCTTTATTAAAGCTATAATAGGTCCTTAAGATATTAGTGCTTACTTATGTGCATTTTAAGATAGATACGGATTTATAAGTACTAGGATTATAATAGATATCTAGGAAGTTACTAGAGATCTTCTAGTTAGCTAGCTCTAACTAGTTCTTTTAAATAACTATAAAGTAGTGCTCTAAGGCTATAGTTATTAAGGGAGTAATTTAGTAGGTAGTAAATAGCCAGATAACTTAATTATAAAAGGTAAGTATTTAGGGAATAAGATCTACCGAAAGATTCTTATATATAACAATTAAAATTATTATATAGTTAAGGAAGCCCTCTACCCATACTTTAACTAATAGGTAGTCCTTTATTATCCCTTCTTTCGGTTTTATAAAAAGGACGCTGTTAATAATAAGGATATTATTCTAAGGCTTAGACTAGAGCTAGTGTATTTAAAGGCAAGAGAGGTTATTAGGTAAGAAAGTGCCCTAAAATACCTTAAGTATCTCTTTATTTAGGACGCTAGGGAGAAAAATATTTAAGATATTAGCTATAGAGGGGAGCAACTTACCTGGTTTATTAATTAGGGTTAAGGATAATACTACTATAGCTAATCTTACTGTTACTATAGTAAGGCTTAATATATAGAGTTTAGTCACCTAATCTTCCTATTCTTTTTAGACGTGTAGTATTTTAGTACGGTCCTCCTGTTTCTAAAGGAGTCTTATTTTTTAGTTAGTTGCTTAGTCCTTAACCTCCTTTACCTAAGCTCTTCTAATCCTTAGGTCCTCCTTATATAGTTATTAAAGCCATTCCTTGGCTTTTTTAGCGGCTAAAGTCTTGCGTTAAGCCGCGGAAAGAGGCGCCATTATAGAGGATAGAGACTATAACGCCGGTATATCACCTAAAGGTATAGGGGAAGGTAAGGAAGACTGGTAGGTAACCTCTAAGGAGTTTGGCTTGTCAAGTGTGTCGTCATTAGTTAAGTTTTTAAGGTTTTTATAGGTAATTTGCGAAGGTTTAGACGAGCGTATAGGTCGTTAAGTCATTAATAGCAATAATTAATTATTAAAAATTAAGTAAATAAGGCATTAGCTCTTAAATAAGACTAATATGGAAAGCAAGTAAGTAAGGCTCAATTTTGTGAATATTGATGATGTTGGTGTTGCTGAGATGTAGGGGTGCTGCTGCAGTGCTCGCTTGGCCACATAGACATGTCTATTATGGGCATAGGGCTTTCCGTCGCTTGTTCCGTGCTGCCTTCTCGGCTTCTCTCAATTGGAATATTAAAGGCTGTAACCTCCGCGATGATATTGAAAGGCGTCTTCCTGGATAAGCTACTAAATTCGCAGTCGAACGCACCCTCATGACCCAAATGCGCCGAGGCTGGAAGAAAGTCTTCTTCGCCAGACTAGCTGTCGCTGCTATTATCGTCGCGGTCACCATTTTGTGCAATTCTCATTCGTGCTTGTCAATAGATACAACGCCGTACAAGTCCTGGCGGATTAGATAGAAATGGGAACTTCTCCACTACTACGCACCGGCCCTTACCCTTGCTATAACGCCTGGATTGGAGACACATCTATCCTCAATAACGATTTCAGGGATCTTATATCTGAAACCAACAATTTCATTCTCTATACAGGCCAAGTTTGGGCTACGAACGCCACACGGAGTGACCTGCACAGTGGATAGGACTGGCTATGGAGCTGCCGGCCGGAGACGTTAAGGCTGCAGTGGCTGGAACCTCCGTTTGGCAACATCGCGTTAATGGGCAAACTGAGGCATTTCTTGTGTCTATCCCGGAACTGGAGAATCAGCAGAGTACGTACTTGAGGCTTACGACGAGACGAGGAGCATCTTTGATGAGGATTTTCATGGTATAAATAATGCAGATTTCGCAGACTTCGCAGACGCTAGCAGTTTATCACTAGCAGGCTAAGCACACGAACTACGTCTTCCACCTTCTATCCTTTATTTAAATTTCTGAGCTTCAAGCACAAAATTTATTGACTCACATTCCCGGGCGGTACACTAAGTATCGCTTGATGTAGCACCTCTATTGTGTCCGATATGTTCAAGGTTGTTGGCTTGGTCTAGGAGAGGCCCCGCTATAGTTGGAGGCCTGACTTTATTCATGTAGCTTCCATTAGCTCCGGGGACCTCTTCGACTGTACTGAAGAGTATGGTCAGGTGCCCGCTTTCTCCAAAACTACGGCGTACTTCTTGAAAAGCATCAAAATCCGAATGCACATATATTCTAAGGATTTCAAGGAAAAAGCAGCCCGAAGAAAATACATCCGCAGATCGGCCACGTGTTTCAGAGTTATCCCGCTCGGAGTAAGTGGTCCGTGCAGAACGCCGAATCCAAACAACAGCCGATTGCATTGATCTAATTGGCTAATTCTTATCGATAACGTGTGGACGAATTTCAGCGGGGTTAAGGGATAGACTTCGGGAGCGCAGTATATAAGGGTTTCAGCAGTCAGCCTGCTAGTTCAACTACAGTCATTACGTTTAAAAGGTTAAAGAAGACTAAGATTAGCAATAGACCTTTTGAATAGGATTGCCAAATATTTGTAAAGTTAAAGGAACTTTCTTTACTAGAATATTGGCCACCTAATAGTCTATCCGTAAATATAAGTAACTACATAGATAGATTAGGCTCTTGTCGCATCAAAGCTGACATTTGTTTTGTCGCACAGGTCGAGGGTGGCTGAAAGTATCCCTTGCATCGTCGTCGTAACCGGAACCGGTCGCGCCGGAGAAGTTTGCTTGTCTCTAAGGGTAGTTTATTAATTATTTCATTTAAAAATAGACTATAAACAGAAATGTTGTATACCTAGATATAGGCATAAAACAGTATTGTAGGGTACATGGCTGAAATGAAAAGGAGCTGAGGAAAAACTTGATGCGCCATTAGATGCGCCTCTCGAACACGCTACCACGTGATTCTCGGTTAACCTTTAGATTGCATCATGCCTCATTCCCAATTTCTACCGTCAATATGTCTGCCCCAGCGAATCGTGAAGAAATCCTTGTCAGACTCCGAGAATCCGTCTCTAATGGCAAAGCCATTGTGGGAGCAGGAGCAGGTTAGCTGCATCCGATGGTCCAATTGCATACCGTTCTCCACCATATCAACAATGCAACTAATAACGCTTTCACACAGGCATCGGCCTCTCCGCCAAATCTATTGAAAAAGGCGGCGGCGATCTAATAATAATCTACAACAGCGGTCGATTTCGTATGGCGGGTCGAGGCTCACTAGCCGGCCTGATGCCGTACGGTAACGCAAACGATGTGGTTGTCGACATGGTCAGTCTTACACTTATTTTGTATTTTCAACTCAATACTAACACTTTTACAGGCCAAGGAAGTCCTCCCAGTAGTCAACCACACCCCTGTTCTTGCAGGCGTCTGTGCCACCGACCCCTTCCGCTCAATGCCCACCTTCCTCAAACAAATTAAGGAGCTTGGATTCGCGGGAGTACAGAATTTTCCCACTGTGGGGCTCATTGACGGACAGTTTCGCCAGAATCTCGAAGAGACAGGCATGGGCTATGATGTGGAAGTAGACATGATTAAAGTTGCACGCGAAATGGATCTCCTGACCACGCCTTACGTCTTCAACGTTTCTGAGGCGGAGAAGATGGCGCGAGCTGGGGCAGATATACTGGTTGCGCACATGGGACTCACAACATCCGGGAGTATTGGTGCCACATCTGGAAAGAGCTTGGATGGCTGCGTGACGCTCATTCAGGAAATTCGTGATGCTGCGGCCAAGATTAACCCTGAAGTTTTACTTTTATGCCATGGGGGCCCTATTGCCAGGCCAGAGGATGCGAAATTTGTTCTATCTAGGACTAAAGGTGTGCATGGATTCTACGGTGCCAGCTCTATGGAAAGGCTGCCAGTTGAGGACGCAATTACGAATATCACGAAAGACTTCAAGGGATTGCCGGTGAAATGTGCTGAATAATGTCTTAATTTCAACTTCATGACTCGCGTAAATTGTTGTATCAGCACTAAAATTGACTAACAAAGAACTGCTTGTAGCGTTGAGCCTGCGACAGCGCACATCCTAGAGGGTGGGATTCCGGGCTTAACACTCCCGACTCCTTTTGTTCCTGGCGCTCGAGCAATTGGACGTGTTGCCGCTATTGGACCTGACACTACTACCCTTCAAATTGGCCAGCTTGTCATGCTCGAGCCATTTTATCCGTGGCCGCGATAATCCAGATGTGCAAATACTGTGGTGCTGGAGTGTTCGGGGCGACCCTAATGACGAAGAAGCTAATTGAAGGCCCATGGGGGAATGGCCTAACTACAGAATATACCTGAGCCCCTCTGAAGAACTGCTATGCTTTGAACGAAAAAGTCCTTCTCGGAAGCACTGCCGAAGGTGGTCTTGGCTATTCCGTGGCCGACCTTAGTATCCTGCCCAGACATCCGGTAACGTACGGCGGTTTCCGCAGCATCGATCTTAAACCTAGAGAAACAGTCATTGCAGCACCGGCCACGGGTGCTTACAGTGGTGCAGCCGTCGAAGTGGCCTCTACAATGGGAGCTCGAGTTATTGCTGTAAGCCGGAACCTAAGCTCGTTGAAGAAGATTGCAGCCGCGAACGTAAGGGTCAGCATTATTCAACTCAAAGGCAATATCGAAGAAGACCTTGCAAGTCTCATGAAATTTGGACCGGCCGACACTTATCCCCTGCCGCTGCCGAGGAATCCACTTACGTCCGAAGCTGCCTAATGGCTCTCAAACCTTACGGCAGAGCTTCATTGATGGGAGTCTTTCAGAAAGACATAACTATTCCATATGTAGTTGAAGAACCTCGCCATACATGGACAGTACATGTATGAGAGGGAAGATGCTCAAAGCATCATCAAGCTCACTGAAGCAGGAGTGCTAAAGCTTAGGAAAAGCGCTAGACACAATGTTATAGGACAATTTTCGTTTGAGTGGGAGAAAGCTGTAGAAACTGCAAAGCAAAATCTAGAGTTAGGCAATATAGTTCTGTTCACACCATAAGAGAATTCTTTATTTGGCCGCTGCTGGGATTTCTAGGACCTACTCAACGTCACACCTATTCTAATTTGATCAAGGTCTGGCACATACATTATGGGTAGTCTCTGGTTTATAAAGGGTGGAACGATGAATTATAGATAGAGCTTCAAGACTGTTTGGTACTATTACATTATCTTTGAACAATCGGTCATCCTTTATTAGCATCTCAATAGCAGAGTATCACGTGAATTAGAAAGCATTTGGTTTCTCTGTGCACTTCCCTTCGGATCCTGTGATGCCTGCTACCGTTCTCTCACAGTGCCATGGGCAACCTCATTTTAGAATGGCCGGTCTAGAATCTAGATTTGCATCAAAGTCCTTCTAGACGAGTTCGGCTTTTATATATCTTGTTAGTGGTGGTGATTTAAGACGATTTAAGGCTGCCGGCTTGTAAACCCACACAGTATCCAACTTATTATTGAAACAAAGACCGGAAGCTAAGTCACTTGTATTCAGAGAAAATGATTTACCAGAGAGACACATCGATTGTTAGTTCTTCAAGGTTTATTGTATCTCATCCTCGGGAACGAACATAGAAGTAATTAGCTGCTGCTTTGATCACTGGTGCCGCCTCTTCAGATACCACTTCCCTCAGCATATTCGTCCACACTTTCAATCCATCCGGTAAAGTGAATTCCTTGTCATCAAATTGTGTCTGCTCACTAAACAGGGCCTGCTCTTCTCGCAGGTTTGATATTAACTCTTTTAAGTTCTTCTCCATTCGACTGCAGGCATACCAGTGACATCTATCCGTGGAGATCTTGACAGTCGCTCTAGATAGAACATCAATTGCGCCTTGGAAGTCGATCACCAGGAGAGGACGAACCGATTCAATATGAGTTTTGAGTGCAGACGCCCATGCATTTCGGCCGCATATGTCATTTTCGTAAACGGCAATCCGAGCTTCAGCTTTTGTTATTTCGGCCCTAAGCTCATTCATTTTGCCTTCCGCGACTCTCCCCATTCTAGCCACCGAATTGTCGTACTCATGCTTAATAGCCCTTCTCTCATCCTCGAATTCTTCCCTTTCCTTGGCCATGAGTTCGATATATCGTCGACTAATTGCCTCTTTTTCTTCGATGAACGCTTTCCTTTCTTGTTCTAATTGCAAACTTCGATTTTTTTGATATTCCGCGATGACAGCAGTATGGTGAAGTTTCTCTCCCCGCAATCGCTGGGAGAAGTCATATCCTTGCTGCTCCATTTCCGCTTTCTGCCTTACAGAACACATTGCTACCGCCTTAAGCCCTTGAATTATTGCTCTGACATAGCTCTTATTCTCCTTTTCGTCTTCATCTGAAGCGGATAGAAAGGCGTTTGGAATGTTTCCACATTCTTTTTGAAGGGTTTCAAGCAAAATCCTAGGCTTCATCTGGTCGATTTGATGCTCTGCTGCCTTGGCATCAACACTTTGATCGAGGATGTTTTTAATCTTGCTCGCAAAGTTGAGTACTAGCTCTTGGACTGTAGCTTCAAGCTCTGCCTTTGCTCTGAGATTTTCCTCCCTATACTGCGGTTTGGTGGCCATAATCTCGTCTGACTGTTTCCAGCCAGCGAATTCGGACTGAACAATTGCGAAGCGCTTCTTTTGCAGCTTGCACTCTGCCTCAAATCCCTTCGCGCTTTCTCTGCTCGCCCGTAGGTCGCCGGTGAGCCTTATTATTTCATCCTGCAGAGGTCCTATTCGAGGACGTAATCTCATCGCTTCTTCCTCAAACGGCCGTAGTCGAGCTATCTCACCATCTTGCTGGGAAGTAATACTGGTTAGATTCTCGAGCTGAATTTCGAGGTTCGCGACCCTTTCTTCCAAGCCAGCAACCTCTCTTTCTTTGCTGTTAATGATATCGCACTTTTGCAACACCGACGTCTGTAAAGCACTCAGCTGTGCCTTTGGAATCGCGGTAACATCGCCAAGGCCCCCAATTTTTGCAGCATTCTTGATATCTCTCGTAAGTCGAACGAGCGCCATATCTTATGCGCTGTTGGCAAAACTGTACACACGAGGGTTTGTTGGCCACGCTATGCGAGCTTTGGATGAGTATCCAGAGAACTTAAAAAAAACCTGTATAGGTATATGTCTAATCTCTCCAAGAATTTGAATTCGGTTGTGAAGGTGTAACGGAGACATCGCAATGAGTATGCATCCTAAAGATGTGTGAGGATGAAAAGAGGCTGACAGAGTAGGTTCTTGCAGCTTGCAGGAACGTGCGGTATACGCTGTACGATGCAAAGGCCACAACTTTGCATGATCTGTAGACCTTTCAAAATCAACCTCACAAGGCATTCGCCAGCCTTGCATCAAGCATCAACGGCCGAAATAGTACTACGGTGTGGAAAAACCCGCATCTTACAAGGAAATATCTCATGTAGGGACGCCTGAAAGCCCAAAAGAGGAAGAATTAACGGGTACTAGCTGCCCAGCAGCTTGACCTGCCCTGCAGCTCTAACTTAAAAGCGTCAGCAGACGCCTTCACGTTTCTAATAGATGCATGATGCACTTTAAGATTGGATAACGCACATTCTAACTACCAATGACTATCCTAGGGGGCCCACGCTGCACTTGCAGTAGAGCAAAGGTTGTGATGGAAAGCTATCACGCCACCCGCTCCTTATTCGCGAAAGGAAGCGCTGCCTCACGAGGCAGCTGGAGCCTTGCTCACTCAAATTGTTGCCTTATTCCCTCCGCCTGGGAAGCGGACTAAGATGATCAAGGTACTATTCTACGAGAAGGTCAGAAAGAGAAGTTCGGTCATTTTCTCTTCGGTTACTTTCCTCTTGGACGTCAAGATCTATGAGCTTTAACCCTGTGGCCACTCGTGAGCACAGTCCACCGAGATCTGCATTTTATAAACCCACCTTTTTTCATTTGCTTGCCATTGAAGATGAGTCGAAGATAGTCCGGGTCAAGTCCCTTCTCTTCATTCAATCTTTTGCCTAAGTCTTCAATTGTGATGTTGACCGGCACATTGTTTAGAGTATATGTTTTATCAGTGTCCTGAATGAACACGTTCTTGAGTACTTTCCCTTTGGGTACCTCAGAATATGGAGGGAGGTCGTCAGTATTTTCCTTAGGCTTGGGCTTGGGCTCGGTCAGAGTTTCGTCGACGAGGTCGACGCGAGTGATGGTACAGCCCTAAGCGCTTGTTAAGCAGACTAAAATTGGAGTCATTACGGACAGTGGTTTACATCTTTGAGATCGTACGAGATTAGGGTACGGTCTAGAGCCCGTCAGTAATCGTTCAACGAGCTAATTGGCAGCACAACGCAGCAACTTACTGTCTTCCATGACATCGCCGCGGGTGTATAATTGAAGTTCTTTCACATCCACCTGACGCCCAATGGTCCGAGAGAGTCTTTGTGCTACTACATGCTTAAAGCGCAACACCGACATGTTCTTGAAAAGACCAGAAAACGACAATTGCTCAGAACCGTCGATAGCCTCCACTAAAATTTCATCATACATATCACTTGGACCGTCCATTGCTGGTGGAGTGTAGTGCTTGCTTATATGAAAAAATAGAGCTCAACTTGGTGAGGCTATGAGGAGAACGGGGACAACTGAAGTAGCCTGGCGAGAGAGTTGGCAAAGCACATGCATAAGTATTCATGGCCAAGGGTAACAAGACCCAGTGATCAAAGCGTTTTAGCTTGAGTCCAGCGAAACCTGCCTTGCATTTGATAAGACAAACTTGCTCTTGTCAGGTCGACTTGGCTTGCATGGTTTCCGTATTCGTGTGCACCGGCATCACTGCAGGTGGCGCAGCCTTGCATATGCCCAAGGCGAAACCCAGTTAAACAGAGAGGTGAAAGTACTTTCAGCCTGACCTCACTATTCTGTGAAAAGATTTCTTTTGCGAACAAGAATTTTTCGTTACTTTATTAAACAGAATACCATCTTGTTTCATGGAAGGCTCGGACCTAGAGGATTGGACCCTGTGCTGGAAAGTCAACCTTGTGTTTCACAAGGCTATTAAGAAAGGCTGTTGGAAGTGCATTGTCTGTCATAAGGAGCACGAAGATTCTGAAATCAGCTTTCGCTCAGAATTTGGCCAGCAGGCGGTGGCGTGTTCCGCAGGTCATTGTGATGACTTCTGGTTCCGGAGCAATGGCCTTTCGGGTCCATGCCCCGGGTGTGATCAAGATCTTGTCCTCAATATATCGAGAAGGAAGCAGGAGTGTTTTGAAGAGCAATGCCATCGGATTTTGAACATAAATGTGCAGGTGATAAGGGATCGTCTTGGACCAGGACTCTTGCTCGAGAAGTAAGATCGAAATCTAATCCCTATGAACTCTTACTATCGCTGATTCAAGTTTTCTAGGTACTTAAATTTCTCAGAAAAATACAAAGTTTTCGAATGTATAACCTGTGGTGATAAGATTCCTCTTCATTATGCTCCGTCACGTTCGCCTACTGCAAAATGCAATCACGATCCAACGGTATGCAATACAAATGATTGTTTTCGAAAGGAATGCAGCCATAAGCATCAGAATGAGTGCGATCCAATGCCTTGTTTAAGAAAATATGTAGAGTCTTGTACGAAAGGACGAGGTTGGCAGAACATTATGTGTCCGCATCCGGGCTGCGGGAGTACATTGAGTGCGCGAGACGTGGAGGAATGGGCGCCTCCGGAGGCATTCAGGAGGTGCGTTTCTCTATGTTTGTGCCTTTTATAGTTATTCGGTATTATGCGTCGGGTTTGCTTGTAGAAGCTAGTGTGAGAGGTAGTTCAATTCGTTGTTGCGACGCAGTGTGTAGTCAAGGAAAGCCTCTGAGGATCCTCAAAGGACTGGACCTAATATACAGCTCCGAAATAACTGAATTGACTTATCTTTACTAACCTTTATAGCTACAACAAGCAGTTGCTGCTACGCTCTCTGTCAAATGAGCCCAATTTCCGCTGGTGCTACAAAGAGTGTGGACATGGACAGATACATCTTGCCGGGGGTAAGATTGGGTGTTTGTGAAATTCATATTTGGAGCAATCAAAGCTAACCCTTCCAATAAGCAAACCAGCTAGAATGGCGATGTAGGAAGTGCAAAACGTTAAACTGTTTCAAATGTCAACACGAGGGCCATCCTGGCCGTGGCTGCGAACAGCATGCGAAACTCCGAGCCTACGACGACGCAAACGAGATGAAGCTGGCGCAAACCTCAAAGCGATGCCCAAAGGTTGGCTGTGGCCTCCGGATAAGGAAGTGGAAGGATACATGTGCACATATGACTTGTAGGAAAGATTCAGATCTTGGTTCGTTGCATGCGCCCGGCATTCCCGGGTTATAGTACGAGAGGTTTCTAATTACTTTTATAGGTGGGTGTGGGACGAAATTCTGCTGGAAATGCAAAGTAATTTTCGAAATTTCTGGAAATGGACAGTATCGCTATAAGCATCTCGCTGAATGCCCAGCAATAAACGAAATTCCGGGCCTCGACATGCCAGATCCGGTGCCATGGCCAGAACTCAGTGATTCTCGTTATCGTGAAGGATGGGACGTAGACCCCGAATATATAGAGGGGAATTCGGAGATTGATTCGGAAGATGATTCGGCTGAGGATCATTGAGACTGGTGTTGGTAGAATTGACTCGGGCTTTGTGTCTCGTCGGCTTGGCTCGTACATATACATACATGTATCCGGTATGCCACTCAGAACATGTATACATAAGTAAAAGTAGAAGATATCTTCCCTTGGTCTATTATCTGTTAACCTGGTAGTGAAGGACATTCCAATTCCTTATCCGAGATCTTGCTCTATACCTGTCGACCTGAATCAAAGTTCCTTACTACCATCGTAATACTGTCTGACGACCTAGATCGTCTATACGAACTATGTCTTAGTTGTCTCGTATCTTGAGCTCGTATGTCTTATCGAACGTCTTATTACCTATTTCTCTTAACTATGACCTACTACATGACGACGTCGTCGTTATTGTATTTAGACCTACCTGATGTATATAAGAGAGCTTCTAGAGCCCTCTTTAATAAATAGAGTTCTTATTCCTAATCGTCCATTTAATAGTTATAAGCCTAGGCTATTCACTGTATTATCTTTAATTCCAAAGCCTTTATTCCTATTAATTTTAATTATTATCTTAATTATAGATAACTACCTATAATAACTTCTTAATAAGAAACCCCTCCCGTTATTATATTATCCGTTATCCTTATAAGCCTAAATAATTAGGATAAATAGATTAAGGTTATTAAGTTAAAAGCAAATAATAATTATCTCTAGAAGTATATTAACCTATTAATACCTAAGACCGATCTGCTATAGCTTAAAGAACCTATTTGTGCCTTACCTAAGGATACTAATAGCTAGGGGAAGACGAAGCTCGCGGACCTAGATAAGGAGGAGAAGGAGGAGCTTTATATACTTAAAGCCGACTATAGGGATAATATAAAGCTATATAGAAAACAGCTATTAGCTTTTAATACGTTGCGTAGCCATATCTTAAGCTCTATCTTATATACCTACCTTAGGTCCTCGAAATCGGACTCTGCACCTGTACGTGGTGAGGCCTACGAACCTGCTGGTCTTTGGACTCAGCAGAGCCAACGCAGAGACGTCGCACAGCTGCGGGTAGGGGTCGTGGTGGTGGTCGAA
>Ga0307515_10014454_pt1 | contig 14631 bp, 9 predicted proteins | sample 17_EM_MG_FD_194513 | JGI IMG/M metagenome (GOLD analysis project Ga0307515, IMG submission 194513) | Populus trichocarpa ectomycorrhiza microbial communities from riparian zone in the Pacific Northwest, United States - 17_EM | ecosystem: Host-associated > Plants > Roots > Unclassified | place... | reverse complement strand
TATATTTTTTATTTTAAAGATATTTTTAGAAAACTTGTTCTGTTGTTGTTGCTTATCGACCGATATTGTTGGCCCGACAACTTGTTTGTTAGACAAGCTTATCGGCCTTGTTACCCGCAAGCCTAACTCCTCCATTCCTATCAATAAGCACCCCCTACAACTCTATAAAAACAGCCCTAAATTATATAAATAAGGGCTTATTTTATAGCCCTAGAATAGAGCTATAAAATAGGCCTCTATATATAAAATATAGAGCCATATTTGGTGGGGCTATAGGGGGTCTATTTTTTGATGCGCGTTGTGATGTGGGCGGCTCTTATCAAGCGAATTTGCAGAAGATAAGAAAACTGCAGTAATGGGGTAGCTAAGGAGCGATTAATGAAATTTTTTATAGAAATAAAATTCGTCGCGAAGTTTGCAGTTTGATGCTTGAAGCCCTGCGCTAAGTCTAATTGGGCGATCTCTTAGGAAAATCAACACTATAAGGGGCTCACGAGAGCCCTCCAAAATGCCTTGCATTTGATTGCGAAATATTATTCGACCACCAAATATACACTTATCAGGTGGATCATTTGGCGACGTCGAGTAGGCATCGCAGGCGCAATTCAGGGCCGCTATGGGCCTCATGCGACAACCATTTACCAATAACATCTAAAGGTGAAATAAAAATTAAGCGTAAGGCGCAACTATTTTAAACAGCTTCGGCTTCGCGATTGGCGGTATAGATGCAGCGTTGGCAAGCCTTAACTAGGCTGTATCACCTTACAATTAGCCTGATCTTTAAAAGATCTATTCCGGAATGAAGCGGCCAAAAGCGATACACGATTTGTTCCCCCCTGAGGACGATCTGTTCCGGGATGAGGCAGAAATATTCCGGAACGGGCTGTGTTATTGGAGAGAATAGATTCTTCATGTTGTGGCACAAAACAACCTATTGGCTCACCAGCGTTCGCCATCACAGATCATGCTTCCACTCCTTCCCGCTTTAACATTTTACTTGCGTCTTTCGATTCCATTCAATTCACGGTTTTTTATCGCAAGAAGACTGATGGTTCTTTCAATTTCATTAACTGGCTACTTCAATCTCCACCCCTTAAATTCCTCACTTCATAAAAGGTTTAGACCCAGAAGCCACCTAATGGATGTTTCGTGTAACTACCCTTCAACGGCAGTCAACAAGCCCGACTTGATATCATAAACGAAACCAACGGATCGCTCACCCAGCTCTTTACTGATGAGAGGGGATTTCTTGAGGATTGTGAGGTCGTCTTTCACGCTTTGCTCAATACTAGACAGTGGTTAGCCACGATAAGTGAAAACCATCGCGGGAAAGGACAGAAGTTCGGTATTATACGTACTTAGTAATCGCGCCGAAAGACATCGTATCAACATCCTCGTTGCTTGGGAAGCGCTTTTTCAATCCGTCACGAATGAGAGAGTCATTGAAGTGACTAGCACCACAATCTAAGTTTGATTAGTATCAGGTGCTGGCGATTATAGGAATGCAGCATACCCGTGTGATGGACCACCATGATGTCGGAAAGGCCGATAAAGACATCCAGTGCGGCAATGTCATTCAGAATCGGGGCGATATGTCCGCATACGTTTCGTATAACAAGGGCATCTGGTAGATTTGATTAGTCCTCATAACGCCGTCGTTCGACATGATAAATTCGAAACGCCTCCCTTCGACACTCACCACCTGGGTTCAACCCTAGAAACCTATCTGGATTAGAGCGCGGATCGATACAAGTTACTATATACGTGTTAGGGCTGACAGAGACCCACCAGAGGGACGGAATATTTCATACCAATTGCAATTTTGGCAGGGCTCTTCCCCGCATCACTCATTTCAGAGAAGGTTGGGAATGGTTCGTGAGTAGCGGCTAGCTGCCTTTTCCAAATGTTAATCAACTGTTTTCTTCTGGTAGAGGGACCTTCACGGTTGGAGTACCTGTTGCGCTCGAGAAGTTCTGCAACGGTAGGAGACATTCTAGTTAGAGGTGCTGGGAGACAAAGGCGAGACAAAAATAATAATTTCCTTTACGATTTGGGGAAGATCAAGTGGACAAAATTGCTGAATGTCGGGTGATGTTGAGCTTGCTGATCTGAAGTATGAGGAGAATTCTGATCTCTTTTATACTTGAAGAAAGTCCCTATGACCCACAGCGCTCTTTCGCCCCATGTCATATCAATAGTGTGATACATTAAAATGAAAAAGCATGTTCAAGCCTACGCCGGGGGACCAATATCCCAAAAAGGCATTGAGTGGATGTGAAACGTATAATTATTCGACCCGGGAGGAATGCGGAGATTTTGTGATGTCAATTTTGTAGAAGGACCAAGATGGAATGGCACCCCACAGCCACTGACCGGGGTACTGATTTGCCGATACGGTATAGTGTAGGTTAGAGAACATTCCATGTGTCGTCGCATTGTGGTGGCTGAAGGCGGTATGCGTGTATATGTAATCAAACCCTGTAGTTAGAAACTTCCGTTACGGTGGGAGAGAGCGGAATGCTGAGGTTGGGGCTTCTAACCCTTTTAGGAAAAGAGTACCCCGGTCTTTCGATTACGAAAGCAGCATGCCATCAACCCAGTCGCTGCTTGTTCTTCTCCCTTCATCTTCATCGCCTGCTTTACTCTCTGATTTGCATTACTGTAATTCTACCATGGCCACAGGGTTTGAATTTGTAATTCACCCATCAGATGGGAATGCAGGCACAAGCAAAGCCGATAAGATTCGGATTCGGAGACAAGCAATGAAGGCAGTTGGAATCTCTCGGCGGCAACGTGGAAATTACGGCCAATACAACCTACGACAATACCCCGTCTATATTGGCAGCCAGCAGCAAACGATAGGCACATATGATGACCCCCCCAAAGCCGTCCAGGAGATTGCATGGACCAATGCAATTCCAGCGCAACCATCCAGCAAAGGATTTGAGTTGATGAAGATAGAATATGGCGTAGACATATTAGATCTATCTGGACTGATAACAATCCATGTGGGTCGAGCCGCCGCCCGAATTCTATCCTCTGATCGTGCCCTTTTGGTTCGCTTGCTACGATGCAAGCAGCAGTGGTCCTATCTGTCCTATCTCCCCAGCCGATATGGTTACAACGCTTGTCTAGATGACTCCATGCGCTGTGTCACAGCTAAGATGAGGCAAATAATCTTCTCCGCCGACCAGCAGCCTAGTTCTATCGTGCTGTCGCTCTACGGGAAGGCCCTCAAAAGTCTGCAAGCGGCAGTCAACGATCCTGTCTCGTGTTTAGAGCCGAACGTCCTGTGTGCAACTGAGATCCTGGCTCTCTTCGAGGTACGTTAAGTGTAGGCCGTCGTTGAATCCGAGCTAATTGGTTATCGTTGCAGCTTCTCAGCTTTTCCGGGGGCGATACGTGGAAACACCATATGGCGGGTGCAGCGCGACTGATAGAGCTACGAGGCTCCCAGAATTATAATACCGATTTCGACCAGGCCCTGTTCATGGCTCTCGCGGGTCTAATGGTAAGCATCGCTTTTGGACACTCAGTGGTCGCGGAGCAAAGATCCCAAATCAATTCAATCGACCAAACAACTAACACACTCCCAGCTGACCGAAGCCATCCTGAACAATGAGCGATGTTTCCTCGAACGCGACGAATGGCAAGCAGTCCTGCAGTCCATGATTGTGCCCGATAGCACATTCACAGACCGAAGCCCCATTGTTATATCTCTATGGAGCCGTGTCGTCCACGGCGCTGGCCTCTTCAAAGACGTAACGTCTATAATCTACGGCCGAGAAGAGCATTCCCAAGCCCGTATTGAAAATCTCATTCGCGGCGGTCTTCACACTCGGGAAAGTGTCATTAGATGGCGGCGCGATTTCGATAATGTGCCCGAAACCACAACCCAAGACCAATACAACAAGCGGTACCAGATTCTTGGAGTTTGTCTCTCTTGCCTCGCCTTGCTGAATCGCCTCATTGGAGCCATTGATCCATCACGGCGAACGGACTTTGAAGATGAATCACAGGCATTAGCGAGGGAGGTCGCAAGGATGAAGAATGAAGCGTCATTCAAAAGCCCCGTGGCAGGGTTTTTCCTGTCGCAAAAGATGAGCATTGCCCAGTCCATCCTAGATTCTGCCAGGACTTGGAAAGACGATAAGCAATACGAGCCTAAGGAGAGCCACATGCAGGGGAATCTGATTGAGAAATGGAGATTTGAACATTGGTGCATGGTTCTAGGTCGAGCAACTTGTTGCACTAAGACCGTGCATTGAGCAAACGTGCATATGTTAATTATTTCTTTGGTTTCGATATTGACGGCGTATCCGAACCTCAGCTATTTGTCACAGTCAGCTATTCCTTTCTCAAACCAAACATCGTAGCTAGCAAATGTCATGAAACATTTATCGTAGCAGCTCTTTCGGCCGCCCCCTTTAGAAAACTCATACCCAGAACCCCCGAATTCCTCGGTCCACCTCCAAAATTACCCACCATCCGGCCATGCCGTAACACCAATCCCGTATTTAGGGGTTGTGCTCCAACGTATAGTTCTCTTATTTCATGAAGATCGGTATACAGCCTAGAGTCCCTCGCGGCATGATTATTCTTCATTTAAAGTCGCCAACTCCTTAGCGCTTCTTCACATCTTTCGAGTTCCGTCACAAAAATAATTTCAGTTCTCTTCACAATCTCGCCATCATTGTTTATGCAGAATGGCCTCTTGACTCTGCGTATCCCCAACAGGCGAGCCGACACGGTGGAGCGAGCGATCACGCATCTCCTCTAGCCTATAATTATCGCTTCCGCTAAAGTTCTCATAGCCGCTCCTGCCACGAACTATGTAGGCCTTGGAAGCGTCGCTAGACAAGAAATTGAAGCGTCGCAACACTCTCTCTAGCTTGAATAATAGGAGCAGTAGTTGGAAAGTTAGTAGATTTTAGCAGATTTTTTTCAAGTAAATACTTGTATTATTAGTTATCCATATAGTTATACGTAACTAACTACCTGTTTCAAGCAGTAGCTAAAGTTTATTTATATATCGCCTATATTTCTTATCCTTTACTAAAATAGCCCTCTTACTATTCTCTTTAGTTCTATTACGCATTTTTTAAACTACCTATCCCCCTTGTCTAGGTGATATCTTAGGACTTTACTAAAGATAACCTATGCTTTAACAATAATAAAACCTCTAATAATTGCCTATTTTATAGCGGCCGCGGCGTTAAATAAGGATTTAAGCCAGGAGTTAGGCAATAATAATAGTAATTATAATAACATGAATTAGAATTGCGAGGTAATATGCTCCGCACTACCCAAGCCACACAAACCTGTAAAAAGTAAGCGAGTAACTAGCAAGATGCCGGGCATGGCTGTGCAGAACAATATATATTAGCGAGGTAGCTCTATTACCTAATAAGAACTAATTAAGGACCCCTAAATACTATATATAGATGTTATGCCCAAGCCCAACCCACTCGACCATACAAACCACCAAAAAGGTAGCAGCAGTGTCTCGCGACTGGACGGGCTGCCGGTTAGAATGCCTTATAAGCTCTACAGCCCATACCGCAGGTATAGGTAGCGCATCGCATGACATATATAGACAGAGACAAATCCTTAAGGGAGAAGGAGGAGTCTAAGGTGCGAGGTAAGGAAGGGGTTCCCCTAGGTATATATAGAGCACGTGCCTTATAGGCGAGTTATATACAAGTCGCCTGTGCCTCGCAGCTATATAACTATATACTTAGGTTTTACCTAATAATGCCCCCCCCTTAAAAAGGGTCGTCCCTAATCCTTTATATGCTTAGGCCTTAATAAAACCCTATAAAAACCTTAATAAGGAAAAAATTAGAAGAGAAAGAGTGTCCTAATTTTGCGCATAGAGAGATAGGTAGTATACTTACGCGAAGATGTTAAGGAACTTTAACCGCCGGTTAAAGTTGTCTAATTGGTTAGATTTGGCTTACTAAGACTTCCCTGCATTTCACCAAGCTAATAGCGATTTTATATACCCGGTATAGAAAATCCTAATTAGTCCATTTAATAGGTAGAGCTAGTAGCTTAATACCGTTGTTTAAATTTAGTAGATAAGAAATATTTTAAAAGCTTACTTATATAGGCAGGTCGCTAGTACCTTACAGGTAGATTATAGGTTATTTATATACAGCCAGATTTATAGACGGTAAGGTTATATACTAGTTAAACCCGCCGCTGACCCTTGCTTTAGCCTGGCGCTATACTAGCGTAGCGGCGTATATACTTTACGGGTAGGTTATAGGTTACTTATATACAGCTAGATTAGGATAGTAGGGCTATATACCCGTTAAACCCGCCACTAACCCTTACTTTAGCCTTGCGCGTTCTCTATATAGTATATACATAGAATAGTATATAAGTTATATCTTAGTAGCAGCGCTTACTTTTCGCTTACTAGTACGCTTTAGCTATAAGGCTAAGTAGTAGTATACTAGTTCTATAAAACGGTCTATAAGGATAAGGAGGTGTCTTAGCCTTAGGGAGATCCGTAATAGTTAAGTAAGTAATACCACTAGGCTCGTATGGGGGCCTTAGGGGCTGCAGCTCACTATAAGGTATATAGCGGTGCGATTTAAGCGTTAGCAGGTATTGTAGTACCTAGGTATTTACGGAGGTCCTTAGTAAGGCCAGACCTTATTATACCTTAGGAGTCCTTAAGTATTACCAGCAAGAGCTCGCCCCTAGGTAGTCACGTATAGAGCGTATAAAGGCGTCCCTTATACTCTATAGATGGACTAATAACTTAGGGGTATTCCGTAAGCTGTTTCGGCTAAGGTAGCTACTACTACTACTTGCCGTAGCACGAGCAGAGTTGCTAACAATTAAGCAAGCAAGCTTAAGACCCCAAACTTGACTTAATTAATAAAATCCAGCTCCAGGCTTGATTGATGATTGATTGGGAGGATTTTGGCCGGCTTAATTGCGAATTGATTGGAAGATTAATAAAATAGAGTCTTGGCATAGTGTTATAGTTAATTTTTGAAGTTCTAAAATCGGCCTAGGGAACGATTTGACTACCTACTACTATAACCCCAATAATATTAAAATATAGCCTTCTAAGTTAATAAAATACAGTGTCTATTCAGCCTCCTCCTTTAAGGGCCCCTCCGCTTTACCGAGTTTAAGATAGAAGCTAAAAGCTCTTATAATAACGGTCGCGAGGAGCTCCTTACAGGCGTAGGTATAGAAGTAGCTTGTTCTTTATAATCCTGTTACGGAGCTAAAGTTTCTGGCGTAGGTAAGGGCGTTAGCTTATTACGGCACTGGCAGAACTTGGCAGAACTTGGTTAGCAGAACTTGGCAGAACTTCGCGGTCACGTGACTAGAGGACCGTATAAAAGAACCCTACTTTGACCGGCGCTGCTCTTCTTCTCCTTTTCTTTTTCTAGCTTTAGATCCTCGTTTATAGACTACCAATTATATAGGCTTACGCGTCCCTCTTACCGTGCTTGTGCCTTAATTAACTAAGTCGCTAATATTATCTAAAGCTCGTCTACTCTTCTTCCTAAGAAGGAACTTAAAAAATATTTACGGATCATAAATAAGAACAGAACACAGAAATAGACCTAAAGACTATTATCAGAACCAGAAGAATAGAAAAGAATAATAAGATCTATAGAACACGTACAGACTAGAACCCCTACAAGAATCCTACCGGAAGTTACCCTAATAACCGTATTACTATGCCAAGAACTATAGCGGCTGGTAAAGCAGCCGTAGGACCCTTGAATACCTCTAATGGTAAAATAGCAACTAACTTAAACTCCTAGGTGGAGCTTATAGCAGCTAATGCCAAAATTAAATGACTTTGAGAGCTGCTTAAAGCTAGAGAACCCCTTATACCTAGTGAAGAGTCATCAGACACCTAGAGACTTGCTATAGTCCTTAAGGCCCTAGCCCAACGTACAGCATTAGTATTATTACGGTCCGCGAAGGTTGCGGACCCCCCGTTGCTTATAGACGGAACCGACCCTATATTTAATAATTAGAAGCTTTAATTGCAGGATAAGCTTAAAGTTAATACGGACTACTTCCCTACTACTTGGGCTAAAATGGCTTACGTCTTCGGCCGTACCGGTGGGGACGTATAGACGCACCTACGTCCTCAATATACACAGGACTTGGCAAATCCCTTCCTCTCTAGAGAAGAGATAATTGTATACCTGTCTTCTATCTATAAGGACCCCTTTAAAGTATAGAACGCCCGACTTAATTATAAAAGCCTAAATATGAAAATAACGGAGACCTTTTTGGCCTTTTAGACCCGCTTTCTATACCTAGCTAGCTAGGCTCGAATTCCCTAGGAAGATTTAATGCCAGACCTATTTAATAAGCTTACCCTAGACTTACAGCGAGCTATACTACTAGTTTTTACTACTATATAGACGCTAAAGGAACTTACGGATTAGTGCTTAGCTATTAACTAAGGCCTTCGCCGAATTAAGGCACGTGCCGAACGGTATAAAGCTAGAAACCCTTTAAATCAGACTATAGGCAATACAAGAACGGCCCGTAATGCCCCGGCACGATTGGTAACCCCTATAGTACTACCTATATAGCCCGCCGCCAATTTAGCAGCTAGCTGTGCGGCTAGCCCTACTACGGGTCTGGCGAATGCTTGGCCTATATATAGTAACCCCCGTATATAGGCCCTTAGTGATTAAGGAGCTTGCTTCTCTTATGGTCAGAAAGGCCACTAAGTAAAGGATTATTTAATAAACGCAAAAGCGGACAAGGTCCTGTTAATTTAGGAGGATAGTGTAGAGTTAGAAAAAGAGGAACCCTAGAGGAAGACTCCTCTCTAGGGTTAAAAGGGATTGATATGTCAGATGTTAATCTAGGTCGGCTAGTTAGTGGAAGAAGCTGCACTATCCCTTATACTTTATTCCGCAATAGATACCAAGTTTTAACCTCTGCTTTAGCTAACTCTAGAGTAAATACCTTTGCCTTAATAGACACCCAGTATGCCGTAAAGCTGGCTGACTTTCTAAATGCACCTATTAAAGAACTGCCTAAACTAATTCCTATCCGCGGGTATAACGGGCGGATAGGACCACCTATTACGACTATCTTGCGGATTTACCTCTGTGTTAACGGACGAAGGTAGTATAACGCCCCCTTCCTTATTATAGACCTAGGTAGCTATAATATAATCTTAGGGCGAAAGTGGCTAGCCTATTTAGGCTTATAGCTTAACGTACGGAGTAGACGGCTTATCTGGCCCGAAACCCTACCCCTGACCCCTTCCTTTATAAAAGAAATCAGCATTATAATAGAAAACCTTATACGGCCCTAGATTAATACTATTTACTAGGCCGATGCTGTGTATAGGGACTAGGCCTTTAAGAAAGATATATAGCTTAATTCGCAACGGATCTGTATACTATATCGCCCCTAGACTACCTATATTACGCCACCCGCATTAAAGACCTAAGAAGTTAGTAGTAACTTAGAAAAGCCCCCTATAGAGAGCTTAGGCCCTATATAGCTACAAAGAACAGTAAGGGATGTTGGATATTATACTAAACTAATAGATCGGAGGGATAACCTGCGGAAGATAGAATAGGAGCTAAGAAAGATTATAAACCCTAAACTGCAAAATACGGTCCGGAAAACGGCTATAAGGAAACTAGCGGACCTCCTACTAGTTAATATCTGCTGTATTGGTGCCGTAGGATTCTACCAAAACTTGGTTTAGCCTAATACCGTCGCCTTTACGACGAGCTTATACAAAATTAATTAAATAATTAAAGAAAAGGGAAGTAAGCTTAGCGGATAAGAAAGTGAGCTTATGGATAAGGAACTAGTAGAATAAAAGCTGCCCTATTAACACCAGAAATTCAAGGATATATTCTCTAAAGTAGCGTCTAATATACTTCCACCTTACCGACCGTATAACTACAAGATTGAGATTAAGTAGGGCAAAAAAAACACCCTTAGCTTTAGCCCCCTCTATAAGCAGTCTATTACTAAATTGTAGGCTATAAAGTAGTATCTTATTAATAACCTAAATAAGGGTTTTATTGAGCCTAGCTAAGCCCCTTTTGCCTTGCCTATTCTCTTTATTAAAAAGCTAAATAGAGGACTCTACTTCTGTATTAACTACTATAAGCTAAATAATATAACCCGCAAGGACCGCTATTCGCTGCCCCTACTTAATAAGGCTCTGGCCTAAATAAGTAGAGCTAAAGTCTTTATAAAGCTTAATATCCGCTAGGCCTTTTACCGAATTAGGATAGACCCTAAGTTTAAAGATCTTACTACGTTTCGGACCTATTACGGAACGTATAAATATAAAGTACTCCCTTTTAGACTAACTAACGGACCAGCTACGTACTAGCGGTATATAAATAATGTACTCTTTAACTACCTTAACGATTTCTATACGGCCTATTTAGATAATATTATAATTTACTTTAAGAATGAGCTAGAATATAAGGAGCACGTCTATAAAGTCCTATAACGGCTCCGTAAGGCTAGCCTCTAGGTTAACATTAAGAAGTTGGAGTTTAGTGTTAAGCGTATAAAGTACCTAGGTTTTATTATTAGTATAGACGGAATTAAAACTAACCTAGAGAAGACGGCCGTAATTGACTAGTAGGCACCCCTATGGACTATAAAGGGGGTATAATCCTTTTTAGGGTTTTATAACTTCTACTAACGCTTTATTAAGAACTACAGTAGGATCGCCCGGCCTCTTAACCGTCTTACTAGAAAAGACTAGCCCTTCTACTTTAACGCTATATGTAGGCAGGCCTTTAATAAGCTTAAGAAACGGCTGGTATCGGCTCCCCTATTTACCTATTTTAATCTAGAACGGCCCTCGATGCTAAAAACTGATGCCTTAGACGGCGTAATAGCTAGTATTTTTTCCTAGAAGCAACCGGACGGAGAGTAGCACCCTATTGCATACTATTTAAAGACTATAATAGATGCCGAGCTAAATTACCACATCTATAACAAAGAAATGCTAGCTATTATCTCTAGCTTTTAGCACTAGCGTGCATAGCTAGAGGGGACCCCTAAGCTAATTAAGGTAGTTTTAGATTATAAGGCCCTAGAATACTTTATAATAACTAAAGCCCTTACGGCCCAGTAGGCACGCTAGGCGGATACCCTATCTTAGTTTAACTTCTTAATTATATATAGACTAGGCGCTATAAACCGTGCGGACGCTCTTATAAGGCGCGAGCAAGACCTAGATAACTAAACGGCTATAAAGATCTCACTATAAACTTAGACGCTACTATAACTAAAACACCTTAACCCCCGGATATAGGCAGAACTAAAAACGGACTCCTTAAGCGCTAAGATATATCCTATTAACTCCTCTAAACTTGACCTTATTAATAAACTACTACAGGCTAACTGAACGACCCCCTCTCTATAGGAATACTGTAAAAAGGTAAAGAACGTTGCTAGCCTATGGTCCCTTAAAAACGGACTACTTAAGCACTAGAAACGGCTAGTAGTAGCTAAGGAATAGAACTTACGGACCCGGCTTATTGCTAAAGCTCATGCCCAGGTCTCTACGGCCTACCCTAGAAAAAATAAGACCTGTAAGATTATTAGTGACCGCTACTACTAGCCCGGAATAGTTATAGATATCGACCGTTATATACGGAACTGCGACAGCTACCGTAGATCTATAATTCCACGAGATAAGACCCTAGGACTATTGAAACCTCTCCCGATACCCGACCGCCCCTAGCAGTATATCTCTATAGACTTCCATAAGCTACCTACAGACCGCAACGGATATGATATGGTTATAATTCTAGTTAACCGCTTTAGTAAGCGCCCGTTCTTAATTCCCTATTATAAGAATATTAATGCTAAGGAGGCGGCCCGACTGTATATCCACTACGTTTACTGCATTTACGGACTACTAGATACTATTGTATCCGATTATAGCCCGTAATTTATATCGGCCTTCTAAAACGAGTTTACCCGGATCCTAGGTATTAGGTTAAAGCTCTCTATAGCATACTACCCCTAGATAGACGGCCAGACGGAGATTATAAATTAATATTTAGATTAAAGACTCTGGCCTTTTATTAACTACTTCTAGGATAACTGGGGCGAACTGCTACCCCTAATGGACTACGCCCAGGCGACCTTACCCTATAACTCTACGGGATTTGCACCTATCTAACTAAAAATGGGGTATTTACCCTAAATAAGCTTTGACTGGGATAGACCAGAAGGACTACGGACCGTATGTGAGAAACTATCTTATAAGGAAGCCCAGCAGTATGCTAAGTGCTTAGAAGAAGCTTGGACGGTAGCCTGTATAAATCTAAAAAAGGCCTAGAAATTAATAAAACAGTAGGTAAATAAGCATAGGCGCGAACCCGACTTTACTATAGGTGATATAGTCTGGGTTATAATAAAGAACTAGAAGATGGAACGGCCTAGCCGTAAGCTAGACTATTAGATAGCGGGACCGTATAAGGTCCTTAAGAAGATAGGTAACTTGTATAAAGTAAAGCTCCCGGATTTAATTAAGGTTTACCCTATTTTCTTGCTGGATAAGCTACGGAAAGCTATAAACGACCTATTGCCTAGACAAAAGAACGAACCTCCCCTACTAATTTAAGTTAATGGCGACAACGAATAGGAAATTAAAGAAGTACTAGCCTATAAACTAGTAAGGAAAACGCTAAAGTACCGCGTTAGTTGGAAAGGCTATGACCTAGACCCTACCTAGTACCCTATATGGAACTTTATTAGCAGTCCCTATAAGCTTTAAGAATTCTATAACTGCTACCCTAATAAACTAGGACCCCTAAAGTACCTAGACGAGTAGATAGAGTACTAGTATAGTGAAGATAATAAGCTACCAGAAGAACATAAAGATAAAAACGCCCTATAAGCATAATACGGACTATAAAGCCTAAGGGCAGGCTTTTGCGGAGGGGGGGGTAATGTTACGGCACTGGCAGAACTTGGCAGAACTTAGTTGGCAGAACTTAGCAGAACTTAGTTGGCAGAACTTGGCAGAACTTCGCGGTTACGTGACTAGAGGACCGCATAAAAGAACCCTACTTCAACCGGCGCTGCTCTTCTTCTCCTTTTCTTTCTCTAGCTTTAGATCCTCGTTTATAGACTACTAATCGTACAGGCTTGCGCGTCCCTCTTGCCGTGCTCGTGCCTTGATTAACTAAGTCGCTAACACGTTAGCTACGAGCTAGATATGAATTGCTCTACTTACTAGCTGGGTCTTGCGACGCCTTAAGCCCTATCTTCTTCTAAGAGCGACTACACTGTAAGGCGGCTATCATAGGCGGCTATAGTCGTGATTGTCGCTTTTTAAGTAAATTACCAGCCTCACTAAATCCTCGCTCGCAATCAGTGCTTAAGGCTAGAATTATCATTATATCTAGGGCGAACTCGCTTAGCCTTGGATACTCCGTATAGAGCTACTACTAATACTTAATAGGATCGTTGGCGAGCGGGTAGTCCTTATCTAAAGGCTTAAGCTTCTTCTAAAGCTTATACTTATTATCGGCCTCTGCCTTATCTACGTCCTCTACCCTAGTATACGCGTTAATGTGTAAATCGCGGCCGGAATAGAGCTTTGGCTTCTTCCGAGGGGGTTGCATAGTTGTAGAAGTTAATATAGTTGGCCGCCGTTTATACTCTGCCCAAAGCAACTAGAAGGTAGAGTTATAGCTTCTAATCTAATAAGGCTAATCTTTCTATGCGTTTACGCAGAAGCGTTTAAGGCATAGATAAAGGACTACTGCTGCGTAATATATAGGCGATTTATTAAGTTTGGAGTAATACTTATTAAGCTTTACCTATATGGCGTTAACGCTAATCTTAATATGATCCTCTATAGCCTCTTAATTAGGATAACATTCCTAAGTAGCCTTAGTAACGCGATCCTTTCTAGCTTTAAGTAATTGGATTAGCCAGTTAAATATAGGGATAACTTCCTATATAGCGCTATAAGCCCCAGTTTTACCCCTGCCTTTAAGCAAGCTCGTAGCCTCCTTAAGCGGCCGAAGGATTTTAATATATTTATTTATAACCGTCTAATTGTATACATCTAGGCCTCTAACCCTTATCTAAAGGCGAGACTTAACCTCCTTATACTCCCTACCCTTCCTAATTATAGTTGCCTTAGCTAAAGCAACCTCCTTATTATATTCGTCAAGCTTATATAACGCGAATGTATTAAGCGCTAGTTAAAGCTTAGTAGCGCGTATAAAGGTATTAAAGTAGCTATTCCATCTGGTCCTTACTAGCTTAATAAGCTGCTTTACTTTAAAGGTTAGATTAGGTGGATTATTCGCCCTTATCTGGAAGCTTTTAAAAAGCTTAATCGTTTATGGCGTGTTAATGGAGTTAATAAGATCGCATAGAGCACCAAGCGGGCCCTCCTTCCACCACTCCTAAAGGAACTCCTCTTCTTCCTAGAACAAATTAGACGGCAGAACTTATATAACTTAAAGGGGCTTATAAAAAGGTTTTTATCCTTATTTTAAAAGGCGTCCTTATCCTTTCCCTATATAATCTATTGCGTAATAAGATTAAGTATATAGCAAGCGCACCGCCTACGCCTCTCGTCCTTATTAAAGTTAAACCTTTTAGATA
>Ga0307515_10014452_pt1 | contig 14631 bp, 17 predicted proteins | sample 17_EM_MG_FD_194513 | JGI IMG/M metagenome (GOLD analysis project Ga0307515, IMG submission 194513) | Populus trichocarpa ectomycorrhiza microbial communities from riparian zone in the Pacific Northwest, United States - 17_EM | ecosystem: Host-associated > Plants > Roots > Unclassified | place... | reverse complement strand
CTCGTCCTCTTGATCCTCTGACTGGGCAAATGGCGTGGTCTTGTTCGACCTGACGTCAAGGACCGAAAGTGTCCCATCACCGCTGTGGAGTTCGAACCCGTTGAGCCAGAGCCGGGTAATTTATGAGGGCGCGGCCGAACCTTGTCACTACAAGGTGTTTTTTGTCTGACAGCCATAAAAAGTCGGAGATAAAGTCGAAATGGTGATTGTATGCTCGAATTTCCGCAGGAATTCGGGGGTCCCAGAGCTATACGGGGGAGGAAAAAGCGGTCAGATTGGGTGAGTTGGAGTCATGGGCAACGCACCTTCACAGTTCCATCGTCATCTCCCGTAGCCAAAAAGTGGGGAGAGATGTACCGGACGCGGTTTATCGGTGCACTTTCCCATGCTCAGTGCTCCTGAGATGCGCTCTGATATCTGGACACCCACTCGTGCACGGACAGTCGGGTATTGGTTATTTGTGCGGTCCTGGTGTCGATTGTGCTTCACCCCCCACAAAAAACCGGAACACGTTATTCAGGGCGGTGGACTGACACGCACCATGGTTACTCACCACAAAGACTTCCCTTTCCCAACGGACCAGATGTGGTCCCCCTGTTCGTCGATGGCCAACCCACGACACGATCTCTTGGACGGTCTGAGTGTGAACCTTTGATCATGTTGACCCTGCTCGTCGTAGCCGAAAGCCTTGACCTCCCCCGTGAGTAGTCCAGCATAGACGATAGACTCTGTAGGGTGGAATATGAGGTCAAAGATTTGTGCGCCGACAGAGATATCTGGCATTTCTGCTCTTCGAAGGGTGGAATGGCCGTGACCCGCCGGGACCGGGACCGAGGCGTGACAAGCTAAAAGTGTGACGCGCGGGTGTGTGACGGGCGAGAAGCGGGGACGCGCTCTTATATCAATAAATAGTCAACACGACTCATCCTCACCTCCCCCAGCCCACGCGTGCTTGATCAAGCCCACGATGTTCAAGCTCATCCGACGTATCTCCAGCTCTGTCTTCCCGCGCAACGACAGACCATGGGCTGATGATGGTGTGCCCCCCCCACTATTTTCCCTACCCCGCGTCACTAACTTGGACACCAAACAGCGACGTCTACCGCCCCTACTATCGGAACGAAACGCAGATTAAGTTCCGTCGATATGGACCTTGACACCCCCGTCGGCTCCTTATCCAAGAAGTCTAGGAGAGGAAAAGACGCAGACGCCTCAGAGGGCGAGGAGCCTGCCTCTTCGCCCGTCACCCCCTCTCTACCCCCTCCTAGATCATCTTCTCCACCGGAGGACGTGAAGGAGGTCACTACTGGTGTCAAAGAGATCGAGCTAGATCAGAAGCCAGACGTGCCACCATCAGATCCCTCTGAGACCGTCGAGCCATCCACTATTCTCGCAACAGAAACATCTGAGGAAGTCGACGAAGAGGTTAATACCGACGCCGAAGAGGACCCTACCCCGGAACAACGGTCCGAAGAAGGGAATACACCACAGGTGGAGGGGTCACCGGACCCTGTGAAGGGTAATTCAACGGATAAGACCCTGGTCACGCCGGAGCCCACAGAAGACCCAAAGGATACCGATACCACAGAGACCCCCGAGGAAGGTGCCAAACCCCTCATTGTCGATCCCGCATCGCCCGCCAAGGTCTCTCAGTCGAAATCCGCTGTCAAGGAACCAGTGGCTTCGGAAGACAGGTCGGAGATCAAGGCCTAATTTCTGTCCATTCTCCTTTCCTCCGGGATTGTGCCATACATAAGTATCTTTATCGGATATATACCTGCTGATGACTCTCGTACAGCATACTTCTTGGTTTTAGTCACATACTGCTCTTATACCACCCTTATACGCTCCCTTGTACTTGATCATATTTCCTCCGTGCCCACCTTGCTCTCGATCACGCTCTTTACCAAATCCACATCTGCTGATTCCACGTCAATCACCCGTTGTTCCCTCTCTAATAAACCCTGGAACTCCTCTGGGAGTACATCGCGGTCGAAGTTGAATCCGGAGAACGACGACAGAGCTTCGGCCACAGCTTCTGAGAATTTGGCCGGGTGTGCGGTAGAAAGCGAAACCTGGATGAGTAAAGGATTCGAGCTGGTGTGAAAGTACTTTCAGCTCTCCCGCAAACGCCGGATTTTCGTCCAAATAACATACATTGATTCTGAGGCAATGGTCTGGGCAGCCGTTAGACCGACAGCGGTATGAGGATCAGGGATATAAGAGGATTCCAACTCATAGTACCTCCGTATCGTTGCGAGTGTCTGCACAAGTCGCTCATTCAAAAACCATGAAACGCCCAATTTCGAGTGTACCCACCCGATCGTCAGAAACCCGCTCAGCGGTGAAGTCTCGCTTGGCGAGTTCAAGCACCGTTCGAGGCACCTCAACTCGACCGTTAGACTTGACGCTCTTCATCCACCCATCGACCACAGCACAAGCGGCATCTACACTTCCTCCCCCTTCGTCCTCGTAGGCAAGATACCATAGCAACCTCTCGAAGTTGCTCGAAACGAGGATGTCCATGGCAGGACTGAGGGTCTCCTTCACGGCGACGGCAGACTGCTTTCCGTTCAAAGTACTGTTTCCGGGGGCCGCAGCAGTCTCGGCGTCCAAATCGACACGCTCATACCTCCCAGTCTTCCAGAACCGCGCGAGGATATCGTTCGAATTCGTTGCGATCACAAGTTTATCCATAGGAAGACCCATACGTTTGGCGAAGTACCCTGCAAGGACGTCACCGAAGTTACCCGTCGGGACAACATACTGGATTTGCGCCCCAGGAGAGATCGCCTGGACGTGGAAGTACGAAAGGAAGTAGTAGACTGTTTGAGCGAGGATTCTGGCCCAGTTGATGGAGTTTACCGCTCCCAGGCGGTGTTTGTCATTGAACTCCTTATCTCCGAAGAGAGCTTTGACGATGTCCTGCCACTTGGTTTAGCTAGGCTCGGGAAGTCGATTTCGAGTCCAAAACGCACCTGGCAATCGTCGAACGTTCCCTTGACAGCGATATTATGAACGTTTGCATCGATGATCGTGGTCATCTGGGCCTGCTGAATGGGAGAGACACGGCCTTTTGGATGGAGAATGAAGATTGAAACGTTCTCCTTGTTCCGAAGACCATAAATCGCAGCGCTGAATGAGTTGTCAGCAAGTGGGCTAGTACATCACAACTCCTCATGTACCTTCCTGTATCTCCACTGGTCGCCCCAACCACTGTCAACTTCTCTTTCGGCTCCCCGCTCGTCTTTTTCGCGTTCTTCCTGACCAGGAAGAATTCGAATAGATTTCCGAGGAGCTGAAGCGCGACATCCTTGAAAGCAAATGTCGGCCCATGGAAAAGCTCAAGAACGAATAGCTTCTCGTTGATTTTTTGAAGCGGAGTGATGTCCGGATGGCGGAACTTGCTGTACGATTTTTCGACCAGATTCCGCAGATCGCTACGGGATATCTCGTCTTCGGAGATGTAGAGAGAAAGGACCTCGACAGAGAGGTCGACGAACGAGAGGGATTTCCATTTCTCCTGCCAATCTGAAGGGAGAGAGGGGATTTTTTCTGGGATGTACAACCCTCCGTTCGGTGCAAGTCCAGTGAGGACGGCCTGAATAGATGATCCAAGGTTACTTTCGGCAAGGGAGATAATGGGGACCAACGCACATCTTCGAACGAGAGACGTCCGGAACCGCCTCTGGTCGAAAAGTACTTCATGACTTTCTCTTAAAAGCTGGACGATCTGGGAGCGGATGAGCAGGATAGATGGGAGTAAAATATAAAATCCAGCGGATGCAGAAGGACCGTGGTCTCGGGAGTCGAGTCAAACTTTTTCGTGCTAGTGGATCTGGGTTTACTCGGCTTACACTAAAGCCACCAAAGGGCGTTGTCGTCCTCGGCGCAGGATTCCGCAGAGACACACCGTGTCTATCAGCGTTTGCACCCACATGATACCCGAAGTTGCGAAGGGGACGGGACCGGAATCGGCGCACATCATTTCACATACACACGAGTGACCTCCATCATGTCCAATCCGAGCGACCCGAGGGACGCGTCTCTGGAAACAAGGGTCACTTTTCCAAAATCCTGGAACCGAGAAGAAGCTGGTTAGCCTTGAAACTCATCCTCCAAAGCAACTTACTCAAGTAACTTTGCCCACAACAGACGCATTGGGATCTTCCAACATGATGCTGTCAGGTCTCATCCTCGTCACTCGGAACAGGTTCGCCCAACCGTACCCCTATTGACTTGTACAAGGTTAACGGCTGTTTCCTGCGTCGAATAGGCTGTTGGCCTGGCCAGCACTCTTGTTCGCGATCTCGGGTGCTGTTAACCAACACCCGCTCCGCACCAAGGACGGTTCCACTGGCACCAGCGGTCTCTGGTAGGCTTTCTATTTGCATACCCCTCCAAAACCCACCCGCGTCCACGGTTGTGATACTCCGAACATTTGACCGAGCTTACACCCAGGTTTGCCATCTTTGCGTTACTTGCGTCATACGTCCCGATGATCCTCGTCACGCCCCCGAAGGTTGGCCAGTCACCTTTCCAGTAATTCTCGTCCACCTGTTGCTGTTCCTTCCGTGTTTGTCTCCTGTGAATATATTCGTGCTTTTAGCCGGTACACCATCACCCTCTGCGGGTTCCCAAAAGCTGGCGAAGCAAAAGCGTTGAACATGTGGGTACAGTAAAAACTATTGATGCTGATATATACCTAGTCCATGGCGTGCCCTGCGCAAACATTTATGTGCTTACAACCCCCCCCCCCCCCCCCGACGAACCGCGAAACATCGAATAGATCATTTTCTGACCACCGCCAAAACGATAAACATCGCAATAAGGCCCAGTCCTAGCACCGCTCCCCCTACAATCGACGCTATCCTGCAGCGCCTGATCCAGGGATCTGCTATAGCTAATCTTACCTCCTCGACCTCCTTTGGAGACAGTATGGTGGTATTTAACGTGGGAAGTGCCCCGGCGGTGGTCTTGAAACTCGACGAAGGGTCTGGGAGTATCCACTTCTTCAGCCCACCCCTACTTTCTCCCCTCGAAACCATTTCTCTGTCCATATTCACGCTAGCCTTCTTCATCCCATTCCCAAGCAATGAGCCGCTCCTTTGAGGCATCCACCCTCCCACAAGCCAACACCACGGTGCGACGAATCCAACCCAGAAAAGGACACAAGTTGATGATACCGGATACTGCCTCCGCTCACCTCCCTTCGCCATCGAGAAGAGTTCCCTCCCACCCGAGGATGAATAGAAGAGAGTTTTCGTCCACCTTTCCGTGATGAACCGGTCATCTTCCACGGTTGTCGCGGTCTCTTTGGTAACCTCGTCGTCTGCTATAACAGATTCGTTCTTAACCGTCGTTGATGCGATAGACATGACGCTCGCCGTTCCTGTTCCCCTGGGTCTCTGGGAGTAGGCAGGGACCACGTTGGGTCGCTTTTCTGAACCTGGAACGACATCGAAGGTAGATTCCGATTCGCTGAACCTCTTGTTTTGACGATTTTCCATCCCCCGGTCGGTTCGAGGCCGCTCCAGCACCGGTACTGCCACATTCGAGTTCGAAGGCTGTTCTTGAACATATCGCGCGCGTTCCTCGACGTGTCCCGGCCCTCGTTCGGTCTGTTCCTCGTCTTGAGGATAGATAATAAACTTTACGGTGGAAGGTATATCGTATTTGGCGATGACCCCCGAGCCAGGTTCGGTTTCCCTACTTGCAGCGGTCACGAAACTCCTCTCGGAAGCGGTATCCTCGTAGACGGCCGAACACCTCTGGGAACGGCCCGTGGACCCGAGTCGGTGTCTGCGTGGTGATGCGAGGGACTGAGGTGTATTTGGTTGGGAGCGTTGCGGTGACGCGGTGGAAGGCGAGGCTCTCGTCGGGGCAACTACTGTCGGTGGCTGAGGGGTCCCGGAACCACTCGGTGGCCCTGGTGAAGGGGTTGATGGATAAGTGATGATTCCCACAGAAATACTGGTGAATGCGGGTCGGAAATGGAGAGGTGGGAGTTGAGGTGCGCCAGAGACTTCGGAATGAAGCGAGCTGGAGGATGTTTGACTGAGTGACCTCTTCAGCGATCGCTTGAGGAACGCCGGATGGGTTTCTATTTTGCGGCCGATGCGATGGCACGAGCAAAGGCGGAGGATCCCAGAATGGGTGGGTGTTGCAGAAAAGTAAGCAAAAAGACAGAACTCAGTCCGAATTCGAACCGAATCAAATCTGTCATTTGCATACCTTGCAAGCTCATTATCTTCCCTTGGATCATAGAATTCGTCGAATGTACCGACGAGGCGTGCGTCTTCGTCGAGGATTCGCAAACCTCCCCTTCCTTCTGCTTTGCAGCCAAATCCTTTAAATCCGGATTCGAAGGTTCGTAAATAGGTGTGAGGACACCAAGGCCGCTGTGCATGCCTCCGGGGCCTGACGACCGGGTGCTCAGGGTACGCTTCGGAGTGCGGCCCCGATGAAAGAATCGGGTATAGGAATGATTGGAGGAGGCGGAAGAGGAAGATGTCGCAGAGCAGATGTGATCTTGGTCTTGGAGTTGTTGGAGGACGGAATCGGGAGGGGGGTTCACACGTAAGGTTTCGGGGGGCGTGGATGCGGGCCGGCCTATCGTCGCGAGGAATCCTGGGACAGCCACCGATACAGATTCTTCTGAAGAGGGACCCACACCACACCCGGAAGCGGAAAGATCGTTGTCGGTATCGAGCTCGTCCTGGGGGAGATCCGGAAGGACACCCTCTCGATTAACTTCGGCGATACTCGAGGCCGGGGAATCGACGACCCGTAAAGAGGTGACGCTCGACAATCTGCCATCGTCAACAGCGTGAGATAAACTTTCGTCCCCCTTTTCTAGGTCTACGTCCACCGGACCGGTGGTGGATCGCTTAGCTCCGGACCAGGAGATGAGGGAAGTGAGTCCGCTGAACATTGGGGGTGGTGTCACGATGAAGGGGGGGAAGGGAGATCGTAAGTTTAAACAAGCGGAAGCGAAGGAGATGAAGGTTGATTCGTAAAGTCGTCAAAGAAACAAAGATGGGTGAGTGGAAGAGGGATAGCGCAGGACGTCTGCGCAGATGGGAAGGCGGAGGAAGGAGAGGGGGGAAAACAAAGGTAAGTGTAAAGCGCGTGTCAAGAGAGGACCTCAAGGCCAAATTAATCCAGGAGACCGGGTGTGCGGGTGTACCAGGTGGTGGCCTATGAATCCATCATAGGCGTGTCACTCTGTACGCATATGCCAAAACAGCGAGGGGAGTAGTGGAGTGATGAAAGCGGAGGACTCACAACCTCGTACGGCCCCTTGATTTCATTGACAGGACGTCGGCAACACTAGTTCTCGCCAATACACTCCCCCCTCGCGTGTCACACGCACCCATTGACGCATAATTAGTTCACGTTCCACGGGACTGGGGAGCGGTCCCGGAAACCTTCACCTTGTTGACGTTTGATAAGAGCAAGGTTAAGGCTCGGCAGTGAAGCGTGTCGAGTACTAATCCGACTGTCCACATACATATTTCAGGGGAGCCCCGGACCCCTAACACGCACACATCCTCTAGCCGAAGAATATCGACCACCGGGGTGTGTGGATCACGCTGGACATCTCGTGTCGCGTTTCCAAACTTACGAGAATTCCGAGATGAAAGACAGGGCTCGAGTGCGAGACCACGCACGTTATGCACGGGGCGCAAGTTCGAAAGAAAGTGCACGGTGACACAGATATTAGGGTAATGGGAAGAGATGAGGAAGGGGTGCTGGACCCACGAGGTCTTCGCTCACCGTAAATTATTAAAAAATATCAACGGGGTCGTGTCCTCGGTCACGTTCCGCTCTTCCGACAGGCAGTCTAGCCTGTTCGCGACGGCAACGAGGTCCTATATCCAGAAGCCCAGAACAAGGATACTTTGACGACGGAATACAAAAACAAAACAGGCCCGTCATCTGTTTGCCGGGAATGATCTATGGATGACAGAAGAGTGGGAATACTGAAGTAATACATAACCAACGCCTCAAAGACACGGGGTATCAACCCGTTCCCCCTCCTAAACGGTCTCTCTCAAGCTTGTTTCTTCTGTAATGACTTGGGAAGCTCTTTGACGAAAGGTAAAAAGTCCCTCCCTTGCATATACGGTCGTAGCGGTTCAGGTATGACCAAACCCTGGAGACAGAGGCATGAGGCCAGGGTTAGGGCGGAAATGGAAAAAGCACTAACCTCGGGCGTTTGATAATTTTCTACGATGCAACACAATGCTCGTTCGGTCGCACATAGGGTACCGTTCAACATGTGGACATAGACCTTTCTAGCCTGGTCTTTGGCCTTTAACCCGCAACGGACTTCAAGCCTCCTGCTCTCTATTAGGTGGTCAGGGACACAGGGGAATGAACCGATTAAAAGGAGACGGACGGTAATCAGTGCAATTTGAGCACGACACGAGCTCTTTATGAGCACCCTGGAAAGGGAACCAGGCCTCGAGATCGAACTTCTGGGAGGCAGCGAGGTTGAGGGCACCGGAGACGATGGCGACGACCCTGTATGGAATTTTAAGGGACTGGTAGAATTCCTCTGAGGTTTCGACCATGGAGTCGAACATCTCCCAAGACTTTTCAGGTTCGGTTATACAGAACTGCTCGACCTTTTCAAACTGATGGACGCGGAAGATACCCCACATGTCCCGACCTGCAGAACCCGCTTCCTTGCGGAAACAGGTAGAATAACCGGCGTACTTGACTGGGAGCTGTTTCTCCGGGCTCTCGAACCACTCGTCTGAATGGAATGAGGAGATAGGTTGTTCGGAGGTAGCTATGAGGTACTTTTCATCTTCGCCGATCACCTGGTACGAAACAAGGGTGAGTCGTTTAATCTAGAAATGGGGAGAGATGAACCTTGTAAAGCTCTTCATCGAACTGGTCGAGCTGTGCGGTTTTCGCCATTACGTCCTTGTTCATGAAGAACGGGGGCTGGATCTTCTTGTAACCCTTTTTACGCAGAAAGTCGAGACCGTAGGAGATCAAAGCCTGGTTGAGGTCGACACCGTCGTTTGTGAGGAAGTAGCCACGGTGGCCGGCGATTTTTGCACCTGTGTGCGGATCGTTGAATGCTGGGGGGAAGAAATGGAGACGAAGAAAGGAATACCTCGATCAAGATCCATTGCATCCAACCGAAGGAGGACTTCATGGTGAGCGAGGATTCCGGATTTTTTCTCAAAGGCTCCATTTGGACCGTCCGGATGCCATGTTCGAAGGACTTGATTATCGTCCTGGGGTACGGGATGAGGATTCGAAAAAGAATGCTGGAGGATGACTCACCTCTGTGTTGCTAACTGGGACTGCCTTGCCAACGATGTTGCCTGCAGTGGAGGCTCTTGCGCGCATCGCGGCCTCATGCACCTTGGCCTGCTTACGCTTTTCCTCTACCTGGGCGTCGATCTCCTTCTTCTTTGCGACGAGGTCATCTGCGTTTTCCTTTGCCTGGAGGCTGTTTGAGCTAGATACGATGAGATGGAAACCGACGAGCCTTTTTCTTTGCGGCGATCTCTTTCTGGACCTGGTTCACCGACTTTGCCAAGTTTGAAGCTTCATAGTCGACTGTGGTTGTGCAGATGAGGGACGAGCGGTGAGCGGTGGAATGCACATCGTTGCGTACGCTTAACCCAATCCGCATACATCTGGGCGATTTCATCGACGATTTCTTCTGGGAGCCCCCTTTTCCTCTGGGACTCCCTGATCTCGTCTGGGTTCCCGCCCTTTGGGAGGATGAAGTGGAGGACGTCGAGGGTCATGGCCGGAGATGCGATCGATTGCCGGATTGGGAAATTAGAGTGACTTCAGGGCGAACTCAGAGTCGCACATAAAAGTATTTAGTAGTCATCCTCCCTCCCCGAGCTCAACGCCCGAGATGGAATCCATGTTCGCGTCCTCTTCCCTCTCGCCCCGCGCCCGCCGCTCCCTCCTCCGCAGACAACACGCCGTACACGCAGACTCGGACTTCAACCGTCTCCTCGACTCCGTCCTCGGCTCCCCCTTCCTCACAACTCACGATCTCCCCGACCTCGACGTCGTAGATGGCTCTTTCCAGGCTGTCCCCCCCTCTCTCGCCGTAACCCGCCCCTCGACGCCCGACGTGGCCAACCAACACTCGCCCCGCCCCAGGGGTCTCATCTCGCGGCTCTGGGACGCCCTCCGACGGCCAAGGCACAAGTCATCGAGGTACATCTACGACGGTGAACCTCTCGACGGAGAGGAGGGTGAACTAATCGACGACGAGGCCTGTTTCATCGATGTCGACTCCTTTACGACCGCAGTGGACATCGTCGCAAGACTTCCTCCTGAACTCTCGATTTACCTCCTCAGTTTCCTCGACTTGGACTCCATCATCGCCTGTCGTGCAGTATCCAGGACTTGGCGCGCATATGCTCAGGATAATGCGATCTGGAGAGGTCTTTTCTGCCGCAGAGCCGACTGGCGTCTCGACCTCTCCCGCTCTCGGTTCTCTGCCGCCACAACCAGACGCGTCTCGTTCATCTCTTCCGTCTCCCCGGAATTTGCCCCCCTCTCCCTTGATTGGTCGCTCCTCTACAAGTCAAGAACTCAGCTCGAGGATCGATGGCTCCAGGGGAAAGCCAAGATGACCAAGATATCCGGCCACTCCGATAGGTCTGCTCCCCACCGTTTCTTTCGTTTCGATTGTTACTGACGTCATCACAGTGTGTATTGTCTCGAGTTCGATTCCAAACGGATAATAACTGGCTCACGCGACAGAACCGTCAAGGTCTGGTCACTGAAAACCGGCAAACAACTGGCTTCCTTCAAGCGCCATACCGGTAGCGTCCTCTGCTTGAAATTCGACAAGGATTGGGATATCAACGATCCATTCGCCCCTGGTTTCATGGTTACCGGCAGTAGCGATTGTTCCATCATTATATGGCAGCTGTTTGCCGGCGGGCGCAGAGCCGAGGTTTCCGCCGTCTTCAGCGCTCACGCGGCAGGTGTCCTCGACCTCCGTATCGACGACAAGCATATCGTCAGCTGCTCTAAGGACAGTCTTATCCGTGTCTGGAGTAGAAAAACCCTTAAACTCCTCGCTACCCTTGGGGGGCATCAGGGTCCAGTCAATGCCGTTGGGCTTCAGGGCAACAAGGTCGTTAGTGCCAGCGGTGATGGCAAGATAATCATGTGGGACATTACCACAGGGGAACGTCTCAAGACGTTCGAGGGCCACGACAGAGGTCTGGCTTGCATCGAGTTCAAGGTCCGTCCTCCACTCTCTCTAACCCTCCTCTTTGATCGTAACCCCACTCTGTAGGATGACTTGATTGTTTCCGGCTCGAACGACCGCAAGATCAAAATCTGGTCCGCCTCCCGGGGTGAATGCATTCGAACTCTCACGGGTCACGATATGCTTGTTCGTGCACTCTTTTTCGACCCAGCTACTGGTCGACTCGTCAGCGCAAGTTACGACAGGTCTGTCAAGGTCTGGGACCTCAACACGGGCGAGCTGATCACCGAATTCAAGAACAGCCACGTCAGTCATATATTCGATGTCAAGTTTGACGCCAGGAGGATCGTTAGGTTAGTTGTTCATCCGCCTATCTGGTTCATGCTCCGGTCTCACTCTTGTACAGTACTTCGCATGATCAGAAGATTGTGGTGCTCGATTTCTCCGAGGGATTGGACACGGCCATGTTCGTCTAAACCTCCCTTTTTCTTGGTGACTGGATCCCAAGAACCATATCACATCCTCAACAACCTATTCCCCGAACACAAACGCACATCGTTATTCCGCAATATCTTGGACCTGCCGTCCACGTCTCGTCTTTCGCTTTCGGATGAACATGGTTTAATTCATCCCCCCCGTCTCGGATATCCCAGCCTTTCCGCTGTGCTTTATTTTTCGCACGCCTTGCGTCGCCTCTCGTTCCTCTTCCTCCTCCCTTCCCTACCCCTACCCCCTGCTCATTTGTTCTGCTTTCAAACTTGAATCTCTCGTTATCTAGCCATCGAACTATCTGCATCATTTTCCAAGTCTTCCAAACTTCAAAAAGCCGAACTGTAGAATACAGAATGACACCTCCCGGAATTTCTCTGTAATTCCACCTCACTGTGTACAGCAATGATTAAAATGAATAGAATCTCCGCATCAGCACGAGCTTTTCTTAGTAATCGTCCTCCTCGTCTTCGTCATACGGGTTCTCCCAGTCTTCCTCAGGAGCGATCCGAGGTCCCCCAAAGGTTGAAGAAGTCGAAGTTACGGGAGCGATGTCATTCGGATCAACTTCTTCATCGTCCGGTCTGATCGGCGGGGCGCCCTTGGTGTCTTCCTCCTTTGGTTCGTTTTTGAACACGGCGTTTGCCTGGGCCGATTTCCGCGCACTTTCCAATTCCTCTTCTCGGATCTTCTTAGGAGATCCGGAGAAGACGAGGGTCCATAACCGAATAATTAATCTGTCCAGCGTTATCAGATCCCATCGATCGCAGATACGACCGCGCGAGAGGCTCACAGCGAATCCTGAACCGGGTTTTTCTCTCCCTCACCGGCTTGAACCCCCAATTTCTGCGCCACCGAATAGAGGTCCCACTTCGAGTCTTGGTATTTGAAGACGCTCTCGACGGCGGGTTTGAGGTCCAAGAGGTATATCTTCCCTTCGTCGCGTCTCCCTTTCTGATCCTGAACACTCGTGGATGGCGGGCGACGCGGATCTCGCGAGCGGGCCGTGTCCCCACCCTGGTCGAAGGATGGTCGATGCCAACCTGATCCTCCAGCGGACTGAGAGCCGACGTCGTACCGTTTAGGAGGATCATAGAGTAGACTGTTGATACCCTCCTCGACCTCCGGAAACGACCCTTTTGGGAAACAGTTCTTCGCCCAGAATACGTCGTACACGAACAGCACGAGGGACGAAGACTCTGACGATCGTGCTCGAAAGTACGCGGTAATCTTCTCTCCGATGGCGTCTTTGCCCACGATTTCCTCGGCGACTGGCACTTCCGAGTCCCCGGAAGATCGTGGCCGTGAAGGTCCCAAAGATCGGTATTCTTTGACGATGTATCGGGTCGTCAACAGAGGTTCGAGCCTGCCGTGCTTTCTGTGATCTTCCGGGTGTGTTATTTCGAATTCCGTGAGAGTGAGGTCAAGGAGCCGCTTGGGATCTTGTTTCCAGTACGTCCAAGCCATCGAGACCCATCTCGCTCTGCCCCATGTCCGTCGAACGGAGAAAAGTCCCCAATCGCTTGACTGGATTAGAGCGTGTAAAGTCCTGTGTCACCAAAGTTAAAAGTCAAAAGGAAGATTAGTCAATGCTGTAACGCGCGTTTGTTGGGGGGATGATACCTTTGATGCTCATACGAGACAGTTATCTTCTTCGTCTCCACGCTTGCCAGTTGCGCGCGCCATAGGTTCGCTTTGTTCTTCTTTGCAAAACGTGGCCATACGAGGTCGCATATCCTGTCGTGTTGTGCTTTATTGTACTCGAGCGGCGAGATGGAGATGAACTGGGATGGTGGAGAAGGGCGCGATCCTCTACCGTATCCATGAGGTGGGCTCGTGCAAAGAATCTGTGGAGCCCCTCTTTCGGCGTCATACCCTACATAACAGATGATGTCAAGCATGAGCTGGCAGGTGTCGTGTCTTCGAATGAATTGGCCCGGCAAGGTCGAATCATACCGAGGAGGAGGGTGCGGCCAGACTGGTCCCCGAGGACGCGCTTGTCAGATATCTGGTAATACTCTGTGTTGGACGAGTCCATATCACGCCTGAGTGTGGAGCGGTGGTGGTGGCGGCACCCCAGAGTGTGTGTCCTGAGACGCCGGCGTTGCCGCGAGGCAGCAAGTTCGAAAGCTCGCTTAATCGCTCTTTCCCTTGATCGACGGAAGAACGGATCTGGGGAAGGACTTGCCATATGGATATCTCCGGCCCGCGATCCTGCCACGCCGCTGACAGGCATTTCGGGCTCGTGTTTGTAGCTGGGATGGGGGCTGGGGCAACAGAAGAATACTCATTGTATGGGTTCATCACTGCTGTGCGGTAGGTATCCAGTCAACTCCGTTACAATCTACTCTTTGCGGTGAAAGCTGTCAGGTGTTTAGGATGGCACTCATGCGGCATGAGGTGCCCGAAGTTCGAGCTTGACAAACTGGGTCCTGCCATCGGCAAAAGGTCCCAGTCTTCAAGTAAGGGTCAGACCGATAGTTCCAGTGGAGTTGTCTCAGCTGGCTTTACACCAGAACTCGATGTTAGTGCTCGCCCATCTACGCGGCAGCTCACATGTGGGGTCGTAAGTACCAGACTGTAGTAAGAGAGCCGCCACGTTGAGGGCAGCAGTTTCACCATCATTAGGTAGTTCGCGCATCATGGATGCGCAACCTGGCCGTTGGGCCTCACATTCCCTGTCACGAAAATGCGTTTGATGCTGGGTTCCCATACCCCCTTTGGGAATTTATTCCCGTGCGTAGATATCAAGGTGAAACCACCCTGCTCGTCACCCGAGTTCGGATAATCTTTCATTGTGGTGACGAATAGGAACTATGGCCTGGAGTCGAACTAATCCTTTCAAAGACAGGCGGCATATCTCGGGGTGGGTTGAGCTCGCGATTTTCCTGGTAGTGAGCAAGGGGGAGAGTCCGGTTGGTATCGCC
>Ga0307515_10014451_pt1 | contig 14632 bp, 8 predicted proteins | sample 17_EM_MG_FD_194513 | JGI IMG/M metagenome (GOLD analysis project Ga0307515, IMG submission 194513) | Populus trichocarpa ectomycorrhiza microbial communities from riparian zone in the Pacific Northwest, United States - 17_EM | ecosystem: Host-associated > Plants > Roots > Unclassified | place... | reverse complement strand
AATTAAAAACCATCAATATTAATTTATATTTTTTTAAATTATTTTATAACCTCAATTTCAAAAACATTCTTAACCAAACACATTAAACTACTTTTTCTTCAACCTCAATTTCAACCACAGTTTTAACCAAACACCTATTTTTTCAAACCAACCACAACTAAAAATACTTTTTATAAAACAACTTTTTTGAAACCACAACCACAACAGCTATCGCAATATCAAACACACTCGAAGTAGAGTCACTAATTACTTTATCTTTCATCAAACAAAACAAGGTAATTTAAATTTAAAATCTATTTTTGTTTTGTTTTAAGATATTTGTTAATAATTTGATGAGGTTTTTTTATAATTCTACTATTTTTGCTCTTTTTTTTTCTCAGATCTGTTAGTTCTACCAATTGTTTTTTGAATTCTTGTTATAGTGATTTTTTTCTTCTAATTAATTAGATATATTTTATTGGTTTGTTTTGATTATGCTTGGACGACCTCGCCGTAAAAAAAATCAGTAACAGTTGAACATTACTACCGAGTTGATATATTTACAGCTATCATTGATCAACAATTGCAGGAGCTAAATAATAGATTCAATAAGCAGGCGATTGAGTTTCTTAAGTTGAGCACAACTTTAGATCATAGAAATAGCTATAAATTATTCAATGTTGAAGATATATGCTTACTTGTTGATAAATTCTATCCTGAAGATTTTCTGACCAAGAAAAAATTCATTTGAGACTTTAGTTGCAGCATTATGAGCTTGATGTACCCAATCATCAAAGGTTAAAGAACATTTCATCGATTGCTGATTTATGTCGAGGATTGGTTGAAACAGAAAAATCAACAATTTATCCACTAGTTAACAGGTTGATTCGACTTATTTTGACTCTTCCTGTTTCGACAACAACTAATGAACAAGCTTTTTCAACGATAAAAATTGTTAAAACAAGACTTCACAATCGGATGGAGGATGATTTTCTTGCAGATTATTTGATTGTCTATATAAAAAAAGAAATTGCTGAAAGATTCACAATTGACATGACAATCGATGATTTCTATTCTATGAAAGAACGACGAGCACAATTCAAATAAATATGTAAGAATCATTCTTTATTATTTTTTGCTTTATTTCAAAGTTTATCAGACATAAATAATGCTTCGCTTTAGCTAATGTTTCTTATATACTTTGTATGTTTATATTTAATAGGTATAAAGACCAACAACATTAAAGTGATGGATACATTATGAAGATGAAATTAATTTTATTGTTTTTGACTCAATTTGGTATTGCTCTAAACCTTTTACCTTATACAAATATCATTATATGTTTGTAGTAAGTTATTTGAATAAAACTAAATTATGCAGGTTTTGTTTTACAACTCATATACAATAAATTAAAACAAATATTATATCTTATTATATTAATTTTGACCCCCACCTAACAAATAATTCTAGCTCCGCCCCTGAGGTTCTGCCTTTTGTTCTTGGCTTTAATTTTTCTAGTAATCAATAGTTGAACGATAGCAATCATGTACGATAGTTCACCGGATCAACATAATTCATTAATTTAGAGTTTTATTTTAAATTATATTATATATTGATTTAATTAATCTAGTCAAATTTGATGAATCCCACTTTCATCAACTCTAATATATATATATATATATAAAATATTATTTTATTAAAAAAATTAAATGATATTATTTTAGAGTTTACCTAATAAACTCAACTCATGATGCATGCCTTGAATTAGGTATAATTAACTATTTAAAATTTATTTATTCTAGCAATTATAGCATTAGGATTAGATTGCTATAGCATTAGGATTAGGTTTGGGATAGATTAATGACATTAATTGTCTAGGTATGGATGGAGTTTAGGAAGGGTTTGGTGGATAAAATTTCATAATTATGTCTATGATTGTAAAAATAAGGGGAAAGTATGACTCTTAATGAAGTAACAATCCAAGTTTCTGTGTCAATTTATTTTATCTAAGTGAGTGTTTTTGTATTTTAATTAATATTTTTTAAATATTTTTAGATAGTTTTAATGTACTAATATTAAAAATATTAAAAAAATATAACTTTGATGTATTTTTAATTAAAAATATTGTTAAAAAACATCTTGTACAATAATACCAAACACACTATAAATAATGAGGTTAAAACAAAATGTTTCATAGTTATTTATATTAATGTTGATCATTGCCCCTTACTTTGTTTATAAAAATTTATATATCCTAAGATAAAGTTTTTTCTTTAAAAAAAAAAAGAGAGAAGGGAAGGGAAATAGCATATAACCAAATCATACTGAGAAATTAGGCTTTGTTGCTAATCTATGGAGGCAATCATAAAACTCTTGCTTGTGATGGTTTTGGTTTCTGTATGATTTGGTTTCTCTTTTGGTATTTCTTTAGGAATTGTTCATGCCTGGATGGAGGCTTTACATGAACATTAGCAACATTAAAAAGCTTTAGAGGTAGTTTGAAATTGCATTCTAATTAATGTTTTTTTTTAATTTTTTTTTATATTTTTAAATTATTTTGATGTGCTGGTGCCATCATTAAAAACTTTAGAGACTATTTGGAATTATATTTTAAACGGTGTTTTCTATAAATTTTGATTTTTTTTAAAATTTTTTTTAATGTTTTTTGATCGTTTTGATATTTCAATAACAACATTGAAAACTTAGAGGTTGTTTGGAAACTATAATTTTCACCGCGTAAACAAACCCGATTTAAGTTTGGTTGAGTATATAAATGACCATTTACTCTTTTTCAAAATGCCTTTGCATCAAGATGCCCCGAATCCTTTCACCCTTTCTAGTTTTTGAACCTCAAACATTTTATTGTTTTATTTCTTAATTTAATGGTAATAATATTCTTGAATTAATTTATATGTCAATTTATATTAATTTTTTATTTGAATTATTTTAAAAATATGATTTTTATATCAGTATGATATATTCAAAAAAATCTAGTGAATCGTTTTAGATGTTGATTTCAAAAAATTAAAGAAGGTATCATATCTCCTTAATTACCAAGCTAGTCTTATAAAATTAAGATGAATTCTTCAAGAATAGGATACATTCTCTTTAGAATAATTATTTGAAATATAATTTTTTTTTTGTTCAAAATAAGATCTCATTGGTGTGACAGTCAATGGTCTCCATATATGAGCACATGCATGAAACTAAATTCACCTTCCAGCTAGGTTATAACAATTATTATACGTGACTGTTTGTTTTTATGTTTTAAAAATATTTTAAAAATAATTTAATTTTTTTAATTTTTTTATTTCAAATTAATTTTTTTGTTGTTTTAAGATTATTTTGACATGCTAATGTCAAAAATATTTTTTTTTAAAATAATATTTTAATACATTTCTGATGGAAAAACAGTTTAAAAAGCAATCACTACCATATTCTCAAACACCCTTTAATAAACTTAACAAATTCAATGTTTTTTTTTTCCAATTAAACCTTAACTCGATTCAAGTTATATTTCAAGTCACAAATTTTTCATTGCAATTGTTCAAGTCAGGTTTTACCGCTATGATTTAAAAAAAGTTTTTTTTTTAATTAATATAGATATTCGAGTCAACTTGTATGTATCTTGATTAATTCCATAAATTTTAAAATTAACAACCATATAAGTCTCAAATAATTATCATATTAACAACTACGTGTCAACAAATTAATGAAATGTGATTTCATTTCTCTACTAAAACTGTAAATGAAATTCAATTAATTCAAAGAGTGCACGTTGCAACTTCCAAACCTAACCACGAAACGGTAGCTAGGACCTTAAACTTGGTGGTAGGTAGCAACTAACACGACCATCTCCTTTACAAAAAGGCCCGCCACAGCATTACTCTAACTTCATAGCCATTACTGTGACCTTCTTGCTTGCTGATTCAATAAGTGACTGAGAAAACTACATAAATGGCAACATCCGAAGATGAAAAGAAGATGAAGATACTATGTCTCCATGGATTTAGGACCAGTGGAAGTTTTCTTCAAAGGCAAATTAGCAAGTGGGATCCTTCCATTTTTTCTCAGTTTGACTTGGTATGTAACACTCTAATCATTGATCATGTAGTTAGACATTATTGCAAACATTTTACGATCTCATCGGTTTGAAATGTGTAGCCATAGTTACAATCCAAATTTTAACAGAGAAAAGTCGGCATAGGAGAGGGAAAGTAGTGTTTGTTACCTAAGAAAATAATAGAAGACCATAGTATTGGTTTGGTCGATGAATCAGATTCGTGTAATAATTTATGGGATTACGCTCAAATACTGGGGAATACTAATTTTGAACTGGTCATACACCATCATTCAGGATTTTCCAGACGGAGTATTTCCAGCTCGAGGCAAATCTGAAATTGAAGGCATTTTCCCACCACCATACTTTGAGTGGTTCCAGTTCGACAAGGTATGCTAGGATCTCTCCTCTTTTGGGACAAGCAGGATGGCATGCCATAGGAAAAGAAAATCATCGATAAGATTTCCTTTCCAGGCTTTAAATTTTATATACAAGTATCAGTAAATGCTAATATTTGGAGTGTCAACCTGCAGGACTTTACTGAGTATACAAACCTTGAAGAATGCATCTCTTATTTGTGTGAATACATCACAACTAGAGGTCCTTTTGATGGTTTTCTCGGCTTCTCTCAGGCATGTATCCGTATCAAACTTGTTAAACCCGGCTCGAACTATCACCCAGCTCAGGGCTTGGGTCACAGATGTTTTTGTACATTTTTTTTAAAAAGATTAAATCTTGTTTTGACTTGGTGAAGTACGAGTTGACTTTTTTAAACCCAGCTTGGTTCAAGGGCTGAGTCTTGGATGAACGTGCTAGGCCAGTTCGGGTTTAATAAATGTGATCCGTGTTCTTCTATTTGACTCGTACATCTAGTTTCCCCTTTTTTTTTATCAAGTCCCTTCTCTTTTCTTCAGGGTGCCACACTCTCAGCCCTGCTACTTGGCTATCAAGCTCAGGTATGTAGACTTTTTTGCTTTCTAGATTGTTTCGGGGCCTTGATAATATCAGGCGAGGCAATGAAAAGGGCAAATTTTGTGATGAAACAGGGAAAAGTATTGAAGGATCATCCACCCTTTAAACTGTTTGTGTCGGTATCAGGGTCCAAATTCAGAGATCCAAGCATATGTGATGTTGCCTATAAAGACCCCATCAAGGTAAAGTCAGTCCACTTTATAGGAGCCAAAGATTGGTTGAAAGAACCTTCAGAGGACCTCGCCACTGCCTTTGACAGCCCTCTCATCATAAGACATCCACAGGGCCATACTGTTCCTAGACTTGGTAGGTTATGATGCTTAATTTTTAACTCTAATTAAATTTCTTCGAAAATACTCGACCATGTCAGGTTTTCAAAACTTCCAGTTCAATGCTGCATTGTTATGTTCATAGTCATTGTACCTGTCCTGGCCCGGTGGGTAGGTTAAAAAAATATGTGATTCAAAGTCTCCTCTCGGTGAAACTCGGTTGATCTCACCGAGTTGTTTTATGACCTGGTAGACCTGAACGAATCCGCCTAAAACCTGGCGGGATCAACTTCAAGATTTCCTTAAAAATAACAAAATGAATGATTGACCTGAACAATCCTCTAAAGAGGTTTGACAACTATGATTATGGTTGTAATTGCTATATAAATAATTGAAGTGATTTTGGTTGCATGATCAGTATTTTATGTTGCAACACAGATGAGGCAGCCACGGAGCAGCTACGTGCTTGGGCCACAGAAATCCTCAGTTACAATAACAAAATTCTAAATGGAGAAACTAAAGTGGACGATGAAGAAAAAAAGCCAGAAGAGGTCTCTAACAAGATCGATACTACTCAAGTTCAGCAGGATGGAATTGGCATTGAACTAAAGAGAGAAGTTGAAGTTGTGAAAGCCTAAAAGCATCAGAAGCAAATAGCAGGCAATAAAAGGCAGCCATGTTTAGCCCTGTAATGGTTATAATATTTTTTTTTCTTGGCATTGTCTCAGCTGAGTTTGGGTGTATCAACCGAGTCACTAATAATCTATTAAGGTCGATCGAGTTTTACTAGCTCAATGTTTTATTCGGTTTAACTAAAAACCTGGCGCGGCTGCAGAAGCAGCAGAACTACACTGTTCAGACAGCAGGACAAGAGCCTGGAAGCTAATTTCTTCTCTCTTCCTCTGTTTTCTTCCTTGTAATCTAAATATTATACTCCTTGTATTCTAGTTAAAAACTCAAAGGCTTGTGCATTAGTTCTCTATAAATCCATGGTTTCTAGAGAGTCTGTGCTTCTTAAAAGATTGGTGATGGAAGGAGTTAGACAACTATATTTTGAATGCCACGCTTGAGATATCATATCATCTTTTGTGATGCAAATTTCTCTGCAGGCATGATTATGTAGGCTGGATAGTACAACACTATAATCAGAAGGTGTTGATATTATTGACCAAATAATAACAATAAAAAAAATCTGAATGTCTAAACCTAGAAATTATAAACTTAAAACCTCACTCGGGTTGAGTTTTTAATCAAATTAAATAAAATATTAAGCTAATAAAAATTAATTTATTTTATAAAATCTTTTCGAGTCAACACCTATAATTCGTAATAAATACAGTTGACTTGGAACTTTCCTTGAATGAATCTCAAAATAAAATCTCAATATAAATTATATTCAAAGGTTCTAACATCCCTTGAGTTATGTTAATGAAAATATAATTGAGGAATCTGTGCCATTGGGATCAATTACGAGAAAGCAAATAATAAGTCATGATTTACATAAAAAATTAGAAGACATCATCTTTATTCTTTTTTCATATTTTTTTTATTAACGTGGATGCTCGGGCCAGTTTGTGTGCACTTCGACTAATCCCACGGGCCCTGAAGTTAACGACCATGTGAGTCTCCAGTAGTCTTGAGATTTGTGAGACTCGAACTGGTGACTTTAAGAAAGCAAATCTAAAACCTAACCAGTTAAGCTACACCTCTCAAAACTGTTTTTCTCTATGCTTTGCCCAAGAAACAAATAAATGTACAATAAGTTGATACTACACATGCCATTGTTATTAGTTATAGTTATTAAACTTAATTTCATCAATAGACTTGATGATCCATAGCTGGGCTAAGATTAGATATTTTTTTAAATCATCTTCAAAATTCACCCAAATTAAACTTGAATTATTCAATAGTTAACTTGGAATCCTATCAAAACTAGTGATACCTGAATGAGTTGATTTCAATATTTTTTTAATTTTTTTCAAAAATAACATTATTTAAGTATTTTCTTAAAATTTTGTTCAAAAAGTATTTTTTCTTTAAATTGAAACGATGTTATTAGTTGTTAAATCAGAAAACTCATGAGATGTGTCTTAGGCCAGGTCAGGTATCAGACTGGATTTAATACTATGGTAGGCAAGAATCTTATATGGGCCAGGTTTTCCCTACAAGTTCTGAGAAACTATTTCTGTTTGGCCTGCGTATTTGGGTCTAGGTAGTTCGGCAGAATGTTATATTTTCCGATAATTAGGCCCAATGTAATTAAAAAGGCACACGACGTTGCTTGTAAATCAGCTTCAAAGAAATTTAATTTTACCGTAATTTCTCCAGAGATCTAAAAATCTTCAAAACTAAACCATTGTAATCGCTTTAGCAGCAGAAGCGAGATCAAACCGACGTCAAATCTCGCAAATCCGCTGCGTTTTCCACTCAGAAAATGGCGACTACAACTGAGGTCAGTCTCTCTCTCTGCGTCTTTGAAGCGATCAAACTGATTACTCTGTTCACGAGATCTAACAAAATCCGGTTTTGTTTTTTGAAAATTTACAGGCGCAATCAAATAATGAAATCACAAAAAGTGTGTTTGATTTAGGAGCTTTTGTTGGTGATTTAGGCTCCATTGAAGATGATGCCGCTAGGTACATTTTTTGTTGTTAATTAATATAAATATTATTTATTTATTTATATATTTTTTTGCTTATGTAGTGATGATATATCATTAGAAGGACTTGAGCAGGAACTAGAAGAATGCAGAAATGATGATGTAAGTATTTATTTATTTCTGATATTTATAGTTTATTTTTTTTCTTATTAATGTTTTTAGACTGGATTGTTGATTTATTTGTGATATTTTTAGTATAATTATTTTTTTTTATTAATGTTTTTAGACTGAATTGTTGATTTACGTTCTTTTTAAAAATGGTTTTTACTGTTTGATGTGTAGGTAGTTACGAATATATTGTCGAAAGGGACGAAATTGAGAGATCACACGAAAGGGGTTGAGAATAATTTACGGCAAGTTGAGTTGGATTCGATTCAGGTTGGTGGTTAGTTCTTGGTAATTTTTGTACCATGTTTTCATGCATTGATGCATGATTATGTTGGTATCTTGAAATGTTGCAGGATTATATAAAAGAAAGTGATAATTTAGTGTCTCTTCATGAGCAAATTCGCGATTGTGATATCATCTTGTCGCAGATGGAAACTCTACTTAGTGGTTTCCAGGTATGATCATAAATTTGTAGTAATTTGTTTGAGATGATTTGGTTATATGAATGTTTATGAATTGCCTTTTTGGTAACATCTGAAAATGTTTTGTCTGTGGTGGATTTGGATTGTTTTTCTTGTTGCAACTGAATTGTGTTTAATTTTGAAATTTTGTTAGGGTGAGATTGGTTCTATAAGTTCGGACATTAAGATTCTCCAGGAGAAGTCGATGGATATGGGTCTGAAGCTGAAGAATCGCAAGGTATGGTATCTTTTTTACCAGAAAAGCTGTCATTCACATCTTTTCATTGTCTGCATTGATTTTGGAGGATCACATTTATGTCATGCTTTGGATGCTGATTATGGTGTTGACTGTTGACCTTTAGTTCTCTTTACTCAGCACGAGAAAGAAGTGGGGATTAGGGATTTTCTTTTTCTTGTTCTTTATGAGTTTGGGAAGAGAGATAGCTTGTTGAGTTAACCATAGGATCTTAAGGTGTTATGACTTTGCTGTTTGTAAACTCTTTTAGTTGTTTGGAAATATTACTGTTCTTGGATTTCTAGGCAACACATAAGTGTGATGGTTCTAATAAGGTGTTTAGTATGTTTGCTGTTATCATCGTTCTGCACTGCTGACATGAGCTTGTGCATATCTGATTGGGAACACTGTAGCATGTATATAGTTGTCATTCTCATATGGGCATGTGCATTTTAAGTTAACATATTGCCTCTAAGTAATGTTTTACTTCAAGCTAAAAGTTCACATCTACAGTGTAATGTTTTAATGGTCCCTTTTCCCTATATGCCTGTTATCTTATGTTTCTGTGTTACTTTAACAGGCAGCTGAATCAAAACTGGCAAAATTTGTTGAAGACATTATAGTCCCTCCCAGAATGGTAGACATAATTGTTGATGGAGAGGTACTTCTGATTTATGTTCCCTCACATTTGTTTTTTGAAAAGGGGGTAAAAGCTTGCACTCTAATGCTGATTTTTGATTTAGCCTATTCATGTGGAGTTTGTTGTATTTGTTCTTGTTCATCAGCACCAATATACTTGCAGTGCAACTCTTTTTTTTCCAGGTTAACGAGGAGTATTTTAGAACTCTCGAAATACTTAGTAAGAAGCTGAAGTTTGTTGAAGCAGATCAATTGATTAAAGGTTCCAAAGCTCTAAAAGATGTTCAGCCTGAGCTTGAAAAGCTCAGGCAGAAAGCAGTTACAAAGGTTGATAACTCTACTAGATGCCTGATGGAGTTGATTAGTTAGTACTTTGCTTACTTGTTTATTGATAAGTTATTCCTCAAGTGATTTTGTACTGCAAAATTGTTTTTTGCTAATAGCTTTCCTTGGTAATGTGTACATTGATATAGCACTATATTTATATTTTTGCAGGTGTTTGACTTCATTGTTCAGAAACTTTATGCCTTGAGAAAACCCAAAACAAATATTCAGATCCTTCAACAGAGTGTTCTTTTAAAAAACAAGTGAGTTGTGCATTCATAGTGGTGCTTATGTAGTATGTGCTCTGATGTTTACATTTTAGCCCATGATTATTTTGCTACTTGTGTGCTTGTTGTAGTCGACTAAATGGTTGGATGGAATTGTAGGTATGTCATTTCTTTCCTCAAGGAACATGCCAAGGAGGTATATATTGAGGTTCGTGCAGCATACGTCGATACGATGAACAAGGTGAATGCATTAGAGTTTCATCTGCCTTTGAATATAGACTTTCTAGGACTTTCATACCTCATCTCTCCCTTTTCATTTATTGTTCGGTGGAGTGCACCACTTCTTTTTCTCATTATTTATAACATGAGAATATCTACTATAAGCTTCTGTAGTTGTAAATATGATTTTGATCTACTGCAGTAATGACCTTGGCTTTCCAAATGGTGTACATGCTTCGATTATTTTAATTTCATTTCAATGCTACCTGCATCATACCTCATATGTCCTTACTTCTATGTATCAGACGACCACATTTTAACACCTAATTCAATTCTGCCTGCTTCTAAGCACTGTGTAATTTAAATCCCAAGTTACCATGGTGAAAATATATGCATGAGTTTTCAAGTTCTGCTGGGCTTTCTGCAGGTACTTAGTGCACATTTCCGTGCTTACATTCAAGCATTGGAGAAATTGCAGTTAGATATAGCAACATCTAGTGATTTGATTGGTGTTGAGACCACAAGAAGCACTGGTCTTTTCTCAACTGCAAGAGGACCGCTAAAGAATAAATCAGCTGTATTTGCTCTAGGGGAGAGGATCAACATTTTGAAGGTTTTTTTTTTCCGTTCTTTTGAACTGGATTTAAAATATTAATTTCTATCATTCTTTGTGATAATATTTGGAGGATAGTTGCCTAATTTATGGCAGAACGTGTTTCTTTGTAGGTGGCATTCTTTTTAGCCAAACTTGATTCACTGTTAGAGTTTTAATTGGTTTCAGGACATGGATCAACCAGCATTGATTCCTCATATAGCTGAAGCCGGTTCCCAAAAGTATCCTTATGAGGTTCTTTTCAGGAGCTTGCACAAGCTGCTAATGGATACTGCTACTTCCGAGTATGCTAGACTTGCTCTGCTCCTTGATTTTGTTTTCTAGTGATTGGGAAATGCTAAATCCAAGCATGCAAGAATTTCAACAATTTCTCATTCTGCAGGTATCTTTTCTGTGATGATTTCTTCGGGGAAGAATCCATTTTTTATGAAATTTTTGCAGGTAATTGCAAAAGATTTTCATAGTAATTGTAGAAAGTATTTCCTACACAAATGCTGAAATGAATTTTGTTGGAATTCACTGTTTACTTGTGCTTGTAGGATTGTATGCCAAATTAACACAAAATGCTTTAGTAACAAAAAGCTCTCATTAGTTATGGTCCAAAATAGAATATAGAGGGAAAGGATTCATGTAGGTCACGCTGAGGAGTTTGGGATATAGTTTAAGTTGGGATGAACTGTGCTAGTATTATTGTTTTTATTCTGTCCCTTGAATGAGACCATCCATGATTTGTTAGTTTCAAAATTTAGACTTGTTACTGCTTTCTGCAGAAAAAAAGAAATTTCTTTACTTGCCAACTTAAAAAGTTATTGTATTCTGTTGCTAATATGGAGAGAAACTAATTACTTTTCATTCATTTCTGTAATTTCATCAGGCCCATTTGCTGTTGTTGATGAACACTTCAATTCAATACTACCTAATTGCTATGACGCCATAGGCCTGATGCTAATGATTCGCATAATACATCAGCACCAGGTCAAAATCTTTCCATAATTACCATGTCAACGTGTTCAATTCACTTTTCTTAAGCAATCTGATGTTGTTATTATAATTGCTAGACCACTACAGTACATTTTGTGGTATTTTAGTTTGAATCTTGGCTTGTGTTGAACATTTGTGTGCTTTGTGCTGGCTGGCTTCTCTGGCTCAAAAAATGAGAAAGAAAAAAGCTTGCGATAAAAACGTGGACAGATTGGTATGCTTGCAAGGAGTTCATCTATTTCTGATACCTACTTTCACTTTTCAGCTCATTATGTCTCGGCGGCGGATTCCATGCCTGGATTCATATTTGGACAAGGTATGTTATATTCTTACTAAGTTTATTCATTTCATGTGTCCATACATGTAATAACATTTTGGCTTTTTTATAAATGGAGCTTTTAGAGTTTATATGGGTCTGTGGATCAAGAAGGATCCACATATGGGCAGTTGATCCTATACTACATTGTGCTGCATGGCAGCAATTTCTTACCATACCTAATGACAAATGTGATTAATTGTTACCTTGATTGAGCAGGTCAACATTGCTTTATGGCCTCGTTTTAAGATGGTATTTGACTTGCACCTTAGCAGCCTCCGTAATGCAAATGTAAAGACATTGTGGGAGGATGACGTCCATCCTCATTATGTTATGAGGCGTTATGCTGAATTTACAGCTTCTCTTATTCACCTTAATGTTGAATATGGAGATGGACAGGTTAGATATATTTCCAAGTTAGAGATATAAAAGTATATTAAATTGTTGTTTGAACAACATTTGTTTGTTTCTTGTTCCCCCCTAGTCATGTAATGCTTATGATTTTGGCCTCCCAATATTTGCAGCTTGAATTGAATATGGAGAGGCTGAGAATGGCCATTGATGACTTGCTCATGAAGCTTGCTAAAACATTCCCAAAACCAAAACCACAAATTGTGTTCCTTATAAACAACTATGATATGACGATTGCTGTTTTGAAGGTAGATAATTACTTTGTAAAATAGATTTTCACTCAGCTGACTCAAGTTCCTTGGCCAATTTGTAACGCCTATTAGATTTGACTGTTCTTACTCTTTGCACTGCCCACTTGTTCCCATCATTTGAATTTTAGGAAGCTGGCTCAGAAGGTGGGAAAATTCAATTGCACTTCGAGGAACTGCTGAAGAGCAACACATCGATGTTTGTGGTAAGCATTTTCTGCTGACAAGGAATTGCTTTCTTTGATGATATTCACGTTGGCAATATCTTGAAAATTGATTCCCCCCCTACCTGTCATATAACAACAATCATAAAAGGGGAAGCAAAATGGGTGAAATAATTAATTAAGAGTCACGCAGAAGGTCCTGTGAGATATCATCCTATCCGAGGACATCCTCTCCTAAAAATTAAGTTCCTTTTGCTTTATCTTCCTACTGTAATTTCATTGGCAGTTTGTTTATTGCCCACTCCCTGCAGGAAGAGCTGCTACTAGAGCATTTTAGTGACCTAATCAAGTTCGTGAAATCCCGAGCCTGTAAGTTTATATTTCAACATGTCACTTGTAAGATTTCTGCATTCATTTCTTTATTAAAGGAGATGGCCTCACTTGCAATTTATTTGCCAGCGGAGGAACCGGGTTCGGGCACCGAGAAGCCCATAACTGTTGCTGAAGTCGAGACAATTGTGAAGGATTTTGCAAGCAGATGGAAGGCTGCAATAGAGCTGATGCACAAAGATGTTATCACCTCTTTCAGCAACTTCTTATGTGGCATGGAGATATTGAGAGCTGCATTGACACAGCTCCTGCTTTATTATACTAGGCTATCAGATACAATAAAGAAGATCGTCGGCGGGTCTGCGCTGAACAAAGATCTTGTGTCTATATCGTCAATCATGTACGAAATCAGGAAATATTCAAGGACTTTCTAGATCATTGATGTTATGTTAGCAAACACAATATCCTACGAAGTCCATGGATTCGGAAGAGTAAGCATGTATTATCAGCCGTAGCAAGTACTCTTCGACTTTGGAAAGTATTAGACAACAAAAATCGCACAAAAACAATTGCTCACGGACAGAATTCAGCTTCACAGTTGTTGAGGAAGTTTCTTCACTTGGTTCATGTTCGGTGTGGAATGCCGCCGTCCGATTCGGGAAAGCTTTGCCGTGATTTTGATGGTGGCAGATTTTTGGATATCAGTGTGTTCTTTCAAGGTGTTTATTTTTATTTTATTTCATCTCTCTCATACAGCACGAAATCATGATGTCTGATTTGTAAAATGCATGGATTTATTGAAAACCTCTTGAAAAGAAGCAAAAGCCAAGCTAGCACTAGAGTTAAAGCAAGAGGCAAAAGTTCAGTTTTATACAAAATGCTGAGGAATGTATCAAACCAGTATGACAACACCTGGTCTGACAAATCATGTCGGTGTCTTGGATTTCTCTTTTTTTTTTTTTGTTATATATATATATATATGTATATGTATTCCTTCACATTTATAAATTTTAATCGGCATTTTCGATATCCAATAAGGAATAACCTTAAATTGAACGAAGATATTGATTTTTTAAAAATCCCTCCATATTCGGCATTTTCGATATCATTGATGTTTTAATTTGGATTGAGTTTCAAGTAAAATTGAACGAAGATATTGATTCAATAAAATGAACTCTATTTTTAATAATTAAATTGGTCTAGCATAGACCTCATTAAATCAACACTAACTCTTTTTAAATACAAAATATAATAACACTATTTTAATAAAAAATATAGCTACTCGGGGATCCACTAATTAAGAAGAAAACTTTGTATTCTAAATAACAACCTTATACACACCACAACTATGGTGCTATATGGAACTGCTTCCAAATTATTATTTAAAAAAATTTGAATTATTTTTTTGAATTTTTTT
>Ga0307515_10014450_pt1 | contig 14633 bp, 22 predicted proteins | sample 17_EM_MG_FD_194513 | JGI IMG/M metagenome (GOLD analysis project Ga0307515, IMG submission 194513) | Populus trichocarpa ectomycorrhiza microbial communities from riparian zone in the Pacific Northwest, United States - 17_EM | ecosystem: Host-associated > Plants > Roots > Unclassified | place... | reverse complement strand
AAATTGTTTTCATGAATTTCACCATATGTAGAGTATTTCTATTTATTCTGGGGGCATTTGGCTGGATTGTGGTTGTGTGATGTGTATTTTAAAAGCTGGCCCATCTGTGGGCCCAAACCCGGTTACCAGCAAAGGGATAGCGACGTACATCATCTTGAGCGGCTTGTCTGTTTTAGGTGCGAGTGTCCAAAGAACGAACTTGGAGATTATGTCCCTTCTGACAAGCAACACCCCCGGCCGGATCACAACCTATATAGAACGCTCAGCAATGCCAACACCAAGGCAGCCGACGCCGAACTCTCATTGCGCCATGTCCACCGAGGATTCAACGTGTTTCGACATATTCCCTGTATTGTGAGTGACCTCCCGAAGACCGACCTCCTCCATTCAATGCAGATCGGCATGCTTGGCCACCTCCAGAAGTGGATTTTCCACTTTATGGAGACGTACGAACGGCTCCACAAGTACATTGCAATCTGGTTATCCGTGCCCGCTTACCATGACCTCACACCAAAAATAGGTCATCTGAGGATGTTTCTCAATGGAATGGGAAGGAGATGAAGGAAATGAGCCGGTACCTGATTGGAGTTGTAACCCAGTTTCTATGAGGCGGAAGCCCCACGTAGCGTCCCATATTCAATCGTGCAATAGAGTGCACACGGGCATTGTTAGAAATCTATATGTATGCTCAATATAAATCTCATGATGATGCAACTTTGAGCTACATGGAGGATGGCTTGCATTGTTTTCACACCTTCAAAGATGTTTTCTCATTCGGGTGAGCCGGCAAAAAGGCGAAGGCAGAAGCCAATGCCCCAAGAACGGAACTCCTGAAGAAGCGAAAGGTAGACGAGGAATCAAATGCTGAAACCTGGATGCCGACCATGAAGCGGCGTGAAATGAACACCTTGCGGGATTACATCAGCCACGAGATAGATGTTTCCAAGGAGTTGGATGCCGACTTCAACTTTCCGAAGATACACTTGATGTCTCATTCGGTCGAACAGACTCCTTGATATGGAGCCTTGCAACAGTATTCTGCCGAGAGACTTGAACAAACACATAAAACAATCCTCAAGGATGGTTGGAACGCCTCCAAGCACAATCTCAACTACCTGCTGCAAGTAATCACCTTTCAGCGTCCCATTCTCTGATTCGGAATCAGAGAGCTCAATCTCCAAGCCCTCGCTCAGCGTCCGGCGAACAGTGCTGCCGCCTGCAAAGTCCCCCCTTCCGGTGCCGATCAGGCTGCCCCCCTGGGCTCCCAGTCATATGGGAAGCCCAAATTCATGGGGCCCCAAAACCGCCATGATGGAAAGCATCCTGACACTGTGATCAAAGACTTCAGAGCATTACTCGACAATACACAGGACGCAACGCACCACGTGGCAGTATACAGCAGCACCCAGGAGTTCATCAAGCATAAGAGTCGTAACAAGACGTATATATCGGATGAACAACTGCACCCAATGGAGCTCTCTATTTACCATGGTATTAAGGTTCAAGTTGAAGGTTTAGATGGTGAACGCATATCTCAGATGTGCCAATGCACAGGAAGCCAGAGCTGGCGCAGACGGGATCGACGGAACGACTGGGTATGGGTAAAGCAACGCCCGGGGAGGTGTTATGGCACGCTGAATGGGCGTGTCCCGTGGCAACTGCAATGACTATTCACAATCAAACTCCTAAACGAAGATGGAGCTTTCGTTGAGTACTGGTTAGCCCTGGCGCTCACCACAATACCTGAAAACTCGGGTAACTTGGATCTCGTCTCGACATTTGTACAAGTGAGAAAAGCACCGGCAGCCGTTGCTTTGCAAGTGATCAGCGTGGGAAATATTGTCGGCTGCGCACACGTCATTCCAGGGATAGCTACTAGTAGTAGGACAGGAGACGGACGGAATGAACGATGGATTGTCAATAGCCACATAGATCTGGCGACTTGGAATGATGTGTATGATTGGTAAACAGAGAATTGCATTGCGCGCAGGAAGAAGGAACGCGACAAAGAGATTTTCGCAGCATCACCCATCGCCGTGCAATCCCGTACAATTAGTAAAGAGAGAATGGCATTTTGCGCGCTGGTAGAAGGAACCCGAGGAGAGATTGTCGCAGCGTCAGCCATCGCATTGCTATCCCGATGCAAGCGCGTACCCAACCAATCCATTCCGACATATGGTCACAGTTGGCCACAACGCCTGAGTGATTGTTTAAAATAGGAGACGGACAGAACAGGAAGAAATGGTGAAATATTGATCAGCGGGCGATATGGAACGCGACGTGTTGAATTGACGCCGGGCGCGGAGTAATCTGCCACATGGGTGTCTCTTATGGCTCTGACGGAGCGCGTCCACTCTGACGGAGCCATTCCGCCCGGACGGAGATATTTTTTTCTGATATTCCCACTCCCCAAAAGCCTGATCATCTGGGATGCTAGCCATGAGCTTTTGGACGCCATCCCCGTTGTTGAAGCTTGGGAAACGCAGAGCGGTGTTTTCTTCCTTCAGCACGTTGTCATAGTACGTCTTGATACCCTTCTTCTTGATCCCACACTGGATATATTTGTACTCTTCACCCGTTGCAAACAGGTAGTAGGGATTGTGCTGTAGGTTCGTCTCAAGGCACCCCTGAGCGTCGCGTTCCCATGGCTCAGCAATGTAATCACTCAGCGGAGTGCCGGCGCCGGGGAATGTTTCAGTCCGCAGCAGAGGAGCTGGCAGTGGTTTAGACTCCGAGTCTGCGATATTTTCAACATGTTCAAGGTGGGGAAATGCATCCAAGTCTTCAACTGAATCATTGTTAGCGTTAAATTCACGACGCTGAGCTGGTTCAACGCATCGGGGCAACCTGCAAATGACCAGATTCTTCTGGCGTGCAACTTGAATGTCTCCAGGATGGTGTAATTTGATATGTTTAAGTTGCCATCTGTCTGAGGTGAACTTCTTTCGGCATGAACATTCGGGGCAACGGAAAGGGGTCTTCTCTGTCATTGTCAACGACACGTGAGGAGTGGAGTATTCAGTGTAGACTGGGACGAAAGTTGGTGTTGGGCCTGAGCAGCCTGGTGTGTAAGCTCATGATACTTTCAGCTAACTTGGGAGATGTATTGAGCCTCAACACCATCACACGGAGGTTCCTTACACGCCAGGAGTTGCAAAAACGCTGCATGTGCAATGTCCCATAATACTATGAATAAAATAAACCCTGAGCGATCCAAAAACCTGGCGACGCGTGTAATAATCAATACCTGAGATATATCCATTAGAACAAAGGAATCAAACAAGACAAGAACCTGACCCTAACCCGAACGCAACAACCATCGCCTCCTCAGCAATGCTAGGACTGGTTCACTCCTAGTCTACAGAGCCATCCGGGCGCGCATCAGGGAGTGGGACATCTGGGAGAGGGACGTCGGAGAGAGGGACTTTGGGGAGACTGTCGCCACCTGCTGATTCGCCGAGCAGCTGGTGATCTACATCCACATCCGAGGTGTTTCCGGCTGCCTCAGCTTGTCGCAGACTTGGCACCGCCGGTCGAGGTGTTTGCGGCGTCACAAGCCCCAAATCCTCCATCCCACTGAGAGGATGAGTCTCCAGCGTTCTTGATCGTGGGCGAGGCCCTGGGGTTAGTGGCCGTAGGGCAGGCGCCGGAAGTGCTGGCTGTGGGGTATGCTCACGCATCTCCTGGCCTTGCTCAGGTAGCACGATTGGCTGATCGTCTACCATGGTATCTACATCGTCAGCCGATGTATTGACCATCTCTCCCTGGCCAATCGTCCGAGGTTCTTTGCCATCATCCTCTTCCTTATCCTCCTCCTCATCCTTATCCTCCTCCTCATCCTTATCCTCCTCCTCATCCTTATCCTCCTCCTCATCCTTATCCTCCTCCTCATCCTTATCGTCCTCCTCATCCTTATCCTCCTCCTCATCCTTATCCTCCTCCTCATCCTTATCCTCCTCCTCATCCTTATCCTCCTCCTCATCCTTATCCTCCTCCTCATCCTCATCCACCACCTCCTCCTCCTTCTCATCTTACTCCTCTTCATCTTCCTCCTCTTCATCGTCACCATCCCTTTCCATATCTTCATCACCATCTAAATCACCGCCGTCGGGTGCGTCCACATCATTCTCCATGCGCATATCCACATCAGGATCAAGGTCTCAGTCATATTCGCAGTCCGACTCGGTAGAGTCGGTACCATCATCAGAGAGGATTCACACGGCGGGCAATGCTTCCGGCTCTACATATACCCGCTCTGGTTAGCCCTCTGTGTCCGAGTCTGCCTCATACATTTCCTTCTGCAACTGCAAAGTAACGGCACGAGAGATATCATCCCCCCCTGGGGTTAGTTCAACAATACCTTTCCCTTTACCGTTTCCCTTCCCCTTCCCCTTCTCTTTCCCCTTCCCGTCCCTTTTTCCCTTCTCTTTCCAGATCCCATTCTCACCGCCCTGCGTGTCCTCCTCACCCTCGCCATTGTCATTGTCATTCCCATCGCCAGGACGGCTCCTTCCACCGCTCGGCGCTCCGGGATCCGCCCAGTTCTCATCATCATCATCCTCATCGAATATCTCTTCCGAATTCAGTGGTCTAACGGCCAGGAAGTCACCTGGCTTGTACTGCCGGCAGCTTGGTGGCTCAACCTTTGCCCTGAGATCATCACTACCATACCAACAGAAACGCTCACTGGTGCGTTTAACCTTTCCTGAGCTGGTTGTCTGCGGATTGGAGCGATGGACTTGATCCCTGAAGGCACAGGGGTTGTCCCACCTCCAATTGTTCATGTGATCGCATGTTTTGTCAAACATTTGCCCCGTATATGAGCGGAAGGCTGCCCCCCACTCCCGAAAAGGTGAACTCCTGCTCCTGCGGTGTGGCCACATCAGCTGGAATTGTGAAAAGTGGCGGGTCGTGACTGGATCAAGAAAGATTATATCATGACAGAGGTCCCAGGCCCTCTCATCCTTGACGCCGCAAACATTGAATATCCGTATGAGTCCACGGATGTGTTCTGAGATGAATCCCTTTATACGGTCCCTAACCAACGACAGGCATTGATTTATAACCGATGTCGGCATTTTTGCCCTTGCAGTTGCCTTCCCCTTTCCTTTGTGGCTGCCCTTTGGTGCCATCGCTGCGAGTTGAAAATGAATCTACATCCGAGGCATTAACATTATGATACAGTTGAATGTAGCGGAAGGAAGCCCAGAGTGAACATACAAAGATGTGTGGGTTATAGGGTGTGTTGTGGAACGAGAGGCGTTGTTTTGTGCGAGTCACGTGATGTAGAGAAATTTCAGGATGCTGGGGGTGTGTTTAATTGGTGGCGGTGTGTTTAATACGGGAGGAAAAGAGAATGGAGGTGTAGGTGGGAAGAAGGGATATATATACTGGAGTTCCTGCGATTTGGTTCATATCCTGCGTTTTGTTGGTTAATGAACACAAAACGGCCCAGCCTTCATCTTGCACAACCACCACGCACCACATGAATGAGGAGCCTCGAGACGAGATTCAGTACAAGCGGTGAGGACAGTTTGCAATGCTGGGGGTTGCTTTGGCAACACATACCAGTTATACCGCTCAGACCTCGTGCATCTCGGAGCAAACTGAGTAGTTCTCAAGTTCTCCCAACTATGCAACCATCGAACCCGGCTACCAACGCCTAGCAGTGGACAAAGCACACGCAACTGATGTCATCGGATAGAGAATACGTCATTGTTCGCATTGCAATACTTTTAGCTCTGCCAAAGGAAGATTTCCACCGGGAAGCTGAAGATATACACATTCGATGGTTCGAGGTATTGTGCCAAGAATGAGTGCAATATGATGATAATCGCGCCAAGAAGGCACAAACACCCTCCAAGTGGTGCAAATAGACCTTCAGACGTTGCTGTAACAGTGGATATCAATGCTGAGTTTAATCTGAGTTTAATCGCAGTGTAATCTGATGGCAGTTGACCCCAGAATGGAATGCTTTTGAAGAAATCTCTTCCCCAAGTTTTGTCAGGGTTTAGAGTCTTGCACGGTCTACACTTCCCCTCTCTTTTTTGTCGAATCCCTCTATGGTCTCTCAAATAGGAGTCTACCTTGCCTGCCGTTGCATATGCATGCAGAGGAAATGATTACTACCTTCTTAACGTCGAACATCTATATCGGACTATGCCTTCCAAAAGCACTCACCGTGACACGACTCTGGTCGTACGGAATGTTCGAAGTCTTGCTAATCGTCGGAATCAACAAAAGCGTGGGCCTTCGGGGAATTCTCAACTTCCGCCTGCTATGAGACGCATTTCCGTACCGGCTGGCGAGAGGGATTCCTCTCAAGGAGGGAGTTCCGTACCCTCTACAATTCATGGTCAGAACTCCACCTCCTGATCTTGGCTGAACAATTCTCGCGTTGCAGATATCACTCAACATGTGACTTCCACCCTGTCCGCTACACTGTGACAGTTAATACATACTCCAACTGCCACACCGGGTACAAGCAGTCGCAGCACACCAACATCAGGCGGAACCTTACAGACGGACTCAACGCATTGCGTCATATCCAGCCCCGCCTCCGGCATTGCTAGCACTCCCACTCCTCCCAGCGGTCTCGAAAACCTGCCTACCCCCATCCCTAATCCAGAAGCCTGCGCGATCATTACAAATCCCCTGCAAACGTGAGCTACTGAAAAGAATCACAGACAGAGGAAGTGGCAATTGCAACTGCAGGCGGTGTCTACACCTCGATCAATGGTCTCTGGCAGTTGCAGCATCCATCGATTGGGTTACTCAAACATGGCGCGTCATGTATTTGCAACGGGCAGACTCCTGGAGATCTACATGTGGAACAGACAGCCGTTAATGAGTGCAAGCGACTTGGAGATGGTAAGTTATGCAACGCGACGCGTTGCAAAAGCATTAGCTGAAGCCCCGCACTGGCTGATAACAGAGACGTACTGGAACACCGCTATGCAGCAAAACAAATTTTGGTCCGTAGCATTCGAGGCACGCACAAATGAGATCTTGAATGAGGTATGCTGTATCAACGGCCCACATTCAATATTACACGCTCATACTGGTACCAGGTTCATGCACAAGTCGACATGGTTAAATCCCATTTCATTCAATCGGCAATGACAACATTGCAGAGCTTTATGATCTCCACTGCTTTGAATCAGACGCAGAGCATTTGGAATTCATTGATTCCCTTCTGGCAGACAATAAGTATCTTTTTCCGGTAGCAGAGAATGTGGAAGGTGGTGTACACGGTCCAAATCCAACGCAGAGAGAGTCCAAAGCTGATAACTAATGGCTAGCATCCACTTTACTTCCTGGTGGAAGCAATCCAACGGTTTATCTACATCAAATTTTATCATTGGGCAAATAACCGCAGTAAGTATGCTGATGGATTTTATAATTCCATGCTTGATGGCAAGGATGGTCATATACCCTTGCCACTGATCATGTTCACATGCACCGCGTAGTGCCATGCGCTCCTGGAGTGGCAGAAGAACAAAGGTGGTTATCCGAAAGCTTCCAAGTCAAAGCTGAAAGCGGACAGACCTGATCGCCCAAACTACTTCAACTACAAGAATGACGATGGTAAGGTCGCATCCTGCTGCGCTGTAATGCGTCGCAAGTTTTTAGCCTTGCCTGGCGTTGCAGACACGTATATGTTCTTGATGAATACCTGGAACACACTACCAGAGAGCTACCAACAGAGGGTGTATAAAAACACTCTTGCTACAGTCAGACGTCAGATCCAACAGGCGGAGAACCCAACGCTTGCCGTGGTGATCAGCGTGGAAGGAGCGCGTGTTGACAATGCTATTCTGCTCGACTATTTGACCTCCGAAGTGGCGCTTGAGGAACCTGAGATCGGAAGCACCGACCCAAACATCCCGATACTAGACAACAATTGCACGGATCACGAACTGCATTTCAGGATGCCAGGGGACACCGGGGATTACGAAGATGGAGGTGACGAAAGCAACGAGCGTGATGTCATCCCCACCGCCAGCCAGCGACGACGGCCCACGACTGACCTCGAGAGGTTTGACCTGCAAACCAGTGATGGCGATGGGTATGAGGGCGACGATGGCGATGATGCCGATGCGGATGAGGAGGAAGAAGCATCGCTAGCCGATGATGAATCAACGCAGAATGTGGAGGACTGTGGGCATAGTACTAGAGAGTGTGAAGCTTGGACAGTATATTTCAGACCAGTAAAATATGATAATGGCGAAGCAAATGCAATGGCAAGCGATGTATCCGAAGCGAAGACTGTATTGTAATAAGTGACACCATCTCCAAACTAAACATATAGTGGGAGAGTGCGGCATCCGATATATAGCAATAAGCGGAGAGGTAAAATTCGGCACTCGGCAGGAGAAAGGCAGAAACATCGCCAGGCGTTGTGTAAACTGCTTCAGCATAACTGCAGCCCCTGCAAAGAGTGGAACACACGTGTTGTTCTGATGATGCGTATACGTCACCACAAAGTAAAGGAGGTAGGTATGCAATGCGACCCGTCGCCTGGGTGACGTGTAGCATGTCATTCTCCGTCAGAGGGTATGAGGTACCCTCAGAGCCTTCAGAGCCGTCTGGACCACCTGGGTGTTTCAGACAGAAACTGGGGTTGTTGCTGATGAATTCCCATTGCAGCAACTTCTAGCCATTGTTCCTGTCTTAACAGCGTTCTTTCTCCTGCAGCTGTTGTACCCCCTTCTCTAGAGGTGAACGCCGGGCACCTTGATAATGCATCTGCTTTGCCTTTGAAATTTCCTTTCCCATAAAAGAGGTCCAAATTAAAGGATTCCAATGCCTCAGCCCATCTTGCCTGTCGACAATTAAGTGTTACTACAGTTTGGAAAGATGTGAGGTTTTGATGATTGGAGTAAATAATCGTGTTGTGACGAGCTTCTTGTAAAAAATGTCTCCATTTCTTATGCACATGTACAATTGCTAACATTTCTTTCTCAAATACGTTGTAATTTGATTTGGCTGCTGAGAGTTTTCTTGTGACAAAGCTGATAGGCCATACCTTATTGACCTCAAACTGCTGGGATAACACTCCGGCAATTTCAAGATCAGATTCATCTGTCTCTAACAGTGCAGGTCAATCAGAATCGTAATGCCGTAATATTGGCGTTTTTCCTGAAGTGAACAATATAGGAATTTTTAGAAATGCTGTCTCTTGAGCTTCGCCCAAATGGAAGAGTTTTTTATATTCCCTTAACGGGTCTGAAATTGGAGATATTATTGCCGAAAAGCCAGGTACCAATCTTCTGTAAAAATTCCAAACTCCTAACAGTTGCTGAACCGCTTTCTGAGATGTTGGTCTTGGCCAATCGACGATAGCCCTTGCCTTATCAGGATCCATTCTGAGTTCTTCCCCACTGACCATAAATCCTAAACATGGTACTTCTGTTGCATCAAAAATGCATTTATCGATTTCAACACACATATTTTTGTCCATGAACAGGTGAAAGACCTTTGATACCTGTTGGTGATGCTTTTGGAGAGATCCCTTCATGGCTATTAATGTATCGTCGATGTATACGACCACTACCATTCCTTCATCCTTATCTAGTTCTTCTTTTGAGTGTAAAAACAACTCCAGTCCTAAAAGTGGTCTTAATATCCCGTTCATTTCTTGTTGAAATGTCGCAGGTGCATTTGTCAATCCAAATGGCATTGCCATATATTCTTAAAGTCCGAATTTCGACCTAAAAGCCATAAATTTTTCATGACCAAGTGCCATTCTCATCAAATAAAAACCAACTCTCTTATCAATTTTAGTAATGTTCGTTGCCTTACTAATTCGATTTGACAATTCTTCCATTGGTGGTAAAGGTGTCGTATCCTTCTTCGTATGGTCATTATGCTGTCTGTAATCCACACAAACTCTGAAACCTTTCCCATTTGGTTTTGGCACGAACAATATCAGGCTTCCAACAGAACTGCTGGATGGTCTAATTTGCCTTCTTTAATCATCCTTTCGAGGGATTGAACAAGGATTTTTTCTTCTTCCTGTGATAATTAATATATAGGGCCCATTCAAAGGTCTTCCTCAGAACCCTTGAGTGCAATCCTATAATCACATCCTCCATTATGTGGTAATGTCTCTGCGAGTTCTGGATCAAATAATATCATAAACATATAATATTGCGCAGGTCACTTCGCGAGTACCGATGGATCATTAAGTACTAATGATCCTATGTGTATAGCATCAGGTTTTAATGCTACTTGTTTGTCATATGTTATCGAATATTCAGGATGAATCTTGCATTGTCGGTAACATTTTTGCCCACAATGTGGAAAATGTAAATGACTAGTTGTAACTCCTCGAGCTGCATGCTTTTCAAGATACCAAGTGGGTATTAAAGCATCATAGTCCTGTGATGTTTTCATAACCTCGAAAGCATGATCCTTCTCATCAGAAAACCTATGATTTCCAAAGGACACTCCGAGAGGGATGGTAAATGTTAGGGGTTCTCCCTTCATAGAGGTATTGGTACTAGTCTACTTCGAGATCTACATAATGGGATTATAATACTGTATAGTAAACAACACCGATCACACAATGTGGTAGTCAACTGCCATACGTATGATCCTCAGTGGGTGATTACATGCCTCGTGTCAATGTGATAGCAAGTCTCATTGCTAGCGGATTCATTGAAAGTTCACACACTACGGTAGAACTGATTTGATGATGCCATAACCTTGGCCGGTCGATAAACCTTCAGGGTTTATAGAGATGCCAGTTAATTCTTACCACACTCACTAAACTATGCTCAGTGGGACTGGACACGTCGATTGCAGGAGTGCGACTGACATGCCAGGCAGACAATGGCCAGTATGCAACTATGTGGGATCTCAAGCCTATCCCTTGTGGAGTGGAACAACTTGGGCACTCTCCGGTCAAAGAGAATGGTGTTGGCCAAAGCACGGGGTCTCTGAGTAATTAATGACGTTGGGCAAAGTCATTAAGACAGGATAAGCCTCCGACTCCCTGGCTGGGAACAATCGAGTATAGTTAATTACTATCTGGCCATAATACTGGTGTAATACGTCTTGATTAAATGTCGACGGAGCAGTGGTGGGTTGCCACATAGGTCTCTGAAGCCGATAAGCCAAATAGCCTGTATGGTGAAGGTTGTGTCATAATTCATTAAGCAATCTGTTTAAATCCCTCCAAATAACCACGTCAGGTGACAGAGAGGTTTTGACTATCCGAAACACATGAGTTGCAAGATATCAAAGTTGAAGTTACTGTTTGATTTAATCATATTGTGGATGATGGCCCATGTGGGGAGCGTAATGCTTCAAAACCAATCATGCAATTACACAATAACCTTTGGAAAGCGTGGTCCTCTGTCTCAGAGCCTGGCTCGTATTCAAAGAGTACTCTAAGATATGACAGATGAGATGATAGTTAAGGTTCGGACATAAACTTCGGTAGTCCAAGAAAGACTATAAAAGAACAGCAAAGCTCCGGCATGGGAAGGGTAGCCTCACAAGCACGAACGATACCTACCTGCAAAGACGAAGCTGAAATATTATTGTTGTTTTCAGTTGCTATTATTATTATTATCATTATCAAGTATATTAGTATTATCTATTAGAATTGTATGCGGTTCCCCTGCCCTATGGTTGAACACAAGTTCGATAATGAGTACAATGTCGTACTGTTTGCTTTATCTTCATTACTGGATCAGTTTGAAGAAGAGGATCGATTATTTCCAGCACAGTGTATTTGGTGGCTGGCAAGTATAAACCAGTTTACGGAGATAGTACTTTTCTATCAACTTCATAAAGTGTTTCCTTCAGAATTCATTAAGAATTGCATGGTTACACCTTCACCGCAGAGACCTTCTACTGCAGCATTAGTTTCTGAATCCAACATTCCTGAATTAGATCTTAGCATAGATTCCGATACTTTAATACATCCATCTAGGAAGAAGTTATCCAATAGGTATCGAATCGATAAATGATCAAACTTAAGCACTACCCAATCCAGACAAGTGTTTAAACTCCCAAAGCTTAAGCAGAAGGATCTTAAGAAACGATATCCAGGATTCAATAATAAGCAACTTGTGGAATTTAGAAAATCCTTGCAGAGAGACGGCTTGATACGTTAAGCCATACGGAATTGGAGTGTAGGTTTAGTACCTATATTAGAGTCCGGAATAGATGTGGACTATTGAGGGAGATTACACTTAGACCTAATATTGCAGATAGTATCTTGTTAGCGGTTCTCCTTTAGCAGCGGTAATGATACAGGAATGGATTGCAGCAGATACTTATCACGGAGTTACTCTAGGTCTAGTCACGTGACATGTCAAAACACCTATCTGCGTAGCATCATCATGTTAGTCAGTGAAGCGGTCCTTTGCGGGATTACACTTCAGCCACATGTCAATCAATTAGCTGTCGGGCACGCCCGCACTAGCAGATTCAATTATGATGACGCAATTATGTCACTATAACTGGGAAGTGAAAAATCTTCAGCAGTGCGCTTAATTATTGACCACACCTACTATATCGTATCTAGCAGGACTTCACACAGTAAAGTTGTGGTTACGCAGAACTACATGTGCAGTAGATGTTACGCTATTGCAAGTACGAGGGATCTGCAAGCTCACACGCTAAGCAGTCAGAACAACTTGCAGCACTCCCCGGTCTACGGAAGGTTGAGACCTAAGCATGTGGTATCTGAGGGATTATTGACATTGGCTGAAAATAAGAGGCCAGAAGCAACCCTGCTCATTGATTTGAGTTAGTATGCATTGCAACGTCCTATACGTGTCATAAACTACGTTGGCAGAGCATTGGTTGGTCACCGACTAAATCTCTGAAGCAATGCCAAATAGCCAAATTAAATGGTGAGTCAATTAATAGTGAAGAGCTATTAATATATATTGCAATAAGCACTGATAAGACTATTAGTTGTCAGATGTTCCAACTACTGAACGAATGGGATGCAAGATGTCATGGTGAAGTTATGAGTTGGCATAATTAGCGTGTTTGATATCATGTTATGGGGATGGCCCATAGTGGGGGTGTAATGCCTTGAAACCACTAATGCATGAACACAATAACCTAAAGGGAATTCGTGGCACTATCAATGAGTCACTTAAAATGATCTCAGCGATAAGCTCTCAAGCAAACTATGTGTCATGGCGGAAATCCAAAGGCAAGCTTGACCTGAGGATCCGACTATATAAGAACTTACATTGTCCCCGACAATGAAAGGAACCAAGCTCTAGCAGCCAACAAACACGAACGATACCTACCTGCGAAAGACGAAGCTGAAATATTATCAAGTTTCTAGTTCTTATCTTGTTATTATTATTACCAAGTATATTAGTATCATCAATTAGGATTGTGGGCGGTTTTCCCACCCCATGCATGAGCATAAATTCGATAACCAGTACAAGGTGATAATATTTGCCTTATCTAATATACTCGATCAGCTTGAAAGGAAAGATCAGATATTTGCCGCACAGTGTGACTGGTGGTTGGCAAGTATAATTCAGTATACAGAGATACTACTCTTTTATCGACAATTTAACATATTCCCATTATATTGGGTTACAAACTGCATTGTAACTCCATTACCTGGAGTCAATACGGAGGAGTATTCAGAGCAAGATATACCTGAGCTAGGGTTAGCAGAGGAAATTATTGAAGAATGGGAAAGACCAAGTTTACGAAACAATTTGGCTACAATCTGAACAGTGATAGGATTAACTCCAAGTGGAAGAGTGGTTAAACCACAGAAGATTAATCAAAAAGAGTTAGCGATACCATATCCAGGAAAAACGAATAACCAGTTGCAAGTTATCTGGAATTTGCTACGGAAGGACGGTATAGTATTATAAGCTAGAAATAAAGGTGGAGTAGAATTGACATCTACTATTGAGTCTGTGAAAGACGATGAATTGAGGGAGATTACGCTTAGGACGTGATATGGCCGATAGTATCTGAACGCCAGATTTATCCAGGAAATAGAAGAGGCAATTTACAAAAGATACATATCAATATTGATTGTGCTATCAACAAGCAATATATTATTGCCACAATATTAATCAACCATTGAGATCGATTATATGAATATACTTCACGACTATAATTAATCTCAGAGAGTAATCAGTCAATATATTTTACGATATTAATTAATCAAAGAGATTAATTATACCAGTTATATGTATTGTCAATATTGTATTACACCACGATACGATCTAGTTGCTATTCACTTAATAGCATCTGAAATAACTATCCATATTTGTCCCCTTTGCGTATACGATCAATTCAGACTCCCTACTCACTTTGTCTGGGAATACGCATAAGACGGTTTAAAAAAAGAGCTATGGCAGAGTGTGATCAAGTACATACTTGAGTATCGAAGTATACTTAGAAGTATAGTTACTTAAACCTTACCGACCACATAACAGTGGAGATAGTTCAGGATGCTGGCGGTGTCTTTAATACGAGAGGAATGGAGAATGGAGGTGTAGGCGGGAAGTGTTAGGGGTCCTCCCTTAACAGTAATAATGGCACTTGTAAGGGGGCGTGTACAAACACATACCATGTTCAGCCCTACAAGTCAGGCCAGGGTTATGCACTTTAGCGGGTGTATAATC
>Ga0307515_10014449_pt1 | contig 14633 bp, 11 predicted proteins | sample 17_EM_MG_FD_194513 | JGI IMG/M metagenome (GOLD analysis project Ga0307515, IMG submission 194513) | Populus trichocarpa ectomycorrhiza microbial communities from riparian zone in the Pacific Northwest, United States - 17_EM | ecosystem: Host-associated > Plants > Roots > Unclassified | place... | reverse complement strand
GAGGTCCCTTCTCCATCATTTATGACCAGCACATTACGTAGTGGACCAGAGAAAGAAATCGCAACATTATTTTATATAATCTGTTTATCTCTCATATTTCAATGGATCTTGAGTAGATTACCATGTCTAAACAGGAAAAATAAAAAAAAAAATTACCGTAGCACTTCCTGGAAAAAATTAACTATGGTGGAAAATTTTATGGTGTTAGAGCTATAGCTAGCATCTTATTAGTTATTTTATAAAACTTTCTTTGAAGAGAAAGATCAATATAAAAATAAGAGGGACACTAAAATTTAAAAGTGATAAGAATATTTTTACCTATATATCACTGGTTATAGCTCGAGCATCATAAAATTTCTCGTAACCAATTGACAATTGAAAATAAATTGATAGAATAATTAAAAATTATTAGTCACGTACAGAGCCCGCTTAAGTTTTACATATCATTTTATACGAGTATTAACAAAACATCACTACATAGCAAAGTTATTTAACTTGACTTACCTATGATTCAATCTAAAACTCAAATAATGGATTAGGTGGATTAACCCATAACAATCTAAAATAACATCATTTTAATATTTAAAAATATAATATAATAAAATTAATTAAAAAAATAGTTGAATATAGTTTTGACAATATAAGAAGTGAATCTACCAACTCAATTGAGTTTGATAAAATGAATTTTCACTGTTTAATTTAAAATTTGACCTGATCAAATGACAGACTACCGAATTGACTAGCCAGGTCAAATTAAATTTAACAACATTGCTAAATAGGATTCTTTTCTGTACAATTCAAATTTGAACCAACCGAAGATTTTTTGGTAACATTAGAAGCAGCCGGAGTTAGAAATTCCCGTTTCGTTGTCGTTTTTGTTGTTGGGATGATGCATTGTTTGAGCCAATCCACACAGTGCTTCAATCATACTAAAAGCCAATTTGGATTTATTCAGCAGCTAGCGGTGTTTCTAGAGAAATCAATGCATGCAGATGGATGTAAGTTATGGCAGCCGGTCCATCGTGGGTCCAGATGTGCTTGGCCATGAAAGCATAGTATGGTCTCCTTTGGTACAAATGGAGGAGGTTATTGATATTCAAAACCAGATTTAACAATATTATCTGATCCAATTGCAAAATCCATGTTGTGCTTATGAGAGAGAGAGTTTACTGCATCCTCGGAGAGGTACGACTCTCGGACGCTTAATCTAATTGGTATATGAGTTTACTTTTATACTGCCATTCAAGGTTGGTGTTTTTGAAGATATTATAAAAAATTAATTCATTTACGATGTATTGGTTTAAATATAAACAACCTGTTTAAAACTTGATGATAAAAAAAATTAATTTAGATGCGGTTAGTTTCAATGTCCAAGTCATGCCGTGGGGATAAAAAAATTAAACATTAAAAAATATACAGAATTCACATATTTCTTGGCATAATTATTAAATCCAAAAATATTTTTGGTTCAATTTTTTCTAAGAAATTAAAACAATATTATTGTGATTTTTTTAAAAAGATAATAATAAATTGATAGTCGGGCTTTGACTATATCATCGGGTCAACTAATATTTATATATATATATATATTTTCAATTTAATCTTTATGTTAACTAAGTCATGTGTTAACCAGTCTGGGTACTACGAGTTTTATAATTATAATTTAGATATTCACTAAAAATAATCTTGAATTTTGACATACAAAATCTTATGCAAAAAATTCGAACTATGACAAGAGGAGAAAGGAATAACAACATACCATAAAAAGGCTAAAGTGGCTCGTCCTATTCGTGGCTACTTCATCTTAGAATCTTCAACTCAATACAATGTGCTGTTAAAAAAACAAAGAAATCCATCTAAATCCTTGCCCCCTTCACACATAGTTGGTTTGTCACACTAATAAAGTTGAGATCCCTCAAGTTCATGCTTGACACATCTGTTAATCATGGTCCTAACACCCTCTTAACCACACAAAACATGTCTTGGTTAACCGGACCACATGACCCATCCAAAACGCAGATGTGCCCGAAAGGGTTCCATACGTGTCAGTCATACTTGACCGAGCCAAGTCAGGCTCGGTTCAATCCCAATGCAAATATGGGAAGATGCTATAGAATATTCCCATTTTCTGTGAGTCTTCCCATAATGCCAACAATTACGGATAAGTCCCCACCTTGAATTTTTTACCCTATATAAACTTTCCTTGCCCTTTCTCTTTATCGCTACGCCTTCCCTCTCGAACCAAGAAAGAAACTTCCTCATGGCTTCGCCTTCAACTCTCACGCGTTCTGAGCAAGAAAATCTCCTAGAAAAACTTGGTGTTTTCAAGATTCAAGGCCGTGATAAACATGGCCGTAAGGTTCTTCTCATCATTGGCAAACTCTTCCCTGGTAAGCAGTTCTTGTTTACCTAATAAAGATGTGTTCTTTATTTTTGTTGTTTTGATTGTTCAAGACCAAGTAGCTTTTTTCTCTTGTGGTTTTAGCTCGAGCGGTGAGCAGTGAGGTGTTGAAGAAATACCTGGAGGAGAAAATATATCCAAAATTAGAAGAGAAGGCATTTTCTGTGGTGTATGTACACACAGATGTTCAAAGGAGTGAGAATTTCCCTGGGATTTCAACCCTTCGATCTATTTATGATGATATTCCAATGAACGTCAAGAGTCATCTTGAATCTGTTTACTTTTTGCATCCGGGACTCCAAGCCAGACTCTTCCTTGCCACCTTTGGTCGTTTTCTCTTCAGTGGAGGGTAAGATTCATGCCCTTTTGGGGTCCCATTCGAGCCCTCTCGACCAACCTCCACTCAGTGATTAAATCTGGGATGTAATTAATTAGTGGTTGGTAGGTGTTAATTGTTGGGTTAATTTTTGTTGTCTCAACTCTTAACAGGTTATACTCGAAGCTGAAATACGTGACGAGGATGGAGTTTTTGTGGGACCATGTGAGGAGGAATGAGATTGGGATACCGGAATTCGCTTATGATCACGACGAAGAGCTGGAGTACCGTCCGATGATGGATTATGGATTAGAGAGTGATCATCCTAGAGTCTACGGTGGGCCATCAATGGATAATAATCCACTTTCATTGTATTCAATGCGATGCATTGCGTAGTATAGGATGTGTTTGGCCTTTCTTTCTCTGTATAAAAAATAGGGGTGGAATGTCGTATTCGTTCTGGCTTTTAGGAGGTTTCTGTAGTCTGTACACTTTGTAGATAGGGTGCTGTGTTCTTGGCAAGATGAGCTAATGAAGTTGACTCTATGGAAAAGGATAAGGTGGTGAGTTAGTTTAGGCCCAGTAGATGCTTAGCCCATAGAGTGTCTTTGGCTTGAATTCAGAAAATCTATGATTAAAAAAGTAATTCTAATTCGGCTCGAGTTTGTAGTAATATTACCTCAATTTAATGATACGGTTGATACAGTCGAGAGCTGTATATTTAGTGATATGATTGATGTTGTCAAATTCGGCTGGATTAATATCATCGAGTGAAAAAAATGATATTTTAATAAAAATAACTTGGGATGACGTTATAATAAATAAATAGACTCGAAGATTTAATGATCCGATTGTTTTTTCCTCGGATGGGGTCCTTCTGTGGTCACTTCTTGGATCGATATAATGATTATAGTTTTGAAAGGGAAAGTTGAAGAAGTCCATTCTGCTTTTAACCACCGCATGACCAATCAGTGCAATACAAATTACATATATCAGTAAATTTGCCTTCTTTATTCAGTCAAATTCAACGAATATGGGCTACAAAGGGGGATTTTTTACAATAAATATTGTCACTTTACCAGTTGCTTTCAAGTCATTATAAATGTTCAATTCAAAAGGTCTCTTGTTTGAATTTTGGGACCAACATTATTGACATGTTATTAAGATTGCTTTGACAATACCTAGAAGCTGAATGGAAGATACTGGATCAGTGGTATGCGTTGTGTTGCGTATCAAAAAAAATAATCTGAACGTAAAAATCATTTCAATAAAATTTAAATCAAATAATGATTTATAAAATTAACATGTTGAATTTGTATTTAGGATCACAAGACTATGATAACCTCGTGAAAAGTAAAAAAAAAATTATAATATTTAATTCACAATCAATCAAATATTAAAATATAAAATTGAAAACAAGATTCAATAAAAAATGATAAAAAATTAACTCGAGTCAATCTAGATTATGAGACGGTAATAACCTCATTAAAAGAAAATCTAAACAAGTTACAAAGTTTAATTTTTTTGATTAACTCGGTGTTGAATGATGCAATTAAAAAAACATTAATTAAAGAAAATCTCGAGTCAATCGAACTACCCTGTGACCCAAGTCATGGGATTGTAATAACCTTGTAGAAAGTAAATCAGAAATCAAGTATGAATCATAATTCCTAATCAACCGAAAATTAAAAGATAAAATTAAAAAAAAATCATTTAAAAAAAATTTTGAATCAACTTAAGTTAAACTTTCAAACCCGTGAAACCGAGATAACTCTATAAGAAAAATGAAACATATTATAAAACTCAATTTTAATCAACCCAATATTAAATAACAAAACTAAAAAAAAATATTCAATTAAAAAATAAAAATAAAAAATTTGAGTCAACCGGATTATTTTGTAAAACTCGTGACCCTGGTTATAAGAATAAATTGACTTCATAAAAAGTAAATTAAAACAAGCTATAAAACTTAATTCATAACAAATATAATATTGAAGAATAAAATTAAAATTAAAATTAATTAAATTAATAATAATAATTGTTCCAATCAACAATGATTTGTGAAAAGGGTAAAAGTGAATTACCTTTTTTTTTTAATTTATGTTAATTTTTAAGAATCATAAAAAAAAAATTAATTTGTTTAAGTTACTTTTTTTTTTAGTATCAGATATAACGGATTTTGAGTGAAAGCAATATATATATATATATATATCAGTAGCAAATTAGGTGGAAAGCAGGCCGTTGCAAACACGAAGTCCATATACCGAAAAAGAAAGATTCAGAACCCAAAATCCCCACAAGTTGCAGAACAGGAGAAAGGAAGTCCAATACTAAAGGGCTTCCGAACTTGGGCCGAAATGCTACTGCTAGCCTGTCCAGTCTCAGAGATTAATCCGCAGGCGGAAGGGACTGGCGAAATCCGTATGAAATGGGGATACGTTGTTGTCACAGGAAATCTATAAATATAGGAACCCTGGCTGCGAGTCTTGCACAACAAATTCTGGGTGAGCGTTGTTTCAAGAATTCTCCTAGTTTTCTTTCAAGACTTCGTATTCCCGAGAAATCAGTGGCTACAATGGGGAATTTCTTAGCCTTACCACTGATCTCTGATGAATGTTTCTGCAACAAAAGTAATCTTGAACTACCTGCAGAAGACAGTGTTATGGTTAAGCTACTGCCACCCCAGAAGTTATTCAACAAGGCAAGTAATCATAAACTAACCGTAGCTCAAGTTGAAGTAGGCGATGACACTGTACTGCTACCACCCCAACCATGCAAGATGGAAGATCACTATGAATCAGTTGAACCTCGCGAATTTACTGAATCTCTACTTGAAGAAAGCGATGGCAAGGTACTGCTCCCACATCAACTGTTCGAGAAAGCAAGTAACTGTGAATCTGTTGAAGCTCACAATCACAAACAAACTGAAGCTCAAGTTGAAGAAGGCAAAGCCACAGTACCGCTCCCAACAAAACCATGCAAGTCGGGAAAAAACTGTGAATCAGTTGAAACTCACGAATTTACTAAAGCTCAACTTGAAGAATGGATTAGCACTCTACTGCTCCCACGCCAACTGTTTGAGGAAGCAAGTAACTGTGAGTCTGTTGAAGATCACAAACAAACTGAAGCTCAAGTTGAAGAACACGCGAATGCTCCATCGCTCCCACACCAGGTATTAAAGAAAGCAAATAACTGGGAATCAGTGGAAGCTCACAAACAAACCGAAAAGAAAGTTGAAGAATGCCCTCCTGCTCCACTGCTCCTGCATCAATTATTCAAGAAAGAAAATAACGTTGAACTAGTCGAAGCTCCCAAGCAAACTGAAGCTCATGCTGGAAAACGCTTTCCAGGTATACTGCTTCCCCATGAATTTTTCCAGAAATCAAATATGGTTACGGATTAGAGAGCAGTCACCCTAAAGCATGCAGCAGACCCTTGTGGACGATCCAGAGTCATTGTACTTCTTAGAGAGGAATCACTCAATGCTATTTTTGCAGTTAATCCAATTCTTTTTTTGTCGGTGTTCTATTAAAGTCAAACTTTTCCGGGTATGAATTAGGGGATGAAGACAACTATTTTGCTACCATAATTGAAACGATCTTAGTCTATCCAGAAAAATTAAATACCGACTCTGCTTTTTCTCCTTTTTCTTTGTATATCTAATTTCTACTCATCCAATTCGTTACTTTTTTTTTCCTTTTTTTTTTTATTATTAGAGGACAATCCATTAGCTTAGTTGAGATGAGAAATGCAGAATAAAAGTTATGAAACCTAAACTCTAAACCCCCACCCCACACCTCTTTCTCTTCTCCCAGCAGCCAAACAGATGGCAAGGGAGAAAGACGAGACAGAATAAGAGGTAATAGGCCTAGGTTTGGGTTAGATATTTCTATATATTACAAGGAAGCAGAAGATTTCAGGCACTCATCAGGAATAAGACTTAACTCTTCTGTACAGTAACAGAACGCAAATCAAGAAACAGCGTTTGATCCACAAAGTGACCTCCAGGCATACATGCACAAAAGCACACCTTATTCCAATGAAAAGAAACTCAGCATCTTTTCCCAAGAAAAGCTACATAGCTAAAGAAACTATACGACAATCAAGGTCTCCGCTAACATGTTGAGCAACCATTCAAGCTAAAACATATAATGGTTATAAACAACAAATCACTTGTGGGCAAGAAAAGGTATGCCACGGCCCACCTTCCCACATTCACCAGTTGCATCAAGTGAGTGAATAGATAGCTATCAATATATTTAATAAAAGATCTTATTTCTTCCCACACTTAATACCTTTAGACATTCAGACGATCGTAGAAAGCTTACTGAAAAAGAAACACAACTGTAAGAACACTTGGTAGGGGACAATGAAATCGATCCAAAACTGTGCTCACCCACAACACCAAATTAGCCAAAACTCGTCACTGTGCAAACACATATCAAGGGCAAAAACAAAAAATTAGATACATGTACCTTCTTCTGCCAAAGAACTTTGGTAGTAACAGGACCCTGATCCAATTTGCAAGAATTTTAGTTTGGCTGTTTTGCATTGTTAAGTTTGTAACTGTAAGATGTCAAACTCTCTAGCACATCCAGCTGCCAGGCACATATCATCTATCCAGCAACATACCATGATCCAAAAACTGCAGAATCGGACTGATTTCCACAAATTCTGGCACTAAATCCAGGAATCAATTGAGAAAACAAGATAATGCATATCCATCCTAGTATTTTAAGTCGACCCATTTAGCACTTAGATGCATTGTCCATTCATTGAACACCAAATGGAGATGTTTATTTTCAATCTACAATTATCACTTCTAGACACGGATGATTACTTGTCAAATTGCAATTAAAGATGTATTTCACTTGCATCTTTGCCCAAGTAGAAATGGGCTGTTAACCTAAAACATATAGTGTGTGTACCTAGAAGCCATCCATACCTAGAAAGAAAACAAGAATATTTCCAGCCATGCACATTTCCCATTTGCATCAAATACACGAATAACTGTTTTAAGGTATCTACATAAAAAAGTCCATATTTGTCACAATAATACAGTAATACCTTCTATGATCTTTGAAAACGGGTCTAGATCTGTTAAATACAGAACATGGCAGAACACTAATAGAAAGAATAGCAACATACCAATGCAAGGTAAGATCATTAATTAAGCTTCATAGAAGCCTGGAATTAACAAGCCAAGAGATGAAATCACACACTGTTACAAATAAGGTCATGAGCATATGGAGTCATAATTTACAGCGAAAAACACCCTTCTTCTGCAAGGAACTATTCGAGCAGAGGAACTAATTACACATTTTACATTGACACAATCAAGACAAACACTTGTACTTACATCATGCATCCAGAATTAGCATGGATTGGGCGAAATCCAAAGTGGTGGAGGCCATTGCAACCGCGAATAAGAATTCCGCGGATAACAAGGCAATGGTTCAATGCTTCCATCCGATAATTTGAAAATGCCCAAATCATGTTCTCCAATATGACCATCATAATTATTTGCAGAGTAATCATCAGTGTAATATATACAGTCCCCCATACATCCTGACAAACCCGAAGCAGATAACGCCAGCGAAGAATTCTCTCCAATGAACAACATCATATCACCCAAACTTGTCACCCTCTCCCACCTTGGTCCATTCAAGTCTAGCTTAAAAACTTCAAACCTCGCTGTTTTATAGATAAAAATATCAAACTCAACATCAAGATCCAAATACCTTGTAACTAATAACAACCCATCTCCCGAACTAACCAAATACTGCATATCACCACCAATTTGCCGTGGGGTTTCGATAAACGAAACCTTAGGTGAATTGCCATTAACATCACATACAACAATTTGGCCAGCCTTATTGACAGCATAAAATAATCCATTAAAATAAATAACATCTTCACTAAAAGAACGCGAATTCTCTACTATATTCCAACATTCATCTCCATTTTTACAGTAAGCCAAATCACCTGTTGAACAAAGAATTGCCATCGCCACGAAGAAATCTCCCTTCTTTTCCAAAGGGCTTGAAGACATAACAACTTTCTTTATAAACCCATCTCTCATTTGCCTCAAGCTAGCTGTATTACGCTCTCCCTGCGGATTAACAAGCAAATACTCTCGCCCCACATTGGCGTAATCGAAGCTAACAACATTAGGAAAACTAGATATCGCAGGCAAATGAATTTTTCTTCGTGTTAAGGGATTTATGACAAGAATTGAAGGAGAATCGTCTAGGATTATGAGCCAGCCATGAGAAGAACCACAGTGTTTTTTACGATGAGAGGCTTCTGGGAGGTTAAGGGAGTGGAATTTGTAGGTGGAGAGATTGAAGAAAGCACGGTAGGAAGATTGGTTTGATTGGGATTGAGGAAGCAGGAGCCATGGGAGTTGTGGAGGGAGGTGGTTGGGTGTCTTGGGGATCGAAGATTTCCATGCGTGGCAGACTGCTTGGAAATGGAGATAATCGGAGTAGATTGTGATTTTTTTCGAGATTATTTCGATTAATTCAGGTGGGAGTTGAGTCCAGTCTACGGCCATTTTACAAGGGAGAAGCTAAATGGTTCCCGGGGACGGGGAGAAAGAGGTCAGCGAACTTATAATGGTGGGGTGGGTTTCTTCTTTGGTAAATTTGGAATATTGCAATTTGGTATTGATAATTTAAAGTCTTTCAATATAATCCACATGTTTATTAATCCTAACCGAGTCAAACTAATAGAAAGTTGATCTAGTTCATTAATATTTTTTAAAAAAATTATAATAATTTTATTTTCAAAATAAAATTAATAAATTTTAACTAGATTGAAAATTAACTTGTGTTAATCAAGTGAATTAACTTTAAATTGACATAATTTTTATTTTTTAAATTAATTTTCACTTGAAAATATATTTATTTTTCAAATTATTTTTTTTAAATGTATTAAATTAATATTTTTAGAATTTAAAGAACTACCGGGTTAATCAGGCAAAACATGGTGTAAGTTTCTTATTTTATGATGTGAACTCGAATCTTACAAAAATCCCCCGCAAACTCAACGAGTGCCAAAAATATCCCGACCAAATATATATTGCTTGAACTACTGCTGTTTAGAACCAGCAAAACTCCAGAGAAAATGGAAACCTAAAACAGCAGACCGAGTTTTTAAGCACCCTTGGTCCCTTACCATACACAATTGCTGAACAGCTAAACCCAGGAGATTATATTTTAATTGACCTCTAAGTTGCTTCAGAAAGCAAACGCCAAGAATTAATCAGCAAAATTTAAATAGAATAACTTGCAAGGGAAAAAAGGATAACCTAAACCCAGCTGCAATAATTCCGAAACAAGCAAACAGTTTCTGAGTAATCAGTTTTCACAGAGATGTACACGGAGCCGTGTTTTCAAATCCAGTGCTTTCCTTGCCATTGTTATTATCTTCACTGTTGTTGTTATCTACAGTGTTGCTAACACGAAGATCAGGATAGTTTCGGTGGTTGAGAGAATGTAACCACAGAGCCACTGATCCTTCCTTGTGTTCTGTCGTTGCAATGTGTGAGTATATGTGCTTCATCTTGAAGTCCTCTGCCTCTTCTTCATAATCTTTCATAGAAATTTCTTCGTGGCTGTCTTTCCATTTCTGGTTATAGGATGTGAAAAAGCACTCATCCAAGTATAACCCAACTTCAGGAGCTGTAGGCACATTGATGTTAACATCCCTGTAAATTTTGGTAAAACATGGATTAGAGAAAAACACGATTGACATTGGAATGCAACCCATTACAGGAGGAAGGGAAAAAAAAACAGTAGATATTGGTCCTCACTTTTGTAGAGCAGTTTGTATCAACGACTCAGGTGCACAGTTCCTCATAATTGCCACAGCAACCCCTATCATCTTCCGTATCTGATGAAGCATGAAACTCTGACCTACAACCTCACACTTCACAAACTCAATGCCTTCAACATTAACTGTGGTCTTAGCTTCAAACGAAACAATATAGCGTCGAGCAGAGGGGTCTTCAGCCTTAGTTCTGGTTGTAAAATTATGAAAGTTATGACTCCCCACGTAATAACCCAGTATTCGATTGAACCTCTCCTTCTCCTTCTCTCCGTAACAAAAACTACTTCCCTTCACCATTTCCTCTTTGGATTTTGTCTTCTCATCATCACCATTCTCCACGGAAACTATTATTTCGTCTTTGCTTTCAGGATTGACATTAGCATCTTCACTGTTTGATGAAATGACTGATTCAGGCATTACAGATTTTGATCCGCTACCGTCATTTTGAAAGATCTTAGTTTCATTTACAGTTTCAGAATTCCTAATATCCTCAAGCCCATTATCCAAAAGCACACCAACCTCCTCTTTAATTTCAGATTTAACAGAAGCATCTTTATCGTTCGACGAATTGTCTGTTAATTCAAAGCTGCGCTTGCCTACAGCGCCAGCAACCTTACGCCCTCTCTCTGAACACTCCAAACACTTAATAAGCTCACTACCAGACCGTAAACTAGCTAAAACACTCTCCCTGTCACGATGGGAACACGGATCAAGAGCAAAAACAGGAATTAAATACACATACCTCCTCCGATCACAGAACTTCTTAGCATTAAACGATCCCGTCACTCTCTTGTAGCCAAAAATCCTAAACTGAGGAGAAAGATTCGAATGCAAGCGTTCCACAAGTCCAGGCGGGTCGATGTAGAACCGGCCCGAGACTACCTGACCCACAGCGCTCACGCCCTTGTCAGTGCGAGCTGAGCGGGCCCAATCATAACGCTTGGGGATGCCGCGGTCCTGTTCAGGGACAGCACCGGCGTGAAAGAGGGCTTCTTCAAGGTCCCCTTCGATGGTTTTGGCACCTGGATTTTTCTGCATACCTTGATAGCCAACGCCACAGTACGCGAAGAATATTGCGATTTTGCGGCGCTTGTATCTTTGCTTTTTGGTGGTTGTGTCGCCACCAGGGGTCATGGTGGCGGCGTCTTCGTCGTCAGAGGTCGTAGTGGACATTTTGGGCTTTTTGAGGTCTGGTTCTTGCTGTGGTGGCGGTGATACTTTGGTTTTTGAAGCTGGGGTTTCCATTTTTTGGTTTAAAAATTGATAAAGGAATCCATTAAAGTGTTAGCATTGCTTGCTTTGTATCCCCTGATAAAACCCTACGATACATTGTTTAAGAGGGTACGTTCCTGTGCGGCAGGCTCGACAGGAATGATCCTTGTTCCTTAGTTAAGGAGCTGTATCTGTCGTTGATCAATAAAACCAGTAGTTCGCTCCACGTCAGCATAAGGTATGGTATTCGGACATTCTGGTCAATCCAAAAGTTTCAGTTGAGCCTTGGGACTTGGGAGTTTATCACCTTGTTGGTGTTGTCTAGAAATAGTTATTAAATTTGGTTTACCTCGTAGATTGATTTAAAGTTTAATTCTTTTGGATATTAATTTAACTAAATCCAGGCAATTTAAGAGGTTGATCCAAGATTCGGATAACCTGGTCAAATTTAACCTCGTCAAGTTAACTCCAGTAATTAAAAAAAAAACTGAAATAATGTTGGTTTTTATACAGCAACGACATCTTCCCAATTAAGGGAGTTAGAGAAGCTCTTGGTAGAGGTTTTTGTCCATATATAAGGCCAGAAACTATTGAGGTGTCTCATGTACTGAGACAGACACACCAAGGATACAATCTGAACTTATTGCATAGACAGGAACAAATCCCACCCGTCGCTGCAGTAGAATTTGTTGGATTTGTTCATGGGAGTGAAAAACCTAGCATTTTTGTTCCTGGAAATGATCCAAATCTCCTTCCAATGGTTTTATCGATGATGTTCCTGCGATTGTCTGTGCTCATTAGCGTAGCATGAACTTTACTCTCAAGGAGCAGTCCGGTCAATCAAGACATTTTGGAAGCTATTAGCTCTCATTCTCTCTCTCTCTCTGTTCTAGTTTTGTGCATGCAGGTACTCTTTATTTGCAGTTGTAACTAATTGTGTATTTGATAATATAATTTGTGATGTTTTATTTAAAGTAATTTTTTAATAAAATTATATTAAAATGATGTTATTTTAGAATTATGTTTTTATTTTTTATATCAATACTTCAAAACCATAATAAAACAAATGAAAATATCAATTGATATAAACAAAAAATAATTTGAAAAACATAAACTATAATAACTAAATGATCATTAAGGCAAAAAAAATATAAAAATAGCTATGAAAAAAGGTTTGATTAAGAATTAAAATGACCCTAACCTCTAAACACAACACAACTTTTGAATAAAACTAGTTTATTGGTATGCGTTACGTTGTAATAAAACTAGGTTATAAATCTATATTTAAGTTAAATATACTAAAAAAAAAAGCTTAAAAAACAACCTTACAGTGTGAGCTTATGAAAGGAAAAGCCTAGGTGTGTGAGTCTTCGAGCCTAAGCCCGTGCATCTAGGCTTGTAAATTTTTTTCTCATTTTAAAGAGGCAAATTACTTATCGTTCACCCATATTTTTTTTAATAAAAAATAAACAGATAACACATCACATGTTGTGGCACACGACATGTTATTTGCCATCCTAGAATTTGAGCACCATTGTGTCGCCTGAAAAATTGGGCCTATTGGTTTTTTACTCAAAAACTTATTTTTTATCTGAAAATACTCTACAAACACTTTTAAAACATCAACAACAAACATATCAACTTAAAAAACAAAAAAAAAAGGTCCAAATCACAAAATCAATCCGGATAAAATTTTTCATTCTCGACTTATATATGGTTCTTATGCAATATCGAGGCTAAAAGCAATCATTGTGAGACTCCCCACGCTGAAAATATCTCGTTGATACCGATTTCAACTATTTTGAAAATTTAAATAGGTGTTAACAATGACTTTCTTTATACGTCGAATTCCAACAGTATCTTTTATCTTCTCATAAAAAAATGATTAAAAAATAAGAAAAATAAATTTTGATACTAAAATTAATTTTATTACAACTAAAAGAACCAATCACTTATGAATTGAAAAAGATAAGAGACCAAATTAATTTTTTTTGGTTGAGATTCGAAGTTACCACTTATTTTCTTTGTGTTTTTCACTATGTTACTTTGTGTTTCAATATCATCTTCTTTTTTTTAAAAAATGTGATCAACAATTAATTTAGACCCAAGACGACTCAATTATGTAAAGAAAAAGGTTCAACCAAATTAAAAATTTATATAAAAAAACTTACTATTCCAATTTACAGTGTAATGTCAATAGTACAATCACCACACGACTAATTGTTTTTAGAGTGTGTTTGATATTGTGGTTGTGATTTTAAAAAAATTGTTTTATAAAAAGTACTTTTAGTTGAGGTTGGGTTGAAAAAATACATGTTTGGTTAAAATTGTAGTTGAAATTGAGGTTGAACAAAAAGTAGTTTAATGTGTTTGGTTAAAAAAATGCTTTTCTAATTGAGGTTATAAAATAATTAAAAAATATTTTTAATTTAAATATTATAGATTTAACTACTATTATTACATCATGAAATAAATAATATTGATATCAATTTTTTATTATTATTCCATTAAACTATATGCAATGTCATCACATACGAAATCTATCTAACAATGACTATATTTTTCATGGTTTCTTAAGCACGCAACAACAAAAACTGAATTTTTTGTTACGTCATCAAGCGATATCCTTCTAATTTTTTGAATAAAACACAATTAAAATAAAAATAAAAACTGAATTTTTTTTAACTGGGTCGGATCCGGCAATAACATAATTGGAATTGCGATCAAATTTCACAAATGCTACGTCATCATGCGATATCCTTCTAATTTATGTAGTGTTATTAAATAATATTAAATACTAGTTTTTCGAGTAAAACTCAATTTTTTTTAAAAAAAATTACAATTTCATTACGTACAAAATTCATTCGACAA
>Ga0307515_10014448_pt1 | contig 14633 bp, 18 predicted proteins | sample 17_EM_MG_FD_194513 | JGI IMG/M metagenome (GOLD analysis project Ga0307515, IMG submission 194513) | Populus trichocarpa ectomycorrhiza microbial communities from riparian zone in the Pacific Northwest, United States - 17_EM | ecosystem: Host-associated > Plants > Roots > Unclassified | place... | reverse complement strand
CGCCATTCCCGAAGTACCCATTCCAGAAGGACGGTACCCTATTAAAAAGTTCGATACTACCCGACGTAGAGAAGGTGAAAAAGATTGAGTGGAGTGTCGAAAGAGTCAAATATTGGATATCGGTAGGAGCACAGCCCAGTAAAGCTGTTATGCGTTTATTAGACATGGTGAGGTACTCTCTTGTGATATCGCTGTATTATTTTGCTGAGGGCGTGCCATGTACAGGGCGGGATTGACGTACCGTTTAGAAGGAGTCCAAAGCCGGGGCCTCTCAGCCAAGGCAGCCTCCGCAAGAAGAGCGAAGGGAAAGGGGGTGACTTCATGCCTCCTACAAAAGAACTCCAGCGGCTTCCAGAAACACCCACGAACCCAACCTCTGTGGGTTTCGAAGAGGCGGTTGCAGAGGAAGTACCACCCTCTACGCTACTCGATACCACACCAAGCGCATTCCCAGCTCCTGTACAATAACCGCTCCGATTTCCTATATTCGGTTCCTTGGAGGAATATGACAGAGCGTTGGTCCTCCATTTTTTAATGGGTTACATATTATGATACCAAACTGCTTTTCAAATGGTATAATATCTATACAAGCTAACCTTCTCGCCCATGGTACGCTATCCAGTGCGAGTTCAACCTGCTCAGTTGAGATTCCCTGATGCCGACCCAGTACTCATTTATCAAGGGTCTATTCGACACCTCTGTCCTTTACTACCATATACCCTTCACATGAATAGCGTTTCAGCTGGAGTGCTGTGGCAAGCCCACTGATTTGGACTTACAGCTTCTCCTGTTCCGAATGGATCGCTCACCTGGGCTAATTCCTGCTATATGAGACGTCCATTCAAAGGTATCTCGGCCTTGAGCATCAACTTACGTCCCACGGCCTACCAAGCCTCATAGGACTGGTGTATTGTCCGAAATGACTAGTTACGGTTCTCTACTTATGGAACTGCACCCACGACCTTCACCGCACCGTTGACGGAGGGTTACTCCTCTTTTCAGTATGGACTATATCCGTGAGTCGGTATGGAGAGCTTGTGTTGTTCAGCTGGACGGACTAAAAGCCTTGAGATAGCTCCTATGCACGATCAAACCACTCCGCCTCGTCGATCCATCGATCGCGTTCTGCATGAAGCCTCACAACCAACGCGCCTGATCAATCGTCCTGCCGTCCCCTGGTCACATGTTATGAATAAGGAGGCAGCGGTTTTGCCTAGAATTTAATGCACCATGAATCGAACCACTCGAATGTATGTAGCTAGAATGTATGGACGATGCTCCACCCTCGCCATCCCTGACGGTCGTACCAAGGTTGACTGCCACTGGCCTGTTGGAAATGCTACCAACGACTCTTCGGCGCCCGTCTTCAGTACCCGCCTCGTGCTGAGGCGAACGACCAATATAGCTTACTAGGCCATACCGAAGTGACTGACATTTAGACTCCCAGCACCTGATAGTCGTCAAAGTCATTACGTTCCCGGTCACTTCATCAACCAGCCAGTGAGTGACGGAGCGAGTGCTTTTGATAATTCGCAGGGCTCAACGCTTGTTATGGAGGGAGTAAGACAGAACGTCGTAGAGCCTAAGGACCTGATACCTATGAACAGCTCCGTTGAGCATGATTTATAAAACGTCAAAGTACTATCGATACACGAAGTCGAGTCAGTGTGAGCGAATAATCCTATGATACAAATGATGCGAAATCAGCATAAACGGGAAATTTCTATCATGCATTTTCTGCTGTCTTGAAATGTGCAAACGCGCCCTTTTTGATAATCTGCAAGACTTCACGACGGCGCATAGGATCATCATCCAGCCTGAGCATTCCCTCAACCAGTTTAGCGAGGAAAGCAAAGTCTGCTTGGGCCGTAACTGGTATCTTTCCGATACGTCGATTGGCGAGACGTGCGGCGAACTGACGGGCAAAGTCCTCTGAGACTACATCAGCACGCTTGACCACACTCGCGGGTACTCCAGCAAGGCTAGCGACATGTGTTCCGAACGAAGAAGGTGCAACGCCTTCGACGAGTTTATAGAGCCAGACCAACTGTGAACGCAGACATCGTTAGGTACATAGGTTGAACAGGTCCAGAATCTACGCACGGCGCGTTGGTCATCATCAAAGGCAGTGGCCATATGCATTGTGCGAATATTGGGGTGGTAGCGATAATCTTCCGTGAGCATTGAATAATGTGTAGCGAAGCAAGACAGAGCGAGGGTATGAGTTGAGAGATGATGCAAGACAGCACTGGCGATAGCAATCCCGTCGTATGTTGAAGTCCCACGACTGTAGGAATGGTCAGTTCTATACATGAGCATACAGGTGGACCGCATTTACCCGAGTTCTGCGAATGGGAGTCAGTATAGGTCCAAAGGTTAGCACAGAAGACTGACCGTCCATGACTATGAGAGATTTAGGTGTGGCCTGTTTGATGATTTTAGAGCTGTAAAGGTGTTAGCGACCGTTGGTCGGAGACACCGACTATGTACCATTCATCCAGTTCGACCTTGAAAGTTGATGAGTGAGAAAACATGTTGTCGTAGGCACCCATGCGAGTGAGAATAGCATCAACTGGGGACAACCTAGAGAAATCAAGTTTGATCATATGGCCCTTCTACGACGGTAGGACTTACGTTGCGCTCTGCGCAGGCACATAAACCCCGAGCTGGGCCATGATAACGGCCACACAGGTTTGCCTCATGAGGGTCGACTTGCCAGCCATGTTAGGGCCGGTGAGAAGCATAATGCGGGCCACGTCCCGGCCCATCTGCACGTCGTTGGCGATGAAATTCTCCTTCTTCGCTGCAATCCCTGGATGACGGAGCTCTTCAAATTCGATAAATGCCGCATCAGAGTCAACAAGTGTTGGCCGACAGGATGGAGAACCAATGGCAGCGGACGATTTAGCAAGAGAGAGGAGACAATCGAGTTCGGCTATTTTGCGTACGGCGCGCAGCCAAAGATCACGGTCTTGGTCGAAAATGGCGTAAAGGCGGGAAGTGAAACCCTTGATTGCCGTAGTACGGTTTTCCCGGGCTTCCTTTAGGGCTCGAATACTGGACGCGAATTCGGGGACTTGATAGCGCGTAAAGGCCTTTGTCCCGCCACTCTTTGACCAGTCCTTTGGGACGCTTTTGACATTGTTCGTCGGAACTTGGACAAGGTAGATATCCTAGAGCATGATTAGAGAGTCTGGTAAAAGGGCGTTTAGAGAGGCTACCTTCTGCCCGAGATTGCTATGCCAAAATGACAGCTTCAAGCTGGGAGGATTTTAGTATCGTCTGAGCACGTCTACGTAGAGCAACTCACTCTAGTTTCTTAACGATCTTCCTCAACTCACTCTCTAACTCGCTCTCAATCTCGCTGATCTCTTTCTCAATAGCGTCGAACTCTTCGTCCATTCCCGACTGGGGAACTAGCTCGGTCGCATCACCGTCGGTAGGCTCAACGAACTGGGCGTATATTTTCTCGATAGCTTCTACCAATGACGGACTCTCCCGCAAGTGGCCGAGGATCGTTTTGTGGTCCTGTCGAGCAGCGTAGTCAGCCAGGTCGGAGACGGCCTCATCTATTCTCTTGAAAGCCTATGTGCAGCAGGTGAGTTATGTCCCATGGATGATCAGGCAAGGGGGTAGCGTACTTCGATGACCTTAAGGAAGTCTCTGATCTTGCAGTTGCCAGCATGAATGCGAGAGATGACGCGTTCAAGATCTGGAAGGCCCTTCGTCATCTTACCGAACCTGAACTCATACTCCCTGTCCTGCATGAGTTCCTCGACGGCGTCGAGACTAAGGGAACATGAGACTCTCCCCTGAAATCCCTTGTCTATAGACGTACCGATCGTTGATAGCCCTGATATCACGCAGCGGGTTACAAAGCCAAATACGGAACAGGCGCTTTCCTTTATGCACCATGAGTTGCTATGCCGTCGAATATAAGTGTCGCAATGCTCACCAAAAGGTGTAATGCACCGTCCAAGCAGCTGATGTAGCGTCCCTTCTTCCGTCCCATCGCTGTTGAGGAGTACCTGAAACCAACACTCAGCTGTAGCGCTCCTCTTCTCTGATCCAACCAAAGAACTCACTTCGATATGGGCCAACGTCTGCCCATCAAGCAACAGCGCCTGACCCTTTCGCAGCGGGTCGTAGATGTTGAAGTTTCTGGCTGACAACAACGCCTTGTCGATGTTGAGTTGCCGCAAATACCAGATAATGGCACCCAGCGCCATAATTGCACACTCGTTATCCACGAGACTGTGAATTGCCTCGGGTAGATCAGCGACGGCGGTCTCGTCGTCCTCCTTTGGCGGATACAGCTTCTTCAATTCCTTCAGAGTCCCTTCGTAGTCGTAACCTTCTACGGTTCGGAGACACGTCCAGATACACCTTCCTGGAAGAAGAGTCTTGAGCAAGCGGGTTGTTGCGTTCGAGAGGTTTCCCTGTCATTGGTATGAGTTCCATTCGAAGGCTAGGTTGATGACCCGGACCAACCTTGGTGTAGACCAGCTCCTTCGGCCGCAACTGGCGGAGAATAGTTTCGAGTTTGGTACGACATACATCATCTTCGAATGCGCTGAGGTTGAACTCCGACGTCGAGCTGTCAAGAATGGCCAGTCCAAACGCGTTCTCGCCTTGCTCCTGTACAAAGTCATTAAGTTCAAGTTGGTTATGATTTTTGAGGCACATACCCGAATGGAAATGCAGTGGCCGGCTTCCTCATCCACCAGGAAGTCACCGTCCACTAGCGTGCCGTTCGTGAAGACCTTGTTAAGGACCCGCCGTACGAGCCCTTTCTCAGCCGTCTTCGTCCCCTTTTCCTTCGAAGCGGCGACACGCATCTCGGCTCCCAACGCAGTTTCGACCTGCTCGACTTTGCCGACTTTGTAACCTTTGGCTAGAAATTTGCTCGCCCAGAAGCTAAAGGAGGATTCAGGTACGCCAACCATGCACATTTTGACACGCGAAGTCAGCTTGAGGTCGAAAATTTGGTGTCCAATGCGCGCGTCGTCTTCGTAGAGCTAAAGGGCAAATTAGGATTGTGTACGGCGATTGAGACAGTTGAATGGGCCGACCTCGTAGAACTTCCTGGAAAGGATGTGAGCGATATGAGAGACGAGACGCTTTGGATGTATGACTTACCCTTTCTGGAAGAAGAGGATCTACATGCACGGAATCAGTTACTAAGGAGCGGTTTATTGGCGTGTGCGAACGTACAGTATCATAATGGTTTTGCTTAATTTCCCAGAACTGATACGAAGTCAGAACAAATGGGGACGAGTGGGAGGAGTGGACACAGACCTGAACCTCGAAGGGCGTAAATGTCCTCCAAGCGTCCTTGGGAATATATAGAGTGCGTGGGTCATACCCTTCTTCACCGGGTCTGATGCCATCTTTCTGTAAAAATATAAGCAAAAATAGATGAGCAGTTAGCGGTGGCTCACGTCTCTGATGTTCTGCAAGAATGAGTAGGGTTGTTCCCCATCCTTCTTTTCATCTTTCTTTGTTTGGACACGTCGCTCGGCAGCAGTGAGGAGCCCGATACTCGTTGAGGAAGAAACCATACGAGTTTCAGGGAGCGCAGACCGTTTGGCAGGCTGCAAACAAGTGAGACGACAGTCTGTGATAGAGGGTCGGACAGAATACCTTTGCATTACCTCTTCCTTTGGGCTTGGACTGCTCGATAATTTCTTCGTCATCCTCGTCCATAACAGAGGACTGAGAAGAGATCAGTACATCACCATTCAGAGGAATATTCACGTACTAGGCGTGATATCGATTTGGTTGAATGTGAGCCGGCGTCTGACTGGAGCCCCATAATGTCTGGTTCGCTATCTTCGCTTGAAGGCGCGATGAAATCGTTGTCGTCAGTGGTCTTTCTACGTTTTGCTGGACGTGGTTTATCTAAACACATGAGTCAGTGAATGTTCTGAATAGGGATGGGCGATCGTGGACCTGAATTCTTGCCTTTCTTGTCACGAGTTGGGAAGGAAGATAAGTTTGCAGCGGACTTCTTCTTGAAAGCGGGACTACTTTCGGCTTCAGTCTCACTATCGATAACAAGCTTGCGCTTAAGTCGTGTCTGCGAGTTTCTATCAGCGGAGGCCCTAAGTGGCCCAACCACGGTACTCACTGGTCTGAAGTCTTCTTCAACCTCGTCATCATCATCACACATGATAATATCGCTTGAAGGTGGGGTGTTCTTCGTAGTGATAGAGGACACGGTCACCGCCCGAGACCTCGATCCACCGTTTGCCACAGGCGTCTGCACATCCTCCTTATTCGGTTCTGCAGTCTTGGAATCCACTTGCGGGTTTTCGGCTTGCTTTGGAGCTACCGGCGCAGGCTTTTTCGGCTCGCTTTGGGTCACGCCCGTTGGAGGTGAAGATGAAGACGAAGAAGACAGCTTAATGGGACCTTGGCCAGGTCCGAAAAACGAGAATAGAGTCTTTTGCTTCGCGCTAGGGGTCTCTTTGGGCTTCCCCATGATACGCGAGAAGAAGAACGCGGCAAACGGGAGGATCAAGATGTTTTCAAACTCCGAAGGGACGCGTCGCGTCTCAAAAAAGCTCAAAGTATTGAGAGAGATAACAAAGTCTACTCTTCTGCGTCAAATATTATCATAAAACTCCAATCCAGCCCCTCTCTTTTTTCATCTAGAATTACTCTTCGAATAAACTAAGGCAGTTGGACCCTTCGCTACAGCAAATTGGAATAAAACGCTCATCGAGACCTTGTTGGCGTTCGTCAGTTTTCAACGTGCCATTCCGACGCAGGATCTGTGAGCATATTCATCTATTCTGCAGATATCTCCGCCTTGGCGCACGTACTCAATTTCGTGAGAATACGAAAGTCCTCCCCGACGTCCTGTGAGTAAATGGAACGGTCGAACAGCAGGGTTATGCGCGTCAAACGTCACGAGCGACGTCGATCTGCCCTTGGCAGCTCTTCAATTACAGCGAAATGGCCGGAAGGTGGACCTTGACACTTGTGACAGGATTTAGCGATAGTTCAGTGGTGTTCTTCGAGACGCGGATACGCGAGGGAGGGGATCACATCACAGCCAGACAAATAGGAGGATGGAGTGTACTCAATTCAGCGAAAACATAATGTCAAATCCTAGCTTACATGGCACTGATTTGGTTCGAAACGAGAAATAGGTTCCCGTCTACCAATCCAGCTTGTTCTTCCCACCTATACTCAAGATTAGATGTGTAAAGTTCGGAAAAGATGTGAATATACGTACCGAGCATGGCTGCACGGGTCTCCTGCATGAGACCCCGGACGTGTGCATCCAACATTTCGACATAGGGTCGTAAAGACGTACGCTCCCAGTCTGAGTGATAAGTACAGTCAAATGATGCCATATGGTACTCGAATGGTACGAACCAGCTCGCTCATCGCCCCCATCCACAGTTTGCTCGTCGAGTTCGCGAAGCAGTTGACCAACCGTTGGAACGGCCTCAGGATCGAATTGTCCAACTTCACTGGGATCGACCGGAACACAAATACGACCTATAGGTACGTTTCTCATCAGAAAAAAGATAAGGCTCGTCAGACTCGTTGTACCGGTTGCGGGGTGTACGCAGAACGGAGCTTTCAACAAGTGGTTGCGGTGCTTAGATACTTCTGCGTCGAGACGAGGATAAGTGTATTGTAGAATGATATCCTCCATCGCCTCCACTAGTGGGGCCTGCCCATTTTGTCAGCGTTACCTTCTACTGAGGAACGAACAACCTTACGCGTCTGGAGTCTCCTTTTGGAATACTTTTAATCTGGAATTTAAAATCCTCCCATTTGGACGCTGAATCAGATGGCTTGCTGCTCCACTGTTTGCGAAGGTTCTCTGCGACGTTCTTGTCGGGTAGAAGTTCCAGGAAGGTCGTCCATCCTTGTTCACCGGCAAAGCAATCTTGATCTTCGAGTATTAAGCCTGCAAAATATCTCTCACCGAGTGCAATCAACGAGTTCTTCAGACTGGGATGTAAACTCTTCGTCACATCCTTGTCTCTCGGCTGTCCACGAACGTTGACTTTCTTAATCTGCTCTTTTCCTCCTTTGACTACCTCTAGATACCCCATAATGGATTTCCTTTGATCGTCTGTGAGATCCATGGCTTCTCGATCTGAAACCCAACAGTGGATACCGCGTCGTCCAGAGTATACCCAAAGGACATGGTTAAAACCGAAGTCGTCTCGAAGGGCTTTGTCCAATACCGTGACCGCTGCCGCGATGAAGCCCCAGCAGCGCTGGCAGATGCCTTTGCCACTACAGCACGTTCGGATTGAATCGTAGTCCGTCATGTCAATATCAAAGACGAGTTCACGTTTGAGGGGTTGTAAGTGACCAGGCCGAAGGCTCTTCTTATCTTTTGGCTATCGCGAGGTCGTCAGGAAGGACGGTTGGTTTCGCAACTGAGCACTAACCCTTGCATTGTACACTGCTCCGATTTCGAAACGACTGGGATTCAATTTTTCAATCTGCTTCTTCAGGTCGTCCGAGTCCTTGAAAGAATTGTAACGAAGGTAAACATCGTTCTCAAGGGTGAACGCGAACTCGCGCTGGGTGAAGAAACGACTCGGGGCATGGTCATGGTTGAGCCAATTGAAGAGCGATTTGAAAGGGTACAGCCGCTTGTAAAAGGCGAGCATGACTTCTGGGGTGGCGAAAGGCTCATCCATTGAACTACTAATCGTCAATGTGTGGAGATCGGTGTAAATGATACTATCTCACGCGTCGTTAGTAGTTATTGTCGAGGAGAAAGGACAAAGGGCGGCAAGTTGCGTGTTTGTTTGGCTTGCGGAGTTTGAAATCGCGACGTCAAGGGAATCTTTCAACCAATGTTTACGTTCAACGTGTTGAACTTGTTGAACTTGTTCTCAGTCTGATGGCATCAATTCGTTCAAAAAATGGTTGGTTCGCCGCGTCTCTACCAGTCTAGGTGGGAGGTAGGTGATGCACCAGAAGAGACGGGCGAGGGAGCGATGCATCGTCTCATCACGCACTCAATACGCTCACTAATGGATCATACGAGTACTATGTTTCAGCATAGAGTACCTGGACCTCGACAAATCGAAAAATATCTCAAGCTCTGCATCCTCGAAACCCTCTGGCCGGCACCGCTCGCACGCTTACCCTCGCACGTCTCCCTTTACATTCCCTGAAATCCCTCGCTTACCCTCGCACGTCTCTCTTTACATTCCTTGGAATCCCTCGCTTACTGCACCTGCACACCCGCGCGTTACTCCGCTCACGTACGGAATAGACCAGCCCCTCAGTGGCAGCCATGACTTCTGGGTCAATTGGAACCTCTTCTATTAACACCAGTCCTGTTGGGGAGCATTCATAAAAGAGGACGAGTGACCTTACTGTTGTCCAACATTTTCTATGATGTAAAATCTCTGAACGACTGGACGCGAAGAGGCTCCTTTGGACTAGACAGCCATAAATCCATCTTGAATATCCAATGTATGGATTGTAGCTAGTTCGACTACTACGCCTCTTGGCGTTTAAGCCATACGTGGGCCGACGTCGTTTTTTCGTACGTACGAGGCGTGAGGGACTCATTCGTCCCTGCCTAATCCTATCGATGATGAGTCCAATTTGACTGGTGTAGCCCCACGGTTCCATACCAGCCTCGTGCCCGCTTCGCGAACAAGGGCATGCGAGTCGGGCCAAGGGAGAATGGAGATCTGATTCGCCCCACCAAAACTTCTCGATGGGGCACATAACTTGTCCCGTCCAGTTGCATTTAGGGGGAACCAGGTTTGAAAAGGCTGTCCTGTCTTCCAGGCCATACGCTTTCCGTGCGGCGAGCGGATTAGCATTCTCTGACCCCTGCTGTCCTCCAGCGCGCTCGAATCAATATCCAGTAAATCACGGAAACCTACCCAGACCCATATCCATCATCCCCTATGGATTCTGACTTCCATTGGTTTGGCTCCGATTGGTCTAGAACCAAAAGGGCACCCTCCAACTTCCACAAGCTACCCTGTCACAAAATCCATCAGTTGTCCTGTCACAAAGCCCACCTTGTCCCTGTAGAAATATTCTCCGAGATCTTTCTATACGCAGTCCAAGTCAATCCACGCTCTCATACGAATTTGATGCTTGCGTGCCGGCACTGGCGCAATATTATGCTTTCCACTCCTGGCATCCACTCTCAATTGAGGATCTACGGTTGGACAGAGAAGAAAGTTGTCGAGGGTTTTGGAAGGAGTTGGCTCCTTGATGTGACCGTTGATACACAACATTTGGATTCTAATGGTCGATCGTATGTCGATCCTGTCGAATTCCATGCATGCTTTATGGCTGCAGCCGAGGCAGCATCTAGATGGCGCTCACTTGCACTTCTGTCACTTCCACCTCCTGGAGAATACAGGGGTTTGCATATTATGCACCCTTTGCAGTATCTTGAGTCCTTCAAACTCGACTCAAGTTGCGAACTCGGCAACTTCCTGGAGCGACTTCTCACCGCAATCACCACAACTGTCACCCCACGCCTTACTGTAATGGAGGTCTTTCACCCTGATGCTGCACTCTACCTTGTGAACCCTGCTTACTTCCAATTCTTCTCGTCCCTCACAACCGTTAGACTCAATTGTGGCAGGATGCAGAATCCTGTTGATATCCTGCCATCCCTCAATAAGGTGGAAATCCTTGAGGCCCATCACCTTTCCCTCCCAATTTATTCACCAGAAGTCGAGCTTCCACTAACCCAGATTCTCCGCGTCTTGCATCTGAAGTCTGTTTCAGTCCAATGGATGGCAGGCCGGATATTTCCTGCCCTGGAAGAATGCTCTATCATATTCCCACACCACGCTGATGCTCTCCAGTCTGTGTATATGCCCTCCTGTTCCATTCTGAAATATCACTCCAATAACCTTCGCACCCTTGAACATTTTCATCATCCCCCACTGGCCAGATTGGAGGTAAAATGTGGGCAATGGAGCACCTGGAGAGGGAATCTGCAGCTTGCGACTCTGCACCCCATTTTTACTGCTCGGAGTTTGACTTGCCTGCATCTGGAAATCAAATGCAGTGAGCGGCTATTGAACCATATGCTGCGACTTGCCCCGACTCTGGAAGATCTTTGGATGGGACTTTCGAGCCACCATGCACTGAGCAGCACTTTCTTCCTGGCATTTGCTGCTAGAGGACGCAATGCCACTGCGGGGAAATCATACCAAAGCATTACACCACTTTGTGTGCAACTGAGGAGGCTTCATCTGCACTACAAAAGATGGTCGAGAGGCGCAGAAAGAAATGAACTCATCCCGGCCTTTGGTGCTATTGTGGCATCACACTCGGTCAAGGAACAAGCCTTCTCATTTCGATTGAGCTTTGGTGAAGGGTCAGAACTTCAGGAATGGATCGTCCATGAACCAGTGGAGAGATTCGATTTTAAATTGAAACGAGACAGAACCTTCATTGGGGTTTCAAGCCCACATGGCATAGTTCCGTTATCCAGGGCCTCAGTGCGTGATCGCTATAATGATCGCCCCACTACAGGGTTAGAATACCCTCCACTTCTTAGGGTGTCGGAATACATTGCAACTAATGAGTATTTGGAGCTTCCTATTGATTATTTCTTTTCCTTCCATAGCCTCAAAGAAGTGAGGATGAGGGGATTAGTGCTGGATATGCGGTCAAACACACAGTTTTCGCCAGATGCACCCCTTTTCCATACACTCATGGTTCTTATTGTTTCCACCGCTCATCTGTCACCCTTGGCTGGTCAAACCTTCCACAAGCTTGAGAGATACCAAGATGGAGATGCTTATAATGTGGACGAACCAAGACAACACTGGTTGACAGAATTGCCTGTCTGCACTAGATTGGTTACGTCGCTCTCCAGACTCGCTACTTTGAAACTTCCACAGGTCCGTGAATTGGAAGTATATGTGAATAATGAGGAGGGACCTGATCACCTCTGGGAAAAGTCCATCGCAGTCAACACACAGCTATCAGGATTGAAGCTCCTGAGCTTATCCACAACTGGGGATGGAACCTCATATTTCATTGATATTCCAAAGATTCTTGGATCATTACTAGCTCTGGAAACTCTGGTTCTCAATAGCGTGCATCTAGTTGATCCATATGTCACCTTTTTTGAGGCCTTTATCCCGATGGATGCACAGGGTACTTCTGAACCGATCTGGGAGGTACTTTGCCCCAAGTTGGAGAGTCTGCAGATTGAAGGTGTTCGGCTCACTGACCAACCAGAGCTGGTGCCCGCTCTCAAAGACATCGTCGCTCTGCGTGCTATTTTTGGGTCTCCTTTGAAGAGTTTCACCTTTTATCATCGGGGTTGGGATTCCAATTCCGCCCAGAAGTGGGAGGTGATTGGGAGAGATGGGAGTTTTATTATGGAAGAGGTTGCTCCAGCTCAGAGTTTTCAACTTGAAATTTGACCTGAGTAATTCTGGCCTAACCATTGCAACGATCATGTTTAGAACGATGTCAGAAGTATGTACATAGGGATGTTTTTCCATGCCTCTACTCCTGAGAACGAAACTGGTTTAAATGGTTGATATTAATAACTCACCCACACCTTTTAATTCTAATTTCTCTGCGCCTGGCTCATGCGTGTGCGGTATCACTCCTGCTGCACCCATTTTATGGACTGCGGTCTGCAAGAGGGAGGGTGGGCGATATCCCGTGAGCTTACCCTGCGGCCGCTGGTCAGTCTGCAATGTGCGGTGCGGTTTCGGCAAATTCTATGGAGGCGTGGATAAATTGTGATATTCCGCCCGTTCTGGTGGCATCGCGCCCATTTCATCCTTTGAAGGCGTAACATATCGCATAACATGTCCTCGCCGACCAGCCGAACCTGTCACCACGCAGAAAAGTCAACGCTATGACGAAATCGGGTAATGTCATGCGTGGGAGTTGACAAAGTCGATTCACCATTGTCCCACTTCACCATGGTGGAGTCAGGTGGAACAAGCCAAGGTATACTATTGCCGATTGTGGACAATGTGGATGTGCCTTAAAATGACCGACGGGGTGTTGGCTGTGGTGTGCGTGTGAGGAGACGTTAGTGCTCCTAGCGGCCTCTTTACTCTGGTGGTCAACCAGTGGGGAAGAAGTTGGTTCTTGGGTCTCGAACACTACAATACCTCCTCGGTTCCGATGGTAACAAAGGACATCAATCTCAGACCCTCTCCCCACTCGGCCTGAGCCAGACATCCCGAATGAGTTCATTGGTCAGCGGTCAATTGATCGGCGTATTTCAACGCCGTCTCTTGTGCACCGGAGCAGACGAAACGGCGCAGACTCGATGACGACAGTCGAGAACTCGCAGAGGACGAGGACAAGGATGAGGGAGCGGGTGCTGAGTGACAGTCATTGGTTCATGTGCGACCTCGAGGTGCAAACAACGAACAGCGGGACGATGCGAACGGCGAGCGTGTGAACCAGTACATGGGTCGAAATCGTGAGTGCGTTCATTACGAGGAAAGGATGTCAGCAACGAGATCGATTGGACCCTCACACGACAGAGGCGCAGTCCATTTCCGTCTTCGAAGGACGGGTTGTTCATTCTCGCCCGAAAGGTCAAGAGCAGCATCTGCTCAGCATAGGCTCATATCTTTCGTCTAGGACAGGTTTTCCTCCTTCGTTCAGTGATCCATTCTCGTTTACGTCGCTCTTTCTTATTTCAACTCCGCTTCCCTTACTTTCCGAGTCGAATGATCTGCTGACCATTTGTTTCTTGGCTCATAGGTCAGCCTATTTTATACGTGCATTGCCGATCACGTTTACGACGATCGCGTGAGGTCGCACATTCCTCTCCAACGAATATCGCCAACGACCCTCCCCTCGCCCGACCCATTGTCGCTCACCCGTCGACCCTTGCGTCAGTTTGTAGCCCGTAGTGATTTTGCGTCGAGAGGCACCTCACCTTAAGCCGCGAATATCCCTCTGTGGCGCGCAAAGAAGTCCCGCGACGAAGACGCGGCGGGTGCATGAAGAATGCTGCGCGTCTCGAGTCTGGTGGGTCATTATAAAGATTTTTCCTGTCGAAGCAGTCGTCTATCAAGATACCAAGCTCATCCACCCATGCTGTAGAACCCGCTCGATGGCCCACATCGCATCCACTCACTCTCCTGACCGTAATTTTCATCGCTGGATCAGTTTTACCGACTCCAAAGTCGGTCTCATCTTGGTACTTTGCTCACAGACCACCTTCGATCCATCGTCTGTCAAGGCCGCACACGCTACTCCAACTGAGAAGAGCACCCCGTCGTTAGTCCCGCGCTACTCCCCAGTACAGGGCCCTCATGGTCACTGCCGTCGTTCGTCGCGCCTCATTTCATTCCGTTTCGTTCGTCGCTCGCCCATTATGCCCATGGCAAGTCGCATTGGGTTGTACCTGCCCCCGAACTCACTCCAGCGTCTTCGAAGCACTGCACGAGGCCCGCATATCCTCACCTTCGCTACACAGCGCGTGAACGAGTCTCTCAAGAACCTCTCCCCGTGGGACGAATCGCTGCTCTGCAGTGGGTGCCACTGATAAAAGGGGATGTGGTGTTTCTCACCCGGTGTGGTGTTTTTTGTGGTGTTTTTCGCCAGAAGTCTAAATCACCACAAATACTTGTAGTGATTTGTGTGGTGATTTCACCACAAGTTCAAAT
>Ga0307515_10014447_pt1 | contig 14634 bp, 19 predicted proteins | sample 17_EM_MG_FD_194513 | JGI IMG/M metagenome (GOLD analysis project Ga0307515, IMG submission 194513) | Populus trichocarpa ectomycorrhiza microbial communities from riparian zone in the Pacific Northwest, United States - 17_EM | ecosystem: Host-associated > Plants > Roots > Unclassified | place... | reverse complement strand
ACGGTCCACCATCATGCCACGAGGGGGTGCAAAAGTTCAGACCAATACCTAAGAGAGATGAATCAGACATCGCGGCCCGTGCGTGAAGACTTCCCAGAGAAATATGTCTGGGCTTCATTTGAAACTGGCGACAAAGCCTGTGACATATGAAATCCACCACGGTTCGATTATTTGGGGTGGTAACCACCGCAGCCGTAGCAAATGACACCACGTGTGGGCGGGCAGCTTAATCGGAATACAGACAATTGTGCGACCGCACCCGACGCCTTTGTTCAGAAAAGTACAGGCGACGTCTGATCCGCAAACGCGGAAATGACTGGATGAGACATTTTCTGAATGTGGCATCCGAGGAACACATACTCGTGTCGCTCTCATGGGGCTTCATTCAGCGGGCTGTGGTCGTGGGACGGTAACTTGGACCGCAATGAGCGCGCTACACGGATCGAGGTATGTCGTTGACACCAGTCAGTTCGGGATAATAAGGGGCGGCCGAAAACGAAGACCTCAAACGGGTCCAAGTATGAGAGAGGATGATGTTCGCACGGGTCACCCGGCATACTTATCTGATAACTGGTGATCACGAGCGGCGTGAATGCTGGCACGTGGTAGCCACCACCATCCAAACCGGCCGGATTCTGCCGCAGTGACCTTGCCGCAGTCAACAACGATGAAAGTCGCTTTCCTGTCTCTCCTCGCCCTCGTTTCTGCAGCGCTTGCAGTTCCTCCATACGACCCTCAGTCTGTGTTTGGTGTCTCTGAACAGAATACACAAGATATTCGCGAGGGCGTGAACTCTATCTTCGACAAGGCCGAGGATAAAGTCAAGCAATGGGTCCAGGACGGACGCGACTTCATCAACCATAACGGTTTAACTTGTCAGTCTAGGCTTTGTAGCACCCTAATCCATGGGGTCTTAACGTTAACGGTTGACTGTGACCAGATGAACTTGTTACCCACCCCGCGCTCTCCGCATATAGGCTTCGTGTGACCAAACCAAAGCTCTGCGACAGAAATGTGAAACAATACTCTGGATACCTGGATATCACTGGTGGGAAGCATCTTTTTTTCTGGTGAGCTAAATCCCCAATATCCGCGTGCATACGCTGAACCTAGTTTAGGTTCTTTGAATCAAGGGAGGACCCAGCGTCTGCCGACTTCATCTATTGGGCAAATGGTAGAATTGAGGACCACAGGGCATTCAAGAATTTTGACTGACAATTCTACAGGTGGCCCTGGTTGCTCATCGACCACGGGGTTGCTCTTCGAGTTGGGCCCTTGTCAGATCGCCAACGAGACGAACGTAACGTACAACAAGCACTCCTGGAACGCGCACAGCAACATCCTCTTCCTCGATCAACCTGTCAACGTCGGATACTCCTACTCCGATGACGGTTCCAAGGTCGACCGCAGCGCCGCAGCTGGAGAGGATGTATATGCCTTCTTCCAGTTGTTCTTCTCCCGCTTCCCAGAATACTCCAAGGCTCCCTTCCATATGGCCGCGGAAAGTTACGGCGGAACGTACGCTCCAAACGCCGCCGCCATCTTCCATAGTAAGAACAAGCAGCTTGCCCTGGCCCCCGTTCCCGGTCTGAGAAAGATTAACCTTGCCTCGGTCATCCTCGCAAACGGAATTACGGATCCTTACGAGCAAATGGCCTCCATTCCTGATTGGGCTTGTGAGGGCCCTTACGCTGTGTATGACGATCCTCAAGGTCCTCAATGTCAGGCTTTAAGGTCCAAGGTCCCGACCTGCCAGCGACTTATTCAGAGTTGCTACAATTTCGACTCTCGCTGGACTTGCGTTCCTGCTCAACTCTACTGCTGGTCTCAGCTCCTTGGTCCTCTCCAACGTCCGTCAAATTTGGTTTATCCTACCTTCTCCTTCCAAACACTGACTTGCCAACAGAACTCGGTCTCAACCTGTATGACGTCCGTAGGACCTGCGACCGTCAAAAGGACGGACCCCTCTGTTACAAGGGACTTGAGTGGGTGGAGGCATGGATGAACGACGCCACTGTAAAGAAGGAATTGGGTGTAAACCCTTCTCTGACTTTCCAGTCTTGCAACATGCAGGTCAACCAGGACTTCACGACCCAGGGTGACGGCATGAGGAACAGCGCGTTGCTTCTCACTGACCTCGTTGACGAGGGTGTCCGCCTCTTGGTGTACGCTGGCAATGCTGGTATGTGACTGATACTTACCTAGTTTGTTGGAGTGTGCTGATCGCCAACCAGATGCTATGTGTAACTTCATGGGCAATGAGCGTTGGGTTTCCAAATTCGATAACGTTTTCCACGAGGAGTTCGCATCTTCCAAACCAACCCCCTGGATCATTAAGGATAGTGGGCGTGTTGGTGGTGCTGTCAGGACTGCTGGTGGCAATGGATTCACGGCTGGAAATGTCACGTTCCTGACTGTTCACGAGGCTGGGTAAGCCAATTTCTCTGTACCCCCATATTAACATGCACTCAGAGGGTTTCCAGCCATATGGTTCCATATGACCAACCCGAGGCCGCTCTCGTACGTCGCTGTCGTGCTTTTGAATGTGCGAAGACGTTGACCCGTTCCACCTATCCAGGACATGATTACCCGATGGGTCAAGAACGTTCCTCTGGCGAACTAATTCGTTGCATTGTCCCCTATGTACTTGATCCTATGGATACCAATGATATTATACGTGCTTCTGGTTCCTTCCGCGGGCTTCGGCGTTCTTGATGCTACAAAGGGGTTTGATTGACCCGTGTTGACTGATTCTTGTATGCCCGCGCCACCCGCCCCCATCTCTGGATCCCTCCTACGCCTTGGGTGGGTTTATCCGTGATCGGAGGATTTCTGGTTCAACGTCCAAGCGTCAAGTCGCACGGCGTTGCGGACTTGAATGGAGGCGCCCTGCTCCGACCGTTGGGCTCAAACGCATCTATCACTGAAATCCGAAACTCTACCACGAAGCTGAGCGTTCTTCGGTGGATTTTTGGCTGAGAAATTACGGCTGCGCGCTCTGACAAACCTTATTCCATATGTCTATTTCCGTCCTTGACATTCGGAAGGCGCATCCGTACGAGGTACGGGGGGGTACAAGGAATCGAAAGCTGGTGAAAGTCCCTGGGAAGGTCAACAGTTGTGGGCCCGCGATCACTGTGGGTGGATCGTGATCGAAATTGCATTTCTGCGCTGAAGCCCCCGTTGTCGCAATCACTCTGTCCTCCAACAGCAATTCCTTCCCCGACCACCATGATGTCGGTACTCCTGACGTTCGTAAGAGCATGTGCGGCTTGGGCCGTCATGGGTGACCCCGAAGCTCAAGCCATCCTTGGCGACACTGAGATACATGTCACCGGCGTCAGACCGCCCGTGCCCGATGTCACCTTACCAACGGTGACGCGGAAGCCTATCAAGGTCAATGGCGTGGACTGTGAGTGCTAGAGCTCTAGAGCCCTTCCCATGGGTAAGGTTTGCTGATTAGGAGGTGACATCGCAGATGAGTCGGTCCAACATTCCGAGTTTAGCGATCACAGTCTAAGGATTACCAAACCTAAGATTTGTGATCCCTCCGTACGGCAGTATTCGGGCTACATGGACATCACTTCGGGAAAACACCTGTTCTTCTGGTGAGGCTCCACATACCTTGAGTTTGGCGCTGTTCGCTGGGAGGCTCCCCACTTGGGCTCATCACCTGCTGCTCCCGCGTAGGTTTTTCGAATCGAGAAATGCACCTGACACCGCCGATTTTATCTATTGGACCAACGGTGACCACCGCTCTAAGGTTTCTTCTGATCTGACAGACGCTCTAACTATTTGTCTTAGGTGGTCCAGGTTGTTCTTCTTCCACGGGCCTTCTATTGGAATTGGGTCCGTGCCGGCTCACCGAGAAGGGTGTAAACGTGACCCACAATGAATACTCGTGGAACACCGACAGCCACATACTATTTCTGGATCAGCCAGTCAACGTCGGTTTCTCGTACTCTGATGATGGCTCCAAGGTCGATCGCAGTACAATCGCTGGAGAAGACGCCCACGCCTTTTTCCAGCTTTTCTTCGCCAGATTCCCCAAATATGCTTCCGCACCATTTCACATCGCCTCGGAGAGCTATGGCGGGACCTATGCACCACACGCAGCCTCGATATTCCATAAAAAGAATAAGGAGCTCGCTTTGGCACCAACTCCTAGGTTTACGCGGATAAACCTGGCATCTGTCATTCTCGCGAACGGTATCACGGACCCGCTAGAGCAGCTCAGCTCAGTCCGCGAATATGCTTGTTACGGACCGTACAGGATTCTAGACCCCGACGGAAAGGAATGCAACTCGATGAAACGAGGGTCAGCCGTATGTGAGCGACTCATCCGGACATGTTACAGGTTCCCAACCCGTGTAGGGTGCCTGTCCACTGCTTATTATTGTTATTCGCAGCTCTATACCCCGATGGAAAGTAAGTGTCGCCTGACCACCCTACATTGTATCCCCGTCATCGTTCACTTTTTCGTTCACAGAGACGGGGTTGAACCTGTACGATGTGCGTAAAAGGTGCAATGTGCCGGAGTTCGGACCGGAATGTTTCCCGGAAATCGGCTGGCTGGAGAGCTGGATGAACGGAGAAGATGTGAAGAAGTCCCTTGGCGTTGACCCCACCCTTACGTTCGAAGCGTGTAAGGCGGACGTCAACAGGGACTTTGCACTCCAAGCAGACGCGATGCGGAATAGCGCCCTACTCCTCACGGATCTTGTGAATGAAGGAGTGCGGTTACTCGTGTACGCTGGGAATGCAGGTCAGCCATCCCATACAACCCTGGAAACGCCGCTTTGAAATTCTAATGCCTTGGCCCGTTGAACACAGACGCCATGTGCAATTACATGGGTAATGAACGCTGGGTCAGCAAATTTGGAAATGTTTATCACGAGGAGTTTGAGGCGTCGGAAGGAAAGCCATGGGTCACGAGGGCGTCAAGGCGCAGGGCAGGCACGATCCGCACAGCAGGAGGGCGGGGATCAACAGCCGGTAATGTTACGTTCGCGAACGTATTCGAAGCTGGGTGAGTTTTTTTCACTTCCCTCTCATGTATTGTTTTTAGGTTCGGTCTAACTAATGGAGATGCTCAGTCATATGGTCCCGTACGATCAGCCTGAGGCTGCACTGGTGAGTAGATTGTCTAATTTCTCCTTTTTTCGCCACAGAGCACACCTGACCCCACCTAAGGACCTGATCACGCGGTGGATCTTGAATGTTCCCCTGACCTATGTTTGACGGATCTATACCTTCTGTGATGTATCGGCGGCTTGTTATCTTTCAGCCAAGAAAGTGTAATCGGGCTAAGGTATGGCTTCGGAGTGAGTTCCGGCAGACGCACGAGGTCATATCATGGGTGCTTGTGCATTTTAATCTATGGCGTAGAATTTGCATTACTCTCGGCGTCCTCCAAACCCTTCTTGAAACCCTCTAAAGTCCTCGCGAGTTGTCCACCGCTTGCCTGACCCAGGATGCCAGCGATTTGATTCGCAGGGGAACTGATCAATCCGATTAACTGGGCACGAAGGGTGTCGAGCGTTGGCAGGGACGCGACGTCTCGAACAGCCGCAGCCTTGAAGACCCTCCCTTCGATCAGCGCACCCATGACCGTCAACTCGGGGGTGAGGGTCGGTTTGACCCGTTTGACCCTTCGCCCGGGAACGAAATCCGGATCATCCGCGGATGGTTTTTTTGACGACGAAGCCCGTGCCGCTTCCCCGCGCTTCGACGGGGGTATCGACTTCTGTAACGCGTTTAGAATCGCGTGTAGGGTGGGAGGGTCGAGCGACGGGAGCGACAGCACAGCGAGGCCGTTCTCCACCGTCTTGGAGATATCTTTAGCTGTTTCGGCGTCAATGTGGGTATAATCGCGCAGGGCAACCCCAAAAATAGAGGTACGTAAAACCGTGAGGGATGGTGGGGTGGTAATGGAAGGGTCGTTGCTTGGGGTCAAGGGCGTGGGTCCAGGGTTGAGGAGCGAAGGTGCAAAGCCGCCTTTACGTGCGGTAGCGGCAGCGATGTCTTTTCGGAGTTTTGTGAGACGCGAAATGGAGAAGTTGTTATGTTGCAAGAAAATGAGCGGGGATTCCTTGCTCGTCTCGAGGAGCCGGAGGTACTGGTTGTACAGGAACTGCTTTCGTTCCGAGTAAATACGTGGTTCGGTTTTCTTCGGGTACTGCCGCGGTGGTTTTACGGACACGGCATAGGTCCGCACAGACGTTGCCCCCAAAGTCGAGGCTGGAGGCAGGAGCCTTGCACGGAGCACCAGAGTCTGCATTTCGGAACGTTGGTGGTGGAAGGAGGGTGGGGCTTGGAAATTACCACGTGACCCTGTTGAACTCAGACGCGTCTCCTCTCAGAGCGTTCCCCGTTGTTATCAACGAACCCTCACGACGACAATGGTCCGCCGCCGCGCAACTCCAGAAGCAGACACCACAATCACCAACCACTTGCCACCACCAGAAGGTGGTTCTACTCAAGATGTCTCCATGTCGTTCGTTATTCCACCACAAGCGGATGCCAGTAACCTTCTGGATCAGGATTACGACGATTTCTTCTCTGGCCCGGGATTCGTCACCATGAGCACTCCAGTTCTACCGAGGCATCTTGCGAACACCGCGCAGTCTGTGCGTAAGGCGGCGGGGACAATTCGGGCCCCCGCGGTCGTATCTGGTCATATTCTCGGACAAACCCTTACGACACATTCAACCACCGGGCTTGAAGTACCCGACGATGGGACAACAATGCCATTCACGTCCATGGGCCCTCCGACGACTTCGGTCGCGGACCCAGGCCCACCTCGACTTGGCGGTGTGCCGTCAGGGAGCGATCCAGACGCAAAATTTTACGACGGCTCAATGTCAAAAACGGCGCTGCCGGTGACATCTATTGTCGCCACCAAAGCGTTCGGCACTCATCCGGGCGTTCAATCAATGCCAACATCGATCCCTTCTCACCATTCAACGAATACGCAAAACGCGCAAATCTCCCGTCAGCCACCGACACCGGCCCGTAAAAAGACGAACCAGAGCGTCAAGTCGAACCAGGCGACGTCGAAGCTCCGAGGTGAGAACGTTCTAGATGGCGAAACAGGAACACCCGTGAGTTGCATCCCACTCTATCAGCCATCATGGGATACGCGAATCCCCGGTTAAAGCCATACGGTATAAGCTCGGATGACGGGACTGACATTCTGCTTCGTGCTAGACTCAAAGTCGTGTTCGTGGCGGTGTAGCTAAACGCCTAAAGCCAATGCTTTCCAATCACGGTGCCGGTCGTGTTAAGGGACGGAATGAATTGGGTCCGGCGAGTTCGAATCCGCGGAGCAATATTTCCTATCATGCGCCTTCCACGGGGAGTGAACGTCCCGACCCCGATTCACTCGGCGACCCCGCGGAAAATTACGGGGCAGTGACTCAAAGTTTGGTAACAACTATTTTGCCACCGCCTGAACCTACTCAGTGAGTGGTTTGATTCACTTGTTTTTAGTAATTGCGCCGTTGGTTAGGGTGCTCATTTAGCTTGTTTCACTTAACCACGAGACCGCCAATGAATTGGCGGTTAAGTTTTGTGCTTGTTCTCTGTTGAATCTGTCATCTAATCAAGCGAGTCTGCATAGAACCCCAATGACTAACATAATGAATTTCTTCTAATAGGTCACGCCTTAGCCTCGCATCAGGCGGGACCGATTCGAGTGGCTCTTCACCATCGCTTGTCCCGGCAGTAGATCATGTGGGCGCGAAAACCCCCCAAGAGACTGCAGAGGAAGAACGTAAAGACGACGATCGGGTTGCGGTCTCTCGTCCATCACCCTGTAAAACCGTCAGGGAAAGTTCGGATCGGAACGACGGTGGGATTCTACAGGATTTTGCGCCTACGCCTGGGACCTCTATTGCCGTATCGCCAATGCGACCCTCCGTGAAGCGTGCATTGTCAGCTGGACACGAATCGGATATCGAACCGGGTGGCACTTGGCCCGATGAATGGGAGAAGCGGTACTTGATCACCGAGTCGAATTGGGAAGGTGAGGTAAGGGGTGGTGAGGAAGGGAAGGAGGCCCAGCAGGCACGGCGTGTGGAAGACGGGGAGAAGCCGCGGGCGTTTCCCCAGTCTTCGCGCAAGAAAACCGGGGTGGCTTCGGGTTCGTTAGCCCTTACGAGGAGACTGAAGGCCAAAGCTGTACGGGAATCTCCCCGGGTCCGCAAACTCAGGGATAAATTGGCGGGACGAGGCACGGGAAGAAGAAGACCTGGGATTGGAGCCGCTCCTAAGGTTTCGCGTGGAGGACATGCTATGTTGCACCCTTGCGGTTTTCCAGAGAACGTAGGCGCATCAACAACCGCGACCGTTGCAATGCATGAAGGAAAGGGGTCCGATCGTGCATCGTGGGGTGAAACAACCGGGCCTACGATGCCGTACAGTGGCGACAACGTGAGCCTTTTTTTTTCCTCGGCTGGGATGCAAACGCGGTTATTTGAAATCTGATGAAATGACTTTTTAATTATGCGCCTGCGTTTTTATGACTAACGGGTTTACGTGGCCATTGTCGCCCTCGAACTTGATTGTGATCAAAATACAAACAGCAGCAGGATGGAGCGATCGACAGGAATACAGGCGGTATTGCGGGGGGAGGACCCTCTTTCCGCTCCACATTGAAACGGAGCACGGTACCCGTCGAGTTTCGATTTGAACTCGCCGCACGCTTGGGCACTAGCCGTGGTTCCGCAGCGAAGGAGAACCCGGGACCGGGCGCGTCCAGGAGCAGCAGGGAAGATGAACGCCAGGCGGCTGGAAGTTTACAGAAACGACCCAAGCTGGGTGAATTGCGGGGTTCCAAGAGTGGCGTAGTTGACTTTGAGGAACCTTCGTCTTCTCGATTGAGCGAGGCAAAGGATGATCATCACGGTCAAACTGGAGGTCACGCGGGCGCCCAGAAGGGGAGTACTTGTTCACGTTCCAAGATTTCATCTACGACATCAATGCGTCGAAGCAAGAGGACGCCGTTGATCATCCCAGAGGCATTCAGGTTCAGTACCGAGCAAAGAGCGAGGGACCGGGAGAAGTTTGACGAGGCGATGCGTGTGAAGCAGAGGGAAAAGGAACGACAGTTGGAGGAAGACCGTGCAGCTAAAGCGGTGGAGGAGGAGCGCGGAATCAAAGAAATGAGGAAGAGAGCCGTGCCGAAGGCGAACTCAGTTCCGGAGTGGTACGCGACAATGCCGAAGAGGAAAGCGGCGTGAGAGAGGAGTACCATCGCAGTCCGTTTGTTATTCGTCGAGTGGTATTACAGTGCATATTATGTGGGGTTGTATGGGGATTGTACCTGAAGATGGTGGGGATAGGGAGCGCTGGGGGGAGGACCGAAATTCACGGGATGAACCATAGAGTTCCCCCCATCAGACGCTTTGAGTTGGCTTAGCACGACGCAGTTTTGCCGCTTCTCCTTGACCCAGGAGGATGGATCATCATCTTGAGCGTTACGCGCACTGCAATCGCTCGCTCACTCGCTCAATGCACCCCCGAGAGACCGGAGTAAAGGGGCGGTAGCGGATATCCAGATATCAACTAAACATCGTGGTCGCTGAGCGTCCGCAGATCGCGCTATTCTGGTAAACGCTCGGGTTCGCCTCAAGGCCCAGTAACCCTCGAGGCCTGAGGAGGCGGAGGCATTCCAAGCCGTTGCCGTCGACAATGCCCAGGGGCGATGCACTTTTTCGTATTAGCTCTCTTTGGTCAAATTCGTCGGGAGCAAAAGAAAAAAGAATTGAAACACAATGGCGCATATACAAACACAAACCCTCCTCCAAAGCGGACAAAGGAAGGATCCCCTCGGCTAAAAAGAAAGGCGTTGTGTGGGGAAATATCCAGAAGAGGGTCAGAAAAACCAAAGTCACATTCCTGGCGGGTGGGTGGGTGAGGGAGAGACCAAGTGAGGTCGCTTAGACTCCACGTGGGAATTGTTGTATTTTCGTTTGTTTATTGTGGATTTCGGAAATTAAAAAATGGGAAAAAAATAGGACGAAAATTAAGGTCATGAGGATGACGGCACGGCGGGGCTTTTGTGGCAAAAGGAAATGATCGTCCGAATTTGGTTCGACGGATGTACCGGTTGCTGGGGTGTCCCTTTCGGATATAAAAGCAGACTACTCCTCCTCCGTTCCCTCCACAGCAACCCTCCTAACCCAGAGTCACTTGCGATCTACTCCTACAAACCAGAAATGTCTCCATCCACCGTCGTCTCTACCACCTCCGCTACCCCGGTTGCCTCCCACACCCACGTTGATGACAAGTCCTGTGTCAACCAATCCTCTCCTCAGTGCTGCCACTGCGGCTGGAGGGGTTCCCACTCTCCCCAATGCCCCTTCAAGCGCAAGTAAACAGCGGATGACGTGATACCACTATCTCCATCTCTTGCTTTACCCGTTGTTACTTGTGTTTGTTGTGCATTTGCTGAACCGCTTACCCATCCATCACTGTAAGTCTCTCCCTCACCAACTCTAACCCATTCTTGGTATTGAGATTACCCCCATAGTCCCCGCCATCATCATTCTCCCGGCTCGATACTTCGCCTTGCCACCACCCTCCTCTCCCCCTCCTTCAGTCATTAAACGGGCTGCCCCAAACATATACCACCACCACCAACCACCCCAGTCATCGCCGAAGCCTTCTCGACCATCATCGCATCGTCTCACCTTTCGACCTTTCGTGTATCATCAATCGTCGTCAGTTATCTTAGCAAGGCCGTCGTTCGATCTAATTATTCGCATGCAAAATGGATTGTTCTGTCTCGCTGAGGACTTGTTGGTGTTGTTGTAGGAATTTTCGTGTACGATTTAGTTCCTCTGCAGCAGAACAATCCTGTTTGTTGTACTAGCTTCCAATCCATCGCTTTACCAAACTCCTCCTGCTCCTCGTTTCAGAAAGAGCGCGATCTTGTTCGTTGCCACACACGTGATGAGTCTACCCCACACTCGCGAGCAATGGTCTCTCTGTGGCGGCAATGCCGGTTGCAGTGTACAGATCTTATCCATCGTATACAGTAGCTGGTGTGCGCGGTCTCTTCATTTTCCTACACGAGTCGCGTCTGTAAGTTGCCGTTTAGTAATTCTTCCGTCACTCACGTTCTTTGATCCCGAACATCCGACCTGAATCTTGATCTCAATCCACTCGTTATCTCTGTCCAGATCAAACTCACTATCCTCCTTCCCCCTTCGTTTCCGCATCCTCTCTTCCATTAGAGTCTTCGTTGCTGGTCTGCTGACGACAACGATGATCCCATGATGACACCACCCCGCATCGAGGAGGGGGGGGGTGGTAGAGAGTCAAAAGGTTATCCCCCTCAACATCATCATCATCCACCATCTGTTTCTTCTCATACACTACCGACCGCCGCCCCATCTCCGTCTGCATGCGATCCATAATCCGGAAAGATCGCCCAAAGATCAAATATGGCGTCTACCCGTTATCTCTCACACGCACGCCTGCGGGGGGCTGAAACATACAGCACTAGCCCACTCAGCAACGTGGGGTCAACCCCCCCCCCCCTCTCTCTCTCGGTGAAATGGATCCGTCGTGTCGTTCTCTACGGGCCGTCCTAACTCAACTCAATCTCCCACCGGATGGGAGATGCGCGTCTGTGTCCCCCTCACGGTCTTCCCTTACGGGTCTATTGTAACCCAACTCCGATCTCGGATAGCCCGGAAACAAAGGAGAAATAAAAAAGGAACATTTCCGTCAATCGGGTTACGCCCGTCACCCTTACACTCCGGGCCGAAGCGCAAAGGGAAGTGGAGTGGGATGGGAAAAGGGGGGGAAGGGAAAAGGATAAGACCATGGGGGAACCACGGGAACAACGCGTAGTCTCCACGACTTCAGCCTCGTGGTTCCCCCATCAGAGTCGGTATGCGTATATTCAGTTCGCTGTTGAATGGACCCAGCTACGTCATCTTCCGCTTATCCGTTTTATCTAACCCTTCCTCCCACCCGTTCCGTCGTCTCCGGATACACATACACACCCCCTTTGTTATCTCCACGACGTATCCATATGGCTCTTTTAATTCGGCCGAAACGCTGAACGTAAAAGATTAAAGGTCGTCAACAGCATCGACTCAGACATCAGGGCGGATCTCAAGGACGCGACAAGAATCATATTCATTCCCTCCATTCAATTCGTCCAGCATCGTCATTCCCGTCTTTTTCTTCCTTTTTTCCGTCATCGCTAAACCGACCAAACACTTCCGCTCTTCGGTTCGGGTCTTCTCGTGAGAGACAAAATTTTCTCATCTCGCGCAACTCCTTCGTTTCAATGCACGCAACCTTATCTCTTCATCATTCCAATTCATTTCGTCCACCCGATGACCGACTTCGCACACACGTACTATATGCGCGTCCGCATTCCCTTTTTCTATTCTACACGACCCAGCGTGCGCACAGAACATCAGAAGAGGATCAGGCACCGTTTCTTCCACCCTCCGCTCACCGCCCACGCCAAGAATCAACGGGTTGGGAGGGAAAAGGGGAGTGACCACCACATGATCCATCCGTTTCGCAAATACCTGCCGTAAAATACTTACGAGCCAGAGATCAGGTCAAATCCAAAACAATAAAAGGGAATATGTGAACGATGGAGTGGAGACTCAACCGACAACAGCGAAACAGCCGATGTGTGTCATGATCCCCAAGCGTTGGCCCCGGGTCAAACATTTGTCTGGTGGCGATGTTTGCGTATCAAGGAACTTTGGGTGATGTAAAACGTAGCACAAAAGCCGATCCTATCATGTTACATCCCGGCCACCAACGTTATCTATGATGGCGACCTTGGGTGTCTCATGACCCTCGCGGATAATTCTCATCATCCACCATAATCCTCTATGTCGTCGGGTAACTTCCTCTCCCTATCTCCCCATCTCCGCCTCGGAGGCGGCCTCCCATCGGGACGCCGGCGGTGGAACAAAGGTGGCCGGCTCTCAATGGATCTTTCCATTCTCCGCCTTGACGACCCGATCGACTTTAGGCCTCATCCTTGGCTTTCGTTGGAGATGCCCAACGCCCTCCTGCGTCCTTCTTTCGTACCGTGAAACACGCGATTCCGAGATACTCGGTGATATCATTTATCACGAGAGTGACGAATCGCGCGTAAGACGCGAAAGAAACGACCAACGTAGCAAGAACGTATAGGTGCAGGCGCCCCGGGGTCGTTTGAATTATAGGCGGACTAGAATGGAGAAGAAAGATGTCAAGCAAAAAGAGACAGGCGTCAACATACACATTCAAAAAGCTTTGTGAAAAAATGGCACAAGTCCGATCGGGAAATCTCAAGGATCAACCCAATCCTCTCGTCGCTTCGCTGAGGAAGAGAAAAGGGAACAAAGGCGTCCGATACGTCGGCGCCAGAGCTCAAAGGCTCAAGGGCAAGAAAGAACAAAGAGAAGACCAAAGCTTACCGGCCAAATATCCTGGGGAGATTGACATCCAAGGCACCGATTGCGCTCCATATCCAGACAGAGTCCAGCAACGGAAACTCGGTCCTGGTGACGTGCGCAAGTATGATCCTACCCACTTGGTGCGCGAACATGAGGCCCCATGCGCACAAGAACGGCACCAGCGACTCGGAGTAGATGATCGCGGAATCTTCCACACTTGGGTGCGATAACCAAAAAATCTGCAGAAGTGCCGTCACCGGGAATGGAAGCAGGTACAACAACGGTGTAAAAGGGCTTTGTCCACTCTGCCGACGACTCTTGTAAACGTTTGAATAGCTGTTTGGGCACAGTTTAATGTTCAACAGAGCGGTATTCGCGGAACGAACGTGGTTGATAGATAAGAAGAGCAGGGAGAGAGTGACGTGTACACCCACCTGGTAAATATATTGAATGCGAGGCCCGCCGCTCCGAACATCATGAAAGCAACGTTCAAGCCGACGTTTGGAATGGTCTCGCTGATCCATCCAACCTTCTCCAATCCGATAACAGTGAGAATTCCCTGATCCCAAAACGAAGGTCCTGTGGGCAACGGAACGTGTTAGGGTGACACTCGATGCGTCTCGACTCTGGAAATCCACAACCGTACCATAGAACCCGGTGATGATGAAGATGACCACAATCATCAGAATCCCTTCTATTGGTCCCGAGAACACGCCTAAGTAGAGTCGGCCTGCCAAGAGAGAGGGATCAGTCGTTAGGTCATCGAGTAAAAATTTTCAAAAAAGCATCATATACATGGTGTAGGAGCGCACCACGAAGAAAGGACGCCGGAAGGGAATCAATACATACCGGTGTGATATTCTTCCCATGTCGTCAGATAGAAGTTTGCCAACGTTGCGATCTGGGAAGCGACAGTCCACCAAGAACGTCCCAAATTAAGTGCTTGCGACGCCAGTATGGCCTCCAACTATTTCAGGAAAGACACCAATCAAACGGGGCGACAGCGAGGCCAAAACGGAATCAGCTCTCTGTTCGTTCCACGATATGACTATCGCAGATCCAGACCAGACGGTCTCGACGCGCTTTTTTTTTTTTTCGCAAAGCTAAACCTCACCGTTGTGTTCATCGCGTCGCATCCTGCAACAAATGATGACCATCAGATCAGCCCTGAAAATTTTCTCTCCCAACTGAATTGAAGTGGAGGGAGGTG